>Ga0209259_1000741_pt1 | contig 10467 bp, 7 predicted proteins | sample WorMetGr2BELIZE1_FD_187417 | JGI IMG/M metagenome (GOLD analysis project Ga0209259, IMG submission 187417) | Marine gutless worms symbiont microbial communities from Max Planck institute for Marine Microbiology, Germany - Inanidrilus... ...
CTGTTATTAGAGATTAGTATTGTTTTATTTTTTGTATTTTATTTTGGAATATAAGATGCGGGCATAGAGGCATTCGCCTGCGCTCGTCATTTCACTACGTCTACGTCTAAGTGACAAGTGGTGTGGAGTGCCCCAAGGCTCTGTCTTGGGACCACTATGTTTTTAGCATAGTGCTAGCGGTAGATCGGCGATCTATCGTTAAGGGGGACGACAGAAATGTAGCCCAGACTTTCTAGTTTTTAGCGATATATCACTTACGATGATATGATGTAGGAAACCGCTCCATCGGGAGGATTAAATACAAGAGGGGTAGCCAAATATAGAGATTTTGGACCTATCGAAGGCAATATCTCGGAAACGGAGCAAGATAGAAAGTAAGTTAGTATTAATCACTAATAGGAAGTCGCATATGAGCTTTAGATTGGTGCCAAAATCGGTGACCTTGAATGACCTTGAACGGTGTCTGCAGTTTTTTTGCACTATTTCAGCGAATTCGGGTAGCTTCCGGGGCGCACTGCGTAAAAGTTCATGTTCGCTATCTCATCTCCTGATGAGTTCTTGTCATATATTGAAAGACTGAAACAACGTCAGCTTCCTGCGTTAAAATACAGACGTTTACGTGGAGACATGATAGAAGTCTTCAAAATAGTGCATAATTATTATGACTCAGAAGCTGCAGTAGAATTGAACTTTAATACTTTGGTAAAGGTTTGCAATAGGTCCGTCACGGAATTGGCCGTTTTTGCGACTTACCAACGACAGATTATAGTACTCATGTTCATTTAAAGTGCAGTAATCAGTTGCATTGAATCGAAAATGCTATAATGGGCTATCGGAACATACAACGAAACAAATAAGGTATGAAATCTTGTAATATAAAGTCCAGACAGTATTATATACACGTAGCAGTGACATAGTGCCCGAACGACCAAGTCATCACATATTGTAGGGGCCATGTTCCGTACGTCCAAAATTTCAACTCTCCGGTATTTTTTTTCTTCAGTAATACATATGTAACGATGTTTGATGTTGTTTTTAAGCCACAAAAATGCTGGTTTCAGTGACGGTGTCATTGGAGTCTATTGCCAATACTTTTAATACAACAAGAGGAAATATGTATAAATTGCAGAAATTTGTGTGTTGCTATGACACACATTCATGCAAATACAACCGTTTTAGTTACGGCCCTTTTTCCGGGACCATGGTGGAGGTTCATACTGTTAATGCTTTGAAGTACAGACTTGATAAACATTGGTCTAATCAAGACGTACTTTTCGATTTTTAACGCCGACTTAACTGGAACTGGAAGTGTACCAGTTTGTATGTGATCGTAATGCTATGAACTATGGTGCAAAGAGGACTACCTGCGCCCATCAGAACACATTGGATTGGATTGGATTTATGGCTGTGTATGTATGTCGGGAAGCAGACATACTCGTATAACTCCACTCACTTCACATTGGGAAGTCCTATCCCTACCCTTTCACTAAAACTAAACTAACCCTAATCCTAACGCTAACCCTTATTTCAACCCTAACCTTACTCACCCTACTAACCCTATTAAAGCCTACTAACCCTAACTGTAGCAGTAAAACGATGTAATTCACCTCTTTTCGACAAACAAGCCCACAGAACGATCCCGAGAATGCCATCCTTGCAAATGCATTGCATCGTGGACTATTACTTGCTATCAGCCTGCGCTAGGCCTGACTGACTTTCCGACATCTAGTGTTTTCTGCTTAGACGTCAGGTTTCCGATATGCAGTGACTGGAATTGTCCGGTTCCCGACGTGTAGACACTACCTAATTTTTAAAAAAAATATTTCACTGTTTGCATAATGGACAGAAGCTGCCTAAATTATCATCGTCTTGGAGCCTGTTAAATCACCTTATTTTAGCAGTGATTTGGCCGATCTTTACAAAATTTGGCATGGTGATCCACATTGACCCTCTCAACCCCACTGGACCGATTGCAGTGACAGACTCGTGTGCATCCAAAGAACCACATATTAGTTGTGGGTACACATTGGCGCCTCCTGGTGAATACTGTTATACTATCCATGTGTGGCAGCCAGAGGTGGGCTGTCCAAAAAAAGCTGAATCGATCGAGACACCATTTAGAGGGCTGACTCATGCGAGCTGAAGGAACAATGTATTAGTGGGGTGGGCACATTAGCGTCACCTGTTCGATTCCAGGGGTGGGTTTTTGGGGTCAAGCTATCCGATGAAGACATAGCCGAGAATGAGTGTTTAAGGGTCGTTGCCATGGCAACCAATTTTAGGACTAAATTGCTATTAACTGACTTTATGCGAATGATAGTGACTAGGCAATTGGTTATGGAGGGGGTTTGAGTGGTCGTCCGACAGAATGCAGATATTGCTAATACCCTGCACCTGAGGGATATTGCCATGGCAACTTTTTGGGTTATGGGGTGCTCATTGGCGCCACCTGGCGAATACGACTGAACTGTCTGTGTGCAGTGGCGATGCGGCCTTATGTCAAATTGCTTTGACCACTTGTTTCTTGTTCTGAGTGCCTTGCAGAACTTCGTATAGCAACTTGTTATGACCGCCCTATGTAATAGGGCAGGCCATTATATTTTTGCCCTGTGATTTCTTTCTATCTGTCTTCTATCTTATTTTTTCCTCACCTAATCTCAGCGGCCGCAGGTTGGATGTCTACCATACTTTGACACATGGTGTGGTCGTAGTGCGAATTTAGAATGCAGGTCTGAAAGGTGCTGCACGTGGCTCGCTGTAAATGCAGGACACAAAAAAGTCGCCAAAAATCGCCATCTGGGCACCATCCCACAACTTTGTCGGGCTATTTCTTCGCAACTAAGGCATGTATCCTCAATTGGAAAAAAACTTGTTAAGCAGCAATATCTCCTACATGTCCCCACAATATGGTGAACTTGGGCCCAGTAGCAGCTGAGATCGTTTAGTTAGTTTTGGGGCACCCCAGGTAATTTCAACGGGTTTCGCATCTTGGCAGCGTTACTGCACGGCACTCTACTAATGGGCGTCAGCCAAACTGCGGCGTTGAACAGAGGGCGCCACCTATATTCGGCAGGGCGGCCATCAGGTTGGGCATTGGCCCACATTTCTAGTTGTTTCTATTACACTGTTGTGTTTAAATTGCAGAAAAAGATTGTCTGATGATGAAGATCCCTATTTTAGGTATATGTTCTGAACTTAGTATTTCTCGGGGTTTTGCAGACTTTTTGACAATGATTTGATTGCTTGTTACTTAATTGCATTGCAATGTAGGTATTTCTTAAAGTATGGCTTTAGTCAGAAATGAAAGACTTTTGAGTCAGTAAATGTATTGATGAGATATTGTTTGCCAAAAAACACAGAAAATTCGATAAAGAAAAATGGAAACACATCTTGGACAACGTTTATTGTCACATGTTGTTATGTAACAATTTGATGGATGTAATTTTTACCGTTAAAATTTTTTAAGACAAGCGTAGGTCTTATGTGGCATACTGTTAATGTCTGGTTTGTGCATTGTAGATCTTATGCAGACATTGGCATACATGAACAGATGATAGCAGATGAAGTACGGATGCAAGCATATCGGTTGTTTATATTGAGTTACTTATTGTCTACGTTATAGATGTACAGTGGACTTTTAAAGCTTGCAAATTTTTGTGATTTGATGTCAAATTTTTGTGTTCAAAATCATTACATTTTTGTCATTGTTCTAATTTTTTAATTTTTTTATTGCTTTTAAAACATCATAAAAATGTGTTAAATGTTAGTCGATTAATTGTCAGTCAAACACAGTTTTCATTTTAAAATCATATTACATGTTTATGTCATACTTTTATCTTGGAAATAATTATTTTTCATGTATGTTGAATGTGTTTTTAATTTTATTGAAATGTCAGTTTGTAGCAGAGAGTGAAAGCTGCTAGTTGCTGATATGTATAATATTGCAGGGCACCTAAATATTAAACAGTTTGAGTTTGTTGCTGGCGTTTAGATCAGCTATTCTGCATTGCTACAAATCTATCTATGGAAAAGTAGTTCTGGATGTTGGAGCTGGGACAGGTGTCTGCAGCAATTTACTTCTGATAAGGCTGTTTAGTAATACTCAGTATAAGCCGAATGTGCAAATTAACTTATTACTGCAGTGGCAAAGATGTTTTAATCATAGTTAATTATGGCCACCCTGCATAGCAGATGCAGACATTATATTATTGCCCTGTGGTTTCTTTTATCTTTCTTTCTTTCTTTTTTTTCTTGCCTAATCTCAGCCGTCGCAGATTGGATGTACACCTTACTTCCACACATGGTGTGGCCTTAGTGCGAATTTAAGATGCAGGTCTGAAACGTGCTGCACGCGGTTCGCTGAAAATACAGGATGCAAAAGATTCGCCATCTGGGCACCATCGCCCAACTTTGTCAGGCTATATCTTCACAACTAAGGCACATATTAACAATCGGAAAAAAAACTTGTTAAACAGCAATATCTCCCACACATGTCCTTACAGTATGGTGAACTTCGGTCCACTAGCAGCTGAGATCGTTTCGTTAGTTTGGGGCACCCCAGCTAATTTCAACAGGTTTTGCATCTTGGCAGCGTTACTGCACGGCACTCTAGTAGCGGGCATCAGCCAAACTTTGCGGCGTTGAACAGAGGGCGCCACCTATATTCGCCAAGGTGGCCATGACGTTGGGCGTTGGCCCACATTCTAGTTGTTAATTACTAACAAGTGGTTGCGCTGTGCGGGCTCCAGGGCATAATGCGCGCTTGATTCATTTGTTGATTATGGCACTATATATATTGATATATTGTTTGCTTGTATACACGGCATCACTCACTTACTTCCATTTTCTTTACTTATTTTTTCTTACTTATCTACTTAAGAATAGGCCCTGCTCCATTTCCAGGCCAGAGGTCGTAAGAGGCGACCAAACCTGGGCTTAAGTTGTCTCAATTTATTTTGAGTTGTAGTATTTTTGTGTTCCTGATGCAGGGTTATTTTGCATTATAGTAAATTTGGTTATTCGCGTAAGCCTAGGTTGTTTGTATATTTCTGTGGTTGTTCTCGTGCTTTATATTTTATTTTCTCAATACTAGTTGAGATTGCTTAGGAAGAGCGTCTCCAGAATGACCTATTTTATGTCGAGTGGGATGTAAAGCCTTAACCAGTACTAACAAGTGATCAAGGTAATTTGACATAAGACAACGTCGCCGCCACACAGGGACGGTTCATTCATAATTGCCAGGTGGTGCCAATATGCACCCCGTCTAGTACACAGTCCCTTTTTGCCCTCAAAATTGCCCCTGCACGTGTGGGAATCTGGACTTCATTTAATACAGGGTACTTTGGGTCCACCCGAGTCAATGTTGTGAACAGCATCATGATCGGTTCAGCCACTTTTGCGTGGCTCACGATTGTGACAGATTCATAGACCGACCACACTACTCCATCTGTAGCAATGGGCCACATCTCGCTAGAGATGCGATGCGGCCTAATAATGTTCAGTAGCTTTACTATGTTGTTACTGTAGCAATTTAGTCTTCTCAAAGATGTTGTTGCTTTGTTTGCAGGAATTTTGAGCATGTTTTGTGTTCACGCTGGTGCCAAGAGAGGTACTTTTACATTCCAATAAGTGTAGATAATGAGTTTTGATGATCGATAGTCTGTAATATATAGTTATTGTGGTATGCCTTCAGTGCTTTGACACTGTTGGTTGGGCGGCAGGAAGGCCATCCGGCCTGTAAAAAATGGGGGGGATGATGAGGTGGGCACTGGTAGTCCGGATGGAGTGGCACCCAGCCGGATGGTCTGTGTGTCTGTCTCTGTTAATCTTCCCTTGTACCATAAAGTCCAGATGTTCTCTTCTGGCACCAGCTCACCCGGGTGGTCCTGGAAAAAGGGCGGTAAACGGTTGTGATGTGGTGTGGTATGATTGAAAAATCGGTAATAATTGTTCATTATCAGAATGCATTGTAGGAGTGATGAATTTCTTTGTCTGCAACTGAGTAGGGTATCCTTCGTTAAATTTGTGTATTTCGGTTCCTCAGTCGTATTGTCTGCACTGTTTACATTACATCCAATCAAGTGATTGGCTGGCAGAATTTTGTGCAAAAACGAAGCAAAAATGGGATTTATTATTTTTTATTAAGGCAGAGCTTGTTAGGCAGGAGTGTGCTAGTAGATGTTAACTAAGTTGAACAGAAAGTGCACATGCACTACTAGCATGGAGCACCAGTTTATGGCCAATTTTCAGCTGAACCTGGGCTGTGTTGGCCTTTCTGATCCTGAAGGTAATTGGACAGGAAGCATGAATCACTGAGTTTTAACAGTTTGTTTTATCATGTTACTTTAATTTCAGGTTAAATTTTGATGTTTGAGTGCTGTGACGTGATGTTAAATGTTATTTTTTCAAATGCTCGTAGAATGGTTTGGCCGTGTGTGAAGAGATGTAAATACACAAATTTTTGCACCACTGCAAGGTCATAACTGAAGAGATAGTAAATGTCACATTACAGAGGATGCTGTCAAACCCTCTTGCTTTCATGAGAAATTCATCTTAAACCATGTATTATAACAATGCTGACAGATTATCTGACCAGACTGACAGGTGAACCCTTTCAGGCACAGCATGTGATGCACTTTGGGCATTTTACTGCTGAGCTGTAGAGATTGTAAGTTGTATGTAACATATTTATAGGTTAGAGATTTAGCTGAGAGTTGTGTGGTTATAGTTTATGCTATAGAAGCCAGCGCGATGGCAGAGCAAGCTAAGATTATAGTCAAGTCAAATGCTATGCATGATCGCATTACTGTTATGCATGGCAGAATCGAAGTAAGTATATAGTAAATACTTTATTTCAAGCCGTAATGTCAGTGCACAGATACCTCAACTTTCATAAATAATTAATTTGTGACTGGTAGCAATTAAACTTTTAAAATCTAGAAACTGCTGATATCGTATTGTTAATTTCAGTTTAAGAGATATTAGAAAAATCTGTTTCGACTGTTAAACACTGTGAAATTCCAGGCACTGTGCTGTTTATATACCATGTTAACATGTAAGTAAGAATATTTCGTGTAGAATGGATGCTACAAGTATACAGCGATTAGAAGGTTTGGTGATGATGCACCATAGAAATTGAAAGTTTGCTGTTTCTGCAAACTCAGTGAAAAAGGAAAGTAATTTTCATAGATTGCATACAGAATGATGCACACTGGTTTTGTGCCATTAATTGAATATTTTTAGTTACTTTTTTACTTTTCACCCAGAAAATGGCTGTTAAAACGGTGGTGGTGGTGGTGGTGAATTTTTGGATCACATTATTAATGATTTAAGTTTCATACGGATTATTAGATTTTTATTGGCATGATTAATATTTAATTTGCACATCACATACACATATAGTCATTTTTTGTTTAGTTTGCCACGACTGAATTGTATTGTTTTGTGTAAATGGACAGAAATACTAACAATCTGGTTTATAATTTGTGCATTTTTTATAGCTGAAATTTAAATTAAATTAAATTTTATTAACTGGTCCATAATTTGTGCATTTTAAAATTTAAATTAAATTTTATTATTAGGCCAGTACTCGTTATGATTTAGGTATCAGGATAGCAAATTATTGCGAATGTTTACAGGATGTTGTTTTGCCGGAGCAGGTGGATGTGATTGTTAGTGAGTGGATGGTGAGTCGATTTTGCTGCCATGACTGATTACACATTTACTCTAGTAATTTATTGCTTCTGTATTTTTTGTGCTGTTCATGTCGAGTAAATGTCGGAGATATTTTTATCTGCGTAACCATGATGACAGCTGGATGCTGCTTTAGTTTATTGTTACTGATGACCCCCCTTCCCTCAAATAGACATCATCGGAGCATTGGTGATTGTCTGGAGGGAAAATTATCAGGTCTGTTCTGTGCAATATTGTGCGCAACAATTGTGCACAGTGCAATGCACACACATGAACGGACCTAACAGTTCTCTGGAATGGGTTTTGTCTCACTGGGCCCATTTCACTGTGCTTAGATTCATTTTTGTATATGTATTATTGCTTGCATGTGTAGTATTGTAACACGGTGAGGTGGACCTGGTGGGATTGAAGCCTATCTTTAGACTACTACTTCCTTCAGTGCTTTGACACTGTTGGTTGGGTCATTTGACCTGTAAAAACCCGTCCCGATATGACCTATAATGTGTTTAGTGGGACGTTAAACCCTACTCAATCAATCAATCAATCAATCAGTCTATTGTTACTGATGAACCATGTGTCGTATTGAATATCGTGATACTAACGGCATATCGTGTTGTGTCCATATCCTGATATTTTATCATTAAATGATGAATACAATGGTCTGTCCTACTCTTGTTTTGGGCATTGTCGGCAACAGACAAGACTGAATGGCCACTCTGTTCGCCGTTGGCGAAGTCAACAAAAGAAGCTGCAAGGAGATGGGGGTGAGGCAGCTAGTGGCACTAGCTGCTGAGCTGACTACAACTGCTTAATTCCTGCCTCATCACACTCGCAACGGTAGCATACAATGGTCACATCAGTTGTCTGACTGGCTGCTGATATTCTAGGTTCTAACATCACACGCATTGTGACAACTCTTCGAAGTCAACTTGAACCACACCATCTCTATGCACAGAGATTCAACTGCATTAATGATAGCAACTGTCAACCAACATGTTCACTGTGCTGATGACCACGTTGCATTGAGCAGGCTGACACCACTTCGCACCCTTTCGTGACGACGACAGTGTTAGATCCGGCATCGGTGGGATGCTAGCTCTTTGCAGTGTGTGTATATGTGTGTACACTGACGGCAGAGGTGGTCACGTCACCGGAGACAGGTGGCATGGAGGCTCACAGGCTGCTGATGAGACTAAAGTCACTGCCTGAGAGCACTAAGGCAGACAATCAGTCAGTGTCACTGAAGTTTCTGGCAACCTCCGCTGCAGACTTAATTTAACCAGTACCTTGCCACTCAAGTACTTTCAGGAGTTGACATGCTTTACTGGTGGTGAGAACATGCAGCCAGCTGGTTTCTGTCCATTCCAGCCTGATTGGCTATGCACGTGCTGTTTGGTAGTGTTTCTGTATCGTATTGTGTGGTATCATATGGCAATATTTTATTTAATATCATATCATATTGCTCGTCTCCATGAAGTGCCATATCCTGCCATCGCTGTTTATTGTGGATGTGGATTTTTGTTGTATGAAATAATCATCAAGGTGTAATTAACAAGCTGTTTGCATTATGTGGGTCCCGGGGCTGTAAGTAAGTGCATAAGTGTCTAAGTAATTGACAAATTTATGAAGCGCTGAAACCAGAATAGGCCTTCTCCATTTACAATCAATCAATCAACTGGTTTATTTGTATGGCAGCTCGAAAGCTGGATTAAAACATGCATATGACTAAAACTATAACACAGTTACACACATAACGTCGAAAGAGTCATAGATAGTTAGACAGTACATAAAGAAGGAATGATTTTTTAATTCCATTGTCTTTGCACAAATCAAAGGGTACTCTTTTGCTGTCCGCAGACTACTAGTTATTTCAGAGTCACACTTAACAGGTAATAGATAGTTCAGGCAATTATCAGTGTCCGCCATCTTGACAAACAGACGCCTGGTAAGCTGTTCTCGTCTATCTGCAAGTTGTGGCAAGTCAGCAAGTATACAGTTGTAGCTGTACGCATTATCGTCTGAAGTGAAATCATTATAAATGATCTTCAAGGCACGCTTCTGAAACGACTCAATGCGATTGCTCTGTTCAACCGTCAGACTTGAGTGCCATGCAGGATGCACGCGTGCTCCGCGACAGGTCTTATCACAGACTTGTAGAAGCAGAGCAGGTCACCGGTTGACATCCCAGCTCGCTTCAGCTGCTTAAGAAAGTACAACCGTTTGTTCAGCTTAGAGCAGATGTTTGCCGTGTGTTCGTTCCATTTCATTGACTGGCTGACTGTCACTCCTTGCACCTTGTACTGTGCCACTCTGTCGACTCAGATTGCCAATGTTGAGTTGACGGGGTGGGTTCTCATAGGAGGCGATTAAACCTGGCTTTAGTTGTTTTGTGTTTATTTTGTGTTGCAGTGTATTTCTTTTGATTGGTGAATGTCTCCAAAATGACCCATATTGTGTCAAGTGAGACGTAAAAGCCACAACTCAATGAATCAATCAACTAGCTGTTTAATAAAATTGTGATTTTATTACTGTTTGTCATCATTAGACATTGTAAGTACATGATCTGTGCAGGGTTACATGCTGGTTTACGAGTCAATGCTAGCCTCTGTGATCACAGCCAGGGACAAGTGGCTTAAACCAGTCAGTAGTTCAGTATCAGTCGTTTACTGCTGTCATATGATGTCTTTATGATGATCGTTTATGACTCCTTTTGTGGTTTTTCTGTGAGTGATTCAGCTGAGATAACATCTTTCATGACTGAGTATAGACTTCTTC
>Ga0209259_1000742_pt1 | contig 10460 bp, 10 predicted proteins | sample WorMetGr2BELIZE1_FD_187417 | JGI IMG/M metagenome (GOLD analysis project Ga0209259, IMG submission 187417) | Marine gutless worms symbiont microbial communities from Max Planck institute for Marine Microbiology, Germany - Inanidrilus... ...
CTGAGATGTGCTTCCGAATGTGACGCAGCGCCCTCAGGTGGAAGTGGGAAGACTTGCAAACGCTGTCGACATGTTCATTGAAGGACAGAGTGTTATCAATTCTCACTCCCAGACTCCGGACGCTAGTCGCAAGCTTGACGCTGACGCACTGAAGGTCGAGTGTGCCTGACGAACCTTCCGCTCGTTGTCGCACGCTGGTGCCGATGACAATGGCCTCTGTCTTGTCTGGATTCATTGACAGACCATTGAGGTCGAGCCAATGTTGCACAGCAGTAAAGCAGTCCGACAGTGTAGAGACTGACGTGGCGTCGTTGAGTCTGATATACAGCTGTGTGTCATCGGCATACTGGAGACTATAGAGAGGTATAGACAGGAGTTGGAAAAGGAATGTTGTTGATGACTGGCCAGCATGTTACACACAGCACGTGCTAATTCTCACCATGACAGATTCAGGACCACGGTTTGATAAGTCTTCAGCACAGTGTTCAATGGTGAAAGGTTTCGCTGAGAAGCACTGCTAAAGATAGATAGATACAGTTGAGGTTTTACGTCTACTCCACACAAAATAGGTCATTTCGGAGACCTTCCTAGCCAATCTCTTGTGGCAGTACTGAAGAAACAGGATCTAACAAAACAAAAGCAAACAACACAGGAACAAAATAGTCTAAACTAAATCAGAAAACACACAAAATGCTAAACCTAAACAAATGCACAAAATCTAAATGAAAACCTACCAATACTGATCTTTAAACTGCTCATATGTGTATGCATATCATTGTGTACAACTGTTATATACAAATATTAACATCAGAAATTAATTAAATTATGCATAGCAACAACACATGAGTGAAGAACAATGGCTGCCACAGTTGCTGAACAGAGGACCAACAACAGGATCACAACAGGTCCATTAACAGGGTCTGATTGGCTAATGATCCTCTGATTAAATTAGCAGCATTTTTTCTTGAACTAGCAAGTGGTGCGTTTTTAAATTACTGGTTGCTATGACATCACAACAAATTTGCATAAAAATGCATCAATGGTTGTCACAAATAAAGGCAAAGCCTCGTTAACCAACTGGACTGGACCACGGCTGACGACAAAAAACAGACTATTGACTTGCCTTCGTCTTTATCCTCAGCCGTCACGGTGATGACGACCGTGCCTGCGTCGGTGTTCTCCGGCACGCGGGCGGTGTAGATGCGATCTTTGAAGTACGGCACGTTGTCGTTCATGTCCGTGATGCGGATCTGCACCTCAGCCTCACCTGCAATCAGCATCGTCCACAACAGATGTACTCCAACCACACTGAAGTACGTCAGCAGTACTACTTTCAGTTTTTATTTAACTACCGTACTTTCCTCGAGTCACTCCCGGCTGGCTGGCAGGTGGAACAGTTTCACACAGGACCAGTTTTTGTGATTTGACACGTTCCAGGTCTCCTCTGAAACTGGCCCAATGGTCAAGAACTCGCTACTGCTGGACAGTCTTCATTATTTTTTTTTCATGATTTGACATATTCCTTTGACACTTTCTGGCATCATAATTATAAAATCTTTTCTTTTCTCAGCTTACTAGCATACATGGCACATTAGAGGCTTTGTGATTATGCACTATATAAATTTGTGATTGACACTGATATTGACATTGAACTTTGTACACGTCATGCTACTATTATTTAAACGTACCTGCAACAGTTTGATACTGTGTGTGCAAACATCAAATATGAGATATTAAATAAACACTGATGTGTTGATTTATCAGGAATCGCACAACCAGAAAATTTTTTATAATTATTTACATTATCTCTAAAATCAATATGAGACTACTGCACAGTAGAGTATAACACTAGGCCTACAAGAAGTATAAAATACACAAATGTACACAAATACACACAAAATACAAAAAAATTGAAAGGAGCAGTGATGCATTTGCAATGAAATTAACAGGGAAGAAGTTCAACTTGTTCAACTTGCTCAGTCTGTACTTAAAAGAATAGAGATACTTTGCATCGTTTGGTAAAGTTTTCCATAAGGCAACAACACAATTACTATAAAAGTGCTTGTAAATGGTTTTGATCAATTTGTATGGACGACCTCGTTTTAATGAATTGCTGCAATGTAAGGTTATGGAATAAACAACAATTTGTTAGCCCATGAATAATTGTGTAAACTAATATAAGGTACCCCGTTTTATCAAAACTCGAACATACGGCGATTTTCTGTGTCAAAATTACTGATACTGGCCAATATTTGTTAAGTTATTATGGTCGCCCTATGGAATAGGGCAGACCATTATATTTTTGCCGTGTGACATCTATCTTCTTTCTTGTTTCTTTCCTCGCCTAATCTCAGCGGTCGGAGATTGGATGTCTACCATACTTCCACACATGGTGTGGCCTTAGTGCAAATTTAGAATGCAAGTCTGAAATGTGCTGCACACGGCTCGCTGAAAATACAGGACGCAAAAAAGTCGCCAAAAATCGGCATCTGGGCACCATCGCACAAATTTGTCGGGCTATATCTTCACAATTAAGGCACGTATCGGCAATCGGAAAAAACTTGTTAAGCAGCAATATGTCCTCCACGTCCTCATAATATGGCGAAATTCGGCCCACTAGCGGCTGAGATCAATCCGGTAGTTTGGAGCACCCCTACAAATTTCAACGGGTTTTGCATCTTGGCAGTGTTACTGCATGGCATCTAGAAGTGGGCGTCAGCTAAAGTTTGCGGCATTGAACAGAGGGCGCCACCTATGTTCGGCAGGGCGACCATCAGGTTGGGCATTGGCCCACATTCTAGTTTCAAAATGTAACAGACACAAATGTAGCTGAGGAGCAAGCAGAGTCAAGGCAACCCTTGTAGCCAGTATCATAACAAGTAATCAAAGTAATTTGAGACAAGGCCGCATCGCCGCTGCACACGGATGATTCAACCGTATTCGCCCGGTGGCGCCAATGTGCACCACTATCTAGTAGACCCCAATCGGCATCCACACCATAACGATGTTGCCCCTGCTGAGTCGCTTTGAGCATATCAACCATTGGACATGTATGGGCATTCCCTTTTCACCCTAAAAATTGCCCCTCGCATGCCAACAACTAATACTAACCCTGACACGGACCCCAAATTAATACATGGTTTCTTTGGGCCACCCGAGTACACAAGCCAGACAGCATTTTGTTTGCATTTTGCAGGGCTCACGGCCGTGACAGTCTGACAGAGAGACAATGCTACTCCATCCGTACCAATACGTCGCATCTAGCTAGTGCTGCGATACGGCCTAAAAATGACTAAGAATGTTGCAAACTGACCCTGATTAGGTGTGCCCGGAGGATAGTGGTTGGGGCGGTCTGATGGCGCTCCATCCTCAGCCACCACAGTTATGTAGTACTCGTTTTTCGTTTCGCGATCAAAAGACGCCGTCGTGCGAACGACGCCGGTGTTTCGATCCATGCTGAACTTCTCATAGTCGACGCCGACCTCTTTGATCCGATAATAAATCTACAAATAACACCTACACTATCACACGGTGTTCTCACATCCTACCGTGGGCTTGCGTTTCAATTCAATACAAGACTTCTTTTCATTATGAGGTATAATTATCACTGGACTTCAACTATGAAGACCCGTTCACAATTTCACTGAAGTTCTACAGAAATTTCACACTACTCACTACATTTCGATGCAGTGCATCGCGTAACTCAACAGCACAGTAACACATGGCACATGCCTTACATTTCCACCAGTGTAATAAGACTATGGCAATCGTTACTAGAAACCGCTAAGAACATTTCATATGAGGCTGAACAGAAGATGCTTTTATAAACACCACTTTTTGTACCATATGTACATGTGCACTGTGAACATGGAGCAAGACAGCCAAACAACTGTTGAACAATACTGGTTAGCTCTGCCACTCCAGCAGAGGTTCCCAGTTCCGTTTTCATTGCCATTTGTCTTTACGTTTGTCACCAGAATAACTCAAAAAGGTTGCAGATAGATTTTGACAAAATTTGGGGAACAGGCAGACTATGAATCAGAGGAGTTGATCAAATTTTGGAAGATTGGGATCAAGGAAAACCAGCTACAGCACAGTGAAGCAAAAGTTAGGCCGGTGTACCTGCTAATTGCCAGTCATGATACCGTGCTGATTTCAATGGGCATGGCAGAGGTTTGTGCTCCACTGAGTTGCATCTAGTTATGCACTGTTTGGTGCATAAAGCTTTTAATCACACTTATTGTTTACACAGCAGGTAAACAGTGCACAAGTTAGTTGGAGTTTAACGTCCCTTTTCAGCACAAATATGGCTATATCAGAGACGAAGGTAAACAGTGCAGCAGGACAACCTTCTTAAAGTCAGGAAACTCGTCCTTGTCGGTTGCCGTGACAGTGATGACCTCAGCTCCGGACGGAAGGTTCTCGGCGACGCTGCCGGGATAGCGGCCGTTCTCGTCGAGTCCGACAAACTGCGGAATTTCGTCGTTCTCGTCGATCAAGTTGATCGTCAGTCGCGTATCGTTGTGCAGCGAGTTTGTCGCGCGGTTCTGTCAACGCAAGCATTTGCATCATTATCGCATCACTACCACTACCATAATATGATTCCTGCACTACTGCAGTTATTAGCAGTGACACAGCTACTCAAATGGGGCCCGTGTCAAAATTTTTGGGTAGGTCAAAGCTATCGATCAGACTGAAGTGTAGCATTCTACGACATCATTGCTGACAATGCTACAACATCATTGCCGACATTAAGTGAAAGAGTAATTAAGCAGAAAAAACAAGCAATGATGGTGTGCTAATATGGCAATGATAGTTGATGCAAGTGACAGAAGTTCGATCTGCCATCAGTTTATATGACTAAGATCACAACAGACTGTATGTCTTTACCATCAGCATTTATATTCTTACAGGCCAGAAATATCAATACACATACATGGGCCACCTTTGACTACGAATAAGCTTTTTCACATTCTCGACATCAGCTGTAGGACAGCACTTAACTAAAAACATAACATACATACCAGACACTATGATGCATAATTGACACTGGGGCATGCACATGGTTTGATGGGGTGTGCGTCAGGTGCCAGAACAGTAGACACTTGTTTAAAACAAGATATATTCAATCGTCTTTGGTTATGAAGAAAAAGCACTGCATTCACATTGTGTTGTAACTATATCTAGCTAAACCAAGACGATAAAAAACAAAAGAACCCGACAATGCATCAAACTTTAATTAACGGAAAAGCAAGTTAACTTACGGCTGCTTTAATTGTGAGCGTGTACTGCGGCAATGCCTCGTAGTCTAGTGGTCGATAAGTGAGCAGAATCATCTCATTTGTTCTATCATCGATGCGATAGTAGAAGCTCCGAGGCTGGCCGTTCTGTTCCGGGATCTCGCCGGGCTGAATGATGTAGTGAACGCGTGAGTTCGGAATCGATGAAGTTGCTCGGAGTCGTTTTACGATCGTGTTCACTGGAGCATTTTCACCGATCCGAGCAGGAACCATCGAGTAATCTTCGACCCACTGCGGGTAGGCGTTGATAGTCTGCGTTATGTCGATGTCCATGCGGACGTAAGAACTTCTCGTCGGAGATCCCTTGTCTCGAGCCTCGATCTCCAACTGGACGTGCTCAAACTGAATCCACCAAACAGTATCTTGCAATGCAGTAACACAGAGCACAAGGAGAATTATTCCATACCACATCATATGCTACAAATTTTTTGACAGCAAAACATAAACTGTTTTAACAGTATTAAGAATCTGCCCTAGGATGGACAGTAAAATTTTATTATACGTTTATGTCAGCACGAACACAAGAATATACTTTTGAGCTGATATGGACATAAACCATTTTTCCATACCATACGATCAAAAGTTTTGTATTTGGTGAGTTGGTACATAGCTGCAAACAGTGGATTTTAACTATTTCCTTCTCTTACTTCTCTTACCATTACAATACTGAATGAAGCGTAACATACACTTAACTGCTAACACTTTGCCTGTAACTATCAAGAATACCTAACACATAACATAAAAAACTTCCTGTAATCCACTATCTGGAAAATTTCAACAGTTGCTCAGATGCTCTAAAAACAAGAACTACATAAATGTGGAGCATTTGACATATTCATGAATCTTACTAAAACACAAAAACTATTACCACAGAAAGCACTGGCACTGAAAATATACATGAAGTCCTGCAATAATGTCTCTTAACTCAAATTTTTAACAAATGAAATAATCCATATCAGGAATTCTCTGCAAATGCATTCAAATTACAACAGATGGAAATTTTACCATTTGTTCAAACCTCATTTGCCGGCTCAAGCTGCCATGTAAATGGAATCTAATGGTGAAAAAAGCAATTTCAGATGGAGTCAGTAGAAAATGAAAATGGTCTACCTGTATGAAACTGCGTGTCGTTCAACCACCAAACAACAGATGTTCCTAACACTAAAGTAGACTCATACATAACGAACTGTCAAAAAAAACTACTTCAAAAACCTAAAAGAACTGAACATTATTTACCCCTGACATTGGTCTGGCCACCGACACCCAGCCTGAATGCTGGTTGATGACGAAGAATCCCGACGGATCGTCTTTCAGAAAGTACTCGACGCGGCCGTTGTCACCGGCGTCACGGTCCGTGGCATAGACTTGTTTCACACGTTTACCGACCATGCTGCTCTCCTCGATCGTCGTCGTATAGTGCGGCAAATTAAACACAGGAGGATTGTCGTTCTTGTCACCGATCTTTACTCTGCACCATATCACATGGACCACATTATGCACAAAATGATTATAACCTAATCTTCACAGCAAAATGTTACAAAACTAATAAGACTCCATGGAATTTATGACTGGACCATTTCTTCAGTTTTCTCTTTTTATTTTACTTCGTTTCTCTACACTGTATCTCAAAAAACGTCCCACCTTTGACTTGCTATATAATCTTGACATACATGATCTGATTACCATAATTTTTGTTACTAAGAAAGTAAGAAATCAGATAATGCTTTGTTTTCCCACCTCACCTATCTAGTGGTTCTGCGCTACCTTGCGAAACAGGAAACCCAGAAATTGCGTCCTTTCAACTAAACACTGTATGTTGCTTTGCCAATGAACACACAAAACAAAATTCAAATTATCACCTGGTTGCAGTTGAATTACCCTCCCAAAGTGGTCGACTGTATGTATCAGACAGTTAAAACCTACCTAGAAAGGGAGCATAGCATCCTGCTGTCTGTTACTCGCACGCCAAGTCTGTCACGGTGTCGTTCGCTGTGTGAAAGATGGGAGTTGTTCTTCGTCAAGCCTGGAGTGAAAGTTAATGGAGAGTATTAATGGGGATATCTTACTATCTCAACAAATGTCAGACGCTATCAAACACATTACAGATGACATTTTTCTTTCAAGAAGACAGCGCACTGGTGCACATGCATTGTGCATGCAATATGGTCCAACTGCTGCGGCGCTCTTGACTTCCTTTATCCTGAACCATGCCCCTCCAACATCCCCGAGCTAAACGGACTGATTACAAGAATTAGGGAGTCATACAGTAGTGTGAGTATGAGTCGTGAGTCAAAAAGACTGCCAGAATTCAAGTAATCGCTGTTTGATTCTTCAATGTACTGATACAGCATTTTAAGGAAAAACATGCGATTTTTCTGTTTCCCCATTTTACAGGCAGTGCAGAAGCACAAGTTATTTGAGGTGGCACAGTAAAGCGTCTTTTGATTGCTTACTTCATCAGTAACATTTCTGCCAAAAAAGTATCAAAATGCATTCACATATGTCAAAGTTATAGCAAGCCAAAGGTGGGACGTTTTTTGAGACACAGTGTATTCGTTTTTTTTGGTTCCGTGTGGCACATTCCACTGTACCTGTCAGCTCTTGGGTGCATGTAAATATAGTTTATCATATCGTACCGCATCGTATCGTATCGTATGTCTAACTGCTCTGGACATCTCTACAGCCACCACCTAATTTACCACTGGCTAACTTTTATTACATACAGATTTGTTTATTATGTTACAGGCATTAATTTACTGGTACTGGATCACGGTATGACTAATTAATGCATTGGTCTATCAGCCTTCAAAACATAGAAAATCATTTACATCCTTAAAATTTCACATCATTTGCAGTACATTTATTTCCCATTGCAAATGGCGTATTGTTTCTGTAAAAGTGTGAAAAATAGGGTTAGTGTCAGGGTTATGGTTAGTTGTCGATATTCGCCACAGTGGCATATTGGTGACTGTCGGCCAATAGGTCGACAGTGACCAACAACAGCCCACGCATTAATTAGTCAGACCCCTGGCGGCATAAAGGAAACAGCACGCCTTCCGTCAGCAATCTAGTGGTGGATGAAGAAAGAATGAGACGAGGCCACTGGTGGGGTCAGTGCTTTGAGCAATCTTCAGTGCTCTGACACTGTTGGCTGGGTGACAGGAAGAGCATCCGGACCATAGAAAACTGTACCACTTATTCCCAAAGGTTCTCTTCTGGAACGTGTGGAGGAAAAAACCAAGGGGAACCAGCTGTCCCAGGTTCAACTGGAAACAGGCCATTAAGATCAGGTGGTGATGGTGATAATTAATATTATTTCATTATAGACACAATACATACATACATACATACATACTAATTTATATAGCGCCAAAATCGTAGAACGAATCTGAGGCGCTGTTTTATTATGTTACAGGCGTTAATTTCTGCAGCTCACACTGCATGGCTAATAGACACACTATTTCCCACACTACTGTTACTATCACACTGCGCAGCAACAGAATATGTAGCCTTTCACGGAGAGCCGAGGACAATCTCACTTTGGAAACTGACCTGAAAGTGCAGAAGCCCGCAAGCGTAGGACTGCCTTGGTCCTCTGCCTTGACTGTTACACCGTAGTCAGTGACACCGATCTGAGCTTCACGATCAAATACGTCGGCAGTGCGGATGATTCCCGATATCGTATCAATGTCGAACCGGTCGCTGCTCTGGTCCGTCGATTTCACCAGCGAGTACGTAACGTTGCCGTTAGCACCAGTATCGAGATCCACGGCTTTGACCTGCAGCATCAATGACAACAATGAAGCAATTGTTACACACATACACTACAGTATGTGCACTTATAACGCTTGCTACTACACTACTACATCCGTTTAATGGCCTTTTTTCCAGGACAACTTGCGTAAACCGGCACCAAAAAGGTAAACCATTCTGGATTTTACTGGAGCAAGAGATGATGGGGTGGCAATGGCATCAGGTGGACCATATGCTCAGTTTTTACAGGCCAGATGCCCTTCCTGCCGCCCAACCAACAGCGCTGAAAGCACCACTTATAACGCTTAGTAGTCTAGTGGTTATGGCATGACTTGCGACTCGATGGTCGTAACTTCAATTCCTGGCTGCCGCCACTAGTACTGGGATGGGTGACCGTCTTTGGATTGGTAAACCACCTCAGTATTTCACCAAGCCACCTAGGCCAACTCAGCCATTAAACAGGTGTCTGTCTATTGGTATGGAGTGCATGTAACACCGCTGAGGAGAACTCTAGCGTCTTGCAGCTTCTCCTGGTATCAGAATGCACTAGAGTTACCTTCAGCAAGGGCATGCGGGCAGGAAAACTTTGTTCCTGAGGTAAATGTAAATCTGAAAGAATGTGCATACCTGAATGACCGACGTGCCGACATTTTCTTTCTCCATAACAACCGGCTTGTACGTGGAACAGTCGGGGAACTTGGGCGCGTTGTTGTTGACATCCTTGATCTCTATGACGACGACGCCTCGACTGCTGCGACTCGTCGTGCCTCCGCAGCAACGACCGTTGTCCGTTGCCGTGACGTTCAGACGATACGAGCCGTGCGACTTGTCCAGTGCTCCGACCAGTGTGATGATGCCTGACTTGGGATCAATACTGAACGGACCTTCCACCAGCGGACCACCTGTAATGTATCCATCGCATGTAATCTCATAAACCTTTTATCAGCCTTTTGCCAAGTGAATCTGGGTTTGCCGGTTCCCCACCAGTTCTCTTCCACTTGCTCTGGAACAGAAATGTTTGCATAAGCAGTGTAAGTATCACAGGCTTCTTACAGTCTCCCAACTGCATGAAAGCACTGAATGGAACCAGAGCTATTTTAGTTCAAAAATTCTTATTAGTTTTAATTTTTATACAGGTCGACACAAATCTTTCTAGTTTTTATTTTATACAGTTTGCATATCTTTTTTATGGCCACCCTATGTAATAGGGCAGGCCATATATATTTTCATCCTGTGGTTTCTTCTTTCTTTTGTTTCCTCGTCTAATCTCAGCAGTCGGAGATTGGATGTCTACCATACTTCCACACATGGTGTGGCCTTAGTGTAAATTTAGAATGCAGGTCTGCAACGTGCTGCACGCAGCTTGCTGAAAATACAGCATGCAAAAAATCGCCAAAAAGTCGCCAT
>Ga0209259_1000743_pt1 | contig 10455 bp, 8 predicted proteins | sample WorMetGr2BELIZE1_FD_187417 | JGI IMG/M metagenome (GOLD analysis project Ga0209259, IMG submission 187417) | Marine gutless worms symbiont microbial communities from Max Planck institute for Marine Microbiology, Germany - Inanidrilus... ...
GCCGTACGCCGCACATTTCAGACCATGCATTCTAAATTCGCACTAAGGCCACACCATGTGTGGAAGTATGGTAGACATCCAATGTGCGGCCGCTGAGATTAGGCGAGGAAAAAAAAGAAGATAGAAATTACAGGATGAAAATATATATGGTCTCCCTATTACACAGGGCGACCATAAATCAGTTGGTTTAAGAAAAATGTCCGTACTATCGCTATCTTATTGAGAAAGTGACGTCAGAATAACAAACATTTAGCCGAGTTTGCCCCACAAAATGGCAGAAAACAGCTGATATGAAGAAATTACATCACAGTCACCCTATGTATAAGTTTTTTTTCCAATTGTCGATACAGTCCTTACTTGCGAAGATATAGCCTGACAATGTTCCATATGTACGTTAAACTGGTTTTAAGCTTCATAAAAATTGTTTGCACAGTGCGCAATGAGACTGATCAGAGTCCCAAGACTTGTGTTGTACAGTAAATATTGACACTGCTTTATTTGACATGTATTCGTTGTCATCCATTAAAGATGATATGCAATGATTTTTTGGTTGTTAAAGTAAACTACTGGTCGAATGTCTTTAATATAATCAAATGTGTTTGACTGTAGAAAAAAGCGTCTGAAACTGCGCACCGATGATTTGTTTACTTTTCGCAAGTGATGACGTCATACCAGGAACACACAACCAAACAGCCTATTGAGTGTTGAATATTGACAACCGATCGCGCAAAAACACACAGGCATACCGATAAACGTAGAAATGGGTTCTTAAAACATAAACGGGTAAAACAATTCTTATCGAATCTCAATAACAACGCAAATGAAACAAGTGCATCCTGATATGACGTCATGCATGACGATGATTTGCGAAGAATAGCTATACTAAAAAGATCACTAAACTTCTTCTTTTTAGCATTTTGCGGCGTAATTTATCAAAATTTATTACACAGATGGGTTTATATTGCAGTAAGCAGCTCGAAACTACTTTTTTGTCAATTCTGTGAAAAACCGTTGCATATCACCTTTAAGGACTCTTATTTAATTCGTTTCTTTACAATGTGTAACTGCACTGCGTAATTGTTTTTGCTTAGTAATCTGCATTGTTCACAAATTTTCTGTCCGCCCTTTGTGTCTCGTTTCTGCACTGAATAGTGAATCTTTTCAATGCAAAACAGCACAGTAAGGCATACTAAAGACAAAAAAACAGAAGCAGTCATACAAAAATGCACAGAAGAATATACGTACTCGTATGTGATGTGGTCGAAACAGAAACTGTCGGTTCAAGTTGGATTTCTCAATCAGGTCATTGTCTGTAATTACCAGCTGCAATCACAAGCAACGTGCAAACTGTGTCATAAAAACATCCACACATACGTAATTGCACGTGTACTACAGAGTGGGCCAAAAAACCAGGCTACCGAATGTTTGACTCCACATCTTCACAACGCCTGAAGCAATCTGCATGATTTTTGGCATACTTCAATGCCATTTTGTGTGCATCAATCTGTTAACTCTAAATTCATGAAATTTATAACCCAAAGTGGCATCACCTAGCGATGACGTCAACAAGCCAACAACCTGGTATTTCACTTATGAAATCAAGGAAGGCCACTGCATTCAACTGCACACATCTTTAAAACATATGTACCAATTTGCATAATTTTTGGCAAGCTTCAATGCTATGTTGTTCTGAACATTCCTGTTATCTTCACTTTCATCAGCTGCTTAACACAAAATGGTGCCATCAGGTGAAAAACAACAACTCGTTTTGCCATTATTAAAAACAAAAAGTGGCTTCCTCAAGCCTTCTTATTTCCTGACTTCAGTCCAGACATTATGAAAAATCGACTGCACAAACATTGTTCCTTTACTTAAAGGTGTTTCATGTGTCCACTGTTCTGCTGCAAAATGCATTCAAGACAGTGACACCATTTACTGATGCCTGACATCGACGAGACATTCTGATATGTCTCACTGCATTTTGTCTCCAACATGCACAACGTTTGTTGCTGTTCAAGCAGACCACCGATGGCCGTTATCTTCCTGTGTTTTAGTACACTGCTGCTGTCAATTTTATTCAGAACTAGGCAGCATGCACTGATTTTCCCACTGGCATAGCCACGCCCCCGAGGAACGCGCCCGAAAAAAATGCCACGAGGACCATGCCCCAGAGGACGACTCCCAAACAAAATGCTACACTATTTCGTGTTTTTTTGTCACCAGTGACCTTGACCTTTGACCTTGACATTCGAACTCGGGCGAGATTTCTGTACAATGCACCTAACCGCCAAGTTTCATCATCCTACGTTTAATTTTTTGTTAGTTATCGTGTTAATTAACAAACTGACAAACAAACAAACACGCTTCTGAAAACATCCAACTTGCTCTGCTACGCTACGCTGGTGGGAAAACATGTCCGGACTGGTTCTTCTTAACATTTTATGCTAAAATTCCTGCAGTAGCTGTTGAAAGCAAAATACAGGTTGCTAACTTGTTACCAAGTGGTGCCACTTTGTGTTACAAATTTGACGAGGTTAGAGTTAACAGATGTGTTCAGAACAAAACAATAGAGAAGTATGCCAAAAAATCATGCAAATCGATTCAGGCTCTATGAAGACATGAGCAGCCAAACACGGTGGCCTCTTTTTGGCTCACCCTATACTGTAAAATAAGTGTGCCAATCAGAAGCAAAAATTAATTAAAATCTCGAGGCTGTCGTGCATGCTTTTAAATTATTTTTACTGTTCTTCTCATCATCGATATAAACTTACCTTTCCACCAGCAGCTGATGTGCAAACGCCAAGCAGAGCATAGTTCTTCAGCATCTCACAGCCAATTGCACCACAGCCAACCTTTCATAATAAACCAACAACAAATGCGAGACTAACAAATTACATCGAACAAGTTGTGTCAACACATTAGCTCTGTTTTATCGTCAACTGAAGTCTGGTTGGTTAACTATTCTTCATCTACATTTGAAGATTTTCATACGAGTGCATATTCCTGGTGTGGTTTGTCTGCCTCTGTCGTAGCAACCACTCATGAAAAGCACATCCCTTGACTGTTCATCAAAAAGCATTGTATGCGGAACCTAGTTTATCAACAGGACCGCAGTTGATGACAAAAATGGTCCTATTTGCTTTAATCAGCAGTCATATGCAACTACGTACACACAAAACTTGGTTGTCCATGATCTCTGTTACATACATTACAAATCTGTATTTTATATTTTTTACGTTTTGTGGCATATGTTACATTACATAACAGGCACCACAAAGCATGGAACGATATGCCCTTCAGGTAAGAGAAAGGATGGGAGCATCATTCATACTTGTGTTCAGCCAACATTCGTAATAATTTTTAAAAATCCACCAGGTGGCCCTGGTAACGTCATTTCTTCATCATCAAAATGCAGCCGTACTATTCCTCGCCTTTACATTTCATGTCCTGTCATATCACTATAACTTGGCTGATTCAGTGGCCAACATTCATGGATGTCACCCACCATCAGGACCATGGCTATAGTGGGTGCAGCGATCTGACTGTAATAATTCTGACGATGTCTGACAAAAATGTAATGAAAACTACTCGAATGGGGAGCAGACAACATCTGCGGATGCTGATTTACACCCGCCTCCATCATAGGTGTGCCCATATAATATCATAACACAAGTTATGTATGATGTTAGCTACACCCACTATTACCAAATGGAACTAGTAATCTTAATTACTTTGCATCCAGTACGGATGCAAAGTACCGCAATGAGAGTGTCACTTTGTCTGTCTGCTTACATATCTCACAAGTGCTCAGCAGTATCTAAGATGGGCGACCATTTGGCCACAACAGACACGGACCAGAAATTGAAAGGGGGGCTGTGCCCCTCTGGGGAGGGGAGCTGGGTCCCCATCTAACACAATGTCCCCTGGGCCAAGGCCAGTTCCATTTGGGCTATGTACCAAGTGGCATCTCGATCCATCCAGCCATTTGGCCACAACAGATATGGGCCAAAAATTGGGGCTGTGTCCCTTTGGGGGAGGGGAGCTGGGTCACCATCTAATACAATGTCGCCTGGGCCAAGGCCTACTTCCCTACCAAGTGGCATCTTGATCCATCTAGTCTTTTGGCCACAACAGACATGGGCCGAAAATTGGGTGCGGTGCCCCCTTGGGAGAGGGAGAGCTGGGTCCCCATCTAATGCAATGTGGCCTGAGCCAAGGCCTACCTCCATCCCAAATGGCATCTTGATCCATCCAGCCATTTGGCCACAATAGACATGGACCGTGGATTATATGGACACAGGCAAACCTTGCGACCATAAGTTTCGAAAGTGGAGGCTGCTGTGCCCTTTTCCGTGGGGGGAGCTGGATCCCCATCTAACACAATGTGGCCGAGGCCCACCTGCATGCCAAGTTTCATCTTGAGCCATGCAACCGTTTGGCCACAATACCCCAACGTCACAGACTGTCTCAGACAGAGAAACAGGACAGAAAGACAGACACAGGACAATGGTCCGACAGCATAGGGCAAACCGTTTTACAAACAGTCGCACAAAAAACGACAAATCAGAACTGTGCGAAATTTTCTGTACTTGTTCTCCGGGACCATCACTCGGTCCTCCTCTAAGGACAATAGAATATGTTATGTACTTCTCGTTTTGTGGATGACGTCATGTTTCCACATAATCGTCCCTACGGAACTTGGCGTTGGCAAGATCGACATTGGCAGTGTTGTGAAGCAAGCAGTCAAAATTTCCAATGCTTTTTACCAGATGGCACTACATACTGGGTGTGAAGTCTGCTGTCTACAACTGCCTTGTTTTAGAGTTGCAAATGCATACCTGGTTTTAAACACTATTAATGTCATTATACACTAGAATGCCTACTGCGAATAAAAAAGACTTGATCACAATGTCTAAAGCTAAAAGGTGGCAGTACTAGAGTCAAAAGTAACCTAGTTAGTCTCCAATTGCTGTATTTGTGGCTTCTATCAACACTGAAATATATTTACCATGAACACATGCAGCTCGGCTAACTTCCTGCACATTTCTTCACCAACACACATCCTCAGTGCATCGTACTCTGTACGTCTACAACATGCAGACACAGGTGAATAACTGCATTCAATCATCACATACAACACACATAAAACATCATTTTTTCCATTTACCTCAATTAGCCAACCCCCAAAATCTCCAAGAAAATCTCTGGAGAATGCTAATAGAGGCAGGATTTTTACACACTGGATGCTCATCCTAACACATGTACTGCCAAAGCACTAAAAACACATACGGCACACTCTTTATTTCATTACATTTGACGATTGTTGCATTTACTAATGGTGGTAATAAATGCAGTACTGTTGTTTGTAAACAAACTTACAATAATGTCGACAATGACTTTTGCTGCGTCATCATCATTGTCGACATTATTATGGCCACCCTTACGCAGTAATGGGCAGGTCATTATGTTTTACTCCTGTGATTTTTGTTTTCGCACTCTAATCTTCGAGGCTGAAGAACGCCGCCCCATGGGACCTTTGCCAGAATGCTGGATGTTGGAATGTGGTCTAATTTTATAATGCAGATCAGAGAGGGGCCCTATCTGTATCCCCTACATTTTGAGGGGCGAAAATCCGCAAGTTTTGCTCCACTGTTGGGTGATGGTGTGACTTTGAACTCACATAATTTGACAACGAGCACGCAGATGGAGAAACTAAAATAAATGCATTTGACTACATCTCTTTCTAACCATAACTGCCAGGCTTCATATACATTGGCCTTGTATTTAAGCTTCGACTTTTTGCTGCGTCATCATCATCAACGTTTAAATTCAAACAGCTCTTCATACATGTAGCAACATCACTCAGTGACTCATCTGCCATCAACAACTTGTTCTATCACACAGCCCAACTCTAGTAATTTAGCAGATTTCAATTTTTCTTATTTGATAAACAGATGCACAAACAGTATAAAAGGTAAAGGCTTTCCCATACTCGATACCGAGCATTGGGCCCGGAGCTGATCCCGGTGTACAGGCAGTCAGCCTGCAGGTGACCGTAAGTCATCCACCCGGCGGTAGGCTGCCATTACTTTCCGCCAGGCCTGCAGTTACCTCCCCAGCCGCAGAGCATCACCGCCCTTTGGCCGGTACCAAGTTATATTGCTTGGTAACAGAGGCACATAGGTGTAAACAACTTGCCCAAGGTTGTTACGCAGCATTGTCTCGAGTAGGATTCGAACCCGCGACCTACTGATCACAAGTCCGACGCTCTACCGTTACACTACCGTGCCACCTCACAAACAGTATACACAGTATATAAACTGGCTTGTGTCAAAACAACTCTCACTACCTACACTGGTTATAGTTTAATGACAATTTCAACACAATTCATGCTCATTACCTAGGCTGAAATAAGTTCACATCAGAACCATTGACACCAGCCAGGATGTCAACAACATCAACATATAACTGCAAAACAAAACAGTCAATGTAATGACTTATATCATCTACACTTAGCAATACATTCAGCAACTAGAATCTGGGCCAATGCCCAACGTGATGGCCGCCCTGCCGAATATAGGTGGCGCCCTCTGTTCAACGCTGCAAAGTTTGGCTGATGCCCACTACTAGAGTGCCATGCAGTAACGCTGCCCAGATGCAAAACCCGTTGAAATTAGGAAGGGTGCCCCAAACTACGGGAACGATCTCAGCCGCTAGTGGGCCAAAGTTCACCATATTGTGGGAACATGTTGAGATATTGCTGCTTAAAAAATGTTTGTTTCGATTGTCGATAGGTGCCTTAGTTGCGAAGATATAGCCCGACAAATTTGTGTGATGGTTGGGTCGTGCATTTCCAGAGAGCCGTGCGCAGCACATTTCAGACATGCATTCTAAATTCGCACTAGGGCCACACCATGTGTAGAAGTATGGTAGACATCCAATCTGCGACCGCTGAGATTAGGTGAGGAAAAAAGATAGAAAGCAGAAAGAAACCACATGGCAAAAATATAATGGCCTGCCCTGTTTCACAGGGCGGCCATAATAACTTCAGTCAGTATCCTGCTAGTAAAAACTTCAAATTGCTACCCAGATATTCACTACAGCACCGCGTCGAAGTTAATCGACTAACACAAATCAGTCAAAACGATATTAATGTGAACTGTCATTGCAATCAATTGGGTGACCATTTGTAAAACGGTTCATCCTATGCTATCAGTCCATTGTCTGTGACGTTGGTGTGGCCAAACAGTCGGATGGATCAAGATGAAACTTGGCATGGAGGTAGGCCTCGGCCACATTGTGTTAGATCGGGACCCAGCAGCCACCTCCCCAAAAGAGCACAGCCCCACAATTTTCGGCCCATGTCTGTTATGGCTAAATGGCCGGTTGGATCAAGATGCCACTTGGTACGGAGGTAGGCCTTGGCCCAGGCAACACTGATGGGAACCCATCTCACCCATTCTCCCCCCCAAAAAAGGGGGGACAGCAGCCCCCACTTTTCAGCCCATGTATTGTGGCCAACAGCTGGATGGATCAAGATGCCACTTGGTACAAAGGTAGGCCTCGGCCCAGGCCACATTGTGTTAGATGGGCACCCAGCTCCCCCAGTGATGTAAGATACAAAATAAAGCATTGTTCGATTGTTTGCTGTCTTAGCAACACTTCTGCCAAAAATTATCAAAACTGGTCCGTGTACAATGGAGTTATAGCAACATAAATGTGTCACAATTTTTGAGATGGTGCAAAAATGACAGCGTTATTCTGTCACATTGATTTAGAATGAATGCTTTTTGGCAAAGTAGAATTGCACTTCACATCAAGAGCTACAGTCAAATTATAGCATTCTTGAAACAATCTCCATAATTTATAATTGTGCTGCAAATTTGTGCAGCAAAAATAACACTAGTAGATTATACTAAATGCACCAAAATGTTCCTGTCGAAACATAACAAAACAGAATCTGCAGAATGTTATTTAAAGTGACACAGAGAACGGATTAAGAATCAAATAGGTAATGGGTCACTAAAAATAAGCTGCTGATAAATAAGTACTGTGTCTTAGCAACTACTTCAAATTAAATTTTCAAATTTTCATGAATGCTTTTTGCTATTTTGTGCTCAGGTTATTACTTTGAGCCATCTTGAACAGTAATCTTGTTTAACAAAAGCCAACAGCAAATGGTATGCTGCTGTCATTACTAACCCACTGATTTAATGGTGAGAACTTTCCAGTGAGGGCTTTCAATGCCTCCTGTGCCACCACGCCACCTAGAAAGGCACACAGAGGTGCAAAGCAGCCACGTGCAGTGAACGCCAGATATTGCAGACGTTTTCTGTCTAATTCATCCATCTGGACAGACAACCGCAAACACTGCACTCTGCACAAGTCAGTCACATTAAGTGAAATATGCAAATATCATATGACAAAGAAAAAAGAAAATATAGCAGTTACCAGCCAGCCACTATGAAGATCAGAGTTATCGTTTCACTGCACATCTAATTTTTTCGTGGCAAACCTTTGTCATCAAGGACCCAAACCAAATACAGCATGTGGACTACGAAAACAAAAGTAAAGGTGACTTCTTCGTAACAAAATTAAACCCGCAGTTATGTACCAACATCAACCATGTCACTAACATTCATGTATACAACACGTGAAGAAAATACATGAGTGTGAGAAAAATCTGACATCAAATGCTTTAGTTACAATACGTTCTATAATGTAGCAAGAACAAATGGCGATTATGTATTAGACTATGCACTCAAACAGTCAGACATTTTATAACTTATGACACTGAATACTGGCACATACCATTAACTAAACAGACAGCTATAAGGAGCTCATGTTGAATAATCACAACGCTTTATTTATGCAATGCCATCCCATAATAATAAAGTAGAGTTCAGACAAGATGTTTATCACAGTTTATACTGACTGGTGATGCCAGTTCTGAATTTGCTGCCATTGCCAAGTTAAACAACTGGTCTGCATCCTGTGAACACCTGCTCAACACAGTTGCACATGACAGGTTATCACAGTTAGTTCACCTTTCAATAAAATACAACAGTTAATGATTAACACTAGTACTAACTACGTGCAGTACTTCATAATATCACAATGTTATGTAGTGTTTGTAGCAACTTTATTACTTGATTCACAGGATTTACAAAAATGAACAACAGGCATAGCAAAGGCGGCAGAGACAGGAACTAACCAGAGATTTGGCAGGCGACCATAGGTGGCAGAAAAACGATGGAGCGCCAGAAAACCAACATGCAAATTGCCCGGTGCTTCCATGTTGGCTAGATCAGCGACGACTAAAGATGGTCGCATCAACTGATTCTGTAGCGACTCCTATTGATTTCATAACAATATTAATTTACTTTTTATGAACATCACTAATCTAGTATATTACCAAGTTAATAGTTGTAATTCAGCAAAGTTTTGTGTCTACATTACATTACATTACTACATGTCTAAAGCTGAACTTCACTGGATAAGATGAATGACTTTCACCTGAAAGACTTTGAGGCTCATTTACTGATTAGACCTACACAAATCATTGATAGCATAATTAGGAAGAGCAACCTGGCCAAAAGTGCTCCAAGGTTCCATTAAAATCCCAACTTACAGCCAGCCACACTCACTAACTTTTGTTAAAAATTTCCAGCTGTAAAATTTTAGTCTCAGCACAATAATATGCTGCTGCATATGATGTGCCGTAGTGAAGAGTTTGATCAGTCAGATCCACCGACTTTTGTTAGATGCCAACAACAGCTCAATTCTGCACCACAGACATATCTGTTATTGCCAGCAACAGATAAAGTAATCCATTCACCAACAAACAGCTGTCAACTTAAACTCTTACTGCATGGAGTACACATCATTCGATTCAGAAAAATTGTTCAACAGAAATATTCTCATCATAATTGCTTTAGAAATACAAATTCAATATATCAACAATTAATACAAAAAATAGCATACTGCCACAATGCACAACTGGAGTGTTAATCTCCTTTTCATTGGCCATGGAGCCCATAGCTGGGCATAGCACAAACTCTGCAATGCAGGGCCTGTGGCCAGTACCAAATTAAACTGCTTGGTAACAAAAGCATGTGTGTGAACAACTTGCTAACAGTGAAAGTGTAATGACACGAGATGAACCTGCAACCTCTTGATTGCAAGACCAACATCCCAATCATTACATTACCACAGCAGAATCACAACTGTACAGTTAAAAATTCATCAATCACAACCAAACATTTATACCTTATTTTGACGTTTCGATCTCATCACGAGATCTTCATCAGAAGAAGCTGGTACTCAGTTCTGCTGAGTTTTGATGTGACGATCAGCTGTCGCATTAACAAAGCGGTCGTAGCCATGACTCAAAGCCTTCCATACTATGGAAGCGGCTGAAGCTGAAAGTCTCTGGAATGAAGTCCTGGACACATT
>Ga0209259_1000744_pt1 | contig 10452 bp, 8 predicted proteins | sample WorMetGr2BELIZE1_FD_187417 | JGI IMG/M metagenome (GOLD analysis project Ga0209259, IMG submission 187417) | Marine gutless worms symbiont microbial communities from Max Planck institute for Marine Microbiology, Germany - Inanidrilus... ...
TTTCAGACCTGCATTCTAAATTCGCACTAGGGCCACGCCATGTGTAGAAGTATGGCAGACATCCGATCTACGGCCGCTGAGATTAGGCGAGGAAAAAAAAAAGAAAGAAAGAAGAAGAAAGAAGGAAAGAAACTACAGGGCAAAAATATAATGGCCCCCCCCCTATTATATAGGGCGGCCATAACAACGGCACATAATGCAAAGCACACATTATACATTCAGATGTAGAAAACGCACCAAGAATACTCAATCCCAGACCACTCAGTCCATTCCTAAGACCTTCAGACACGTGGCTTGGTTTGTGTCGGCGCAGAACTTCGCTTCGCTGAATGTGCTCCACATCAAATGAAAGTCGCTCCATGTTGCGGGAGACACTTGACGCAAAGTTTGTGATTGACGTCAGAGTTCCTTGGCAAAAATGCAAATGACTAGTAAGACAAAACGTTTTGTCTGCAGGGAATTTTAAATAATAATGTATCAACTCACTGACACAAATTCTAACTAACTGTTTCATTACATAAAACTTCTATTAAATATTTATATGCAACTGTGACAGTTTTGCACAACATGTTCTCAATTACTTTCATTTCATTATATATAATTTCATTCGTATTTGAATATATTTGTTCATGATGGCTTACAAAATTACTCCCTATTTAACTGCTTAATTATCAAATAAAACTAATAACAGTCTCATGTTTATGAAAGGTGGTAATGAAAACGTTTCTGTAATTCACAGAAGGTAACAACGCAATATGCGGCAATGCAATTTATGTACAAAGTTTATTCCAGAAACTGTATGATAAAATTAGTTGCAGCTTCATGACAAAACCTGTTGAGAGATGCCAGAGAAGAGAGCCAGTTCCTCGACGAACGCCATCGAGGAATTCACCAGGACCTCTATACAGACCTCGATATGGCATGCTAAACATGTCTGCAACGCCATTTCCAACGCTTCTCACCAGTCCTGTTGGGTTACCAAGAATTTCCAATGATCCAACGAGCAAACCTGCAAGAAATTCAAGCACGAGCTATAATGTTTCACGTATGTTATTAATAATAAAATAGCAGAAATGCGGCAAGTACGTAAGTAAGCAAACAATTTATACAGCACCAAAGTCAAGAGAATCAGGGCGTAATTAATCATTCAATTGTTAAAAATTTTCTCTTAATCATTAACTGGAAATTGCCACACTTTTGGTTTCTAACAGTATATCTTTAATTTGTCTGTCATGCTTTTGCCAGTCAACTCGTCCACTGATGGTAGTGAGTTGCTTCGATGAACAATAGCATTGGCATTTGTTGGTCAACTGGACGGGGCTTGCACAATTTTTACGGGAAGCCTTCAATGTATCTAAATACAGTCAATTCAAACACATCACTAGCTTTGTTATAAATCTGAAAGCCATCTACTAAACTGAAATTAACCATTAATAAACTGGCAATCCTGACTGCCTTCAGTGCTTTGACGCTGTTGGTTGGGTGGCAGGAAGGGCATCTGGCCTGTAAAAAACTGAGTGGTGAGGTACTGGCCTGGTTATCTGTCTGGAGCGAGGTGCAAATGATTTGCATATGGTCCAGCTGATGCCACTGCCACTGCATCGGCTCTTGCTCCAGTAAAATCAAGAACGTTTTACCTTTCTGGTGCCAGCTTACCCATATTGTCCTGGAAAAAAGGCCGTTAAACGGATGTAGCAGTAGTAAACTGGCAATCCCGTGAAGTTCAAAAATTATACCATTACCAGATCTATTAAACAGTTACTAAAAGTTCTGCACACAAACTAAAACAACTTGGACTAGAGGATGTATTTTCTGCCTCCGTTTTAACGGGCGTTTTCCAGGCAAACCAGAGTCAGCCAGGTCCTTGCTCCTGTTTCTCCACCTGTTCTAGAAGAGATCTCCTTGGAATAAGTGCAGTGGGTTTTAATAGGTCGGATGCTCTTCCTGCCACCTAACCGACAATGTCAAAGCACCAAAGTAAAGCATGTACACCTAAGTGTGTAATAGCAGCAAATTAAAAAAATGTGATACCACAGTACCATACAAAAATGAAAAACAGCAAAGCATTTACCTGCTCTATACAATGCACACGCTGCATAATGCATAGCAATCGCTCGCATCAGCTGATGTGCAGTTGTACACAGATTTGTCTGCTCAAACCGACCCAAACTCAGCGGCGCATCATCTGATGCTATGTACAGCTTCAACGATGCATGAACGCTGACCATCAAGTCTATCTTCTCTATGCACAGCCGCTGCAGGCAAACCGGACAGCACAGCGAGTCGGCCGTGGCTGAAATCTTCGCTGGAAATCTTCTTGTTACAGATGGAGTCACCTTTGCTGTCCGCGGAATCAACGAGTCAATTAATTTCAGCAGATTGCTAATATGTACGTCCTCGATGCAGATAATGGTAGGCTTAATGGCTACATTCACAGCCTGGACAATATTGCCGTGGTTACCACTGAATAATTCAATATGAACATTAATAAGACTGTTAGGAGCAAGCTGTTTGCATTTATCATGGAGATTTCTTCTGACCGAAAGCCACATATTAGTGTCGCGTGCTGACACATTACTGTCTGCTTTGGCTCGCATGACAACTGGGAAATCATAGCTGGCTTTTCCATACATCAGGTTGTCAATCTGACAGTTGCGAACACTCAACTGGATGTGCTGTAAGTGTCGGATATGATCAGTTGTTGAATGCGGCACATCCATCACTGGATAAAACATAACACTGACGGATTCAAACGTAACCGACATAAACTCTTGCACTGATGTTACAGAGCTCTGCTCATCAAGAATAACTACATCAGCTCGACGACACAAACAACTGATGGACAACTGCAGGTCACTTCCACGAGAATAACATTCAGTATGTTTGACAGCAGATTGGCGAAACTTAGGAGACAATGCAGATACGTTTCTCTGCGGTTCAACTTTCTTCACGTCCACAGTGCTTGACACAGTTTTTACGACACAAGTTTCCCTCGGTTGGCTCGATCCACGAGACTTTATTCGACTTCGTATCTCTTTTGCCGACACTTCTGCACGATTGACCGGATCAATGGAAACGTGCAGAGTGTGGCCAATCTTTGCGCTCGACACTCTGACATCGAACACTTCTGGAATGCAAACGAAAATGCTGTGCTCAAAATCGAGATCGACTGCCTGGCTCCATAACGTTGAATTTTCGTGAGACGCTCCTGCCAGATGAAGTTTTGTTTCTGCTGCAACGGAGCTGACTAGTTCAGGAAACTTCATGTTCATGAATGGAGGAGTGTAGAAGGATGACGAATGAGCTTCGACCAGAGGCAGATCTGATATCAACTCGACCTCCTCTTGCACTGTGATGTCTGTGACAAATTAGATGCGCAAGAAACATTTAAGAACTTACACTTTCAGCAGGTAAAAGGGTCAATGTCAATGGACAGAACAAACACATTTGGGCTGAAAGTTAATACTGAATCTATGAAACATGGCCAGCAAACTTAGCAACAAAACAAGTTGGTATGTTATGACTATTTTTCAGAAAACAAAAAACTGGCAAAACTGTTATCAGAAATCAGAAAAAAATACTGAATAAATATGTCCTATTGAGACTGAAAGAAAAAAAATGAGAAATATCTTGCTGATTTCAAATCAGTCAACCATCCAAAGCACTGAAGCAAAGTGGATGATGACTGCTGGTAAAAATTAAAAAAAAACATTTTATTACCGTAAAATAATATTTACTTCATGTACTCGATCACACGTGAAGGACTAGACTTACCTTCCAGGCCTGCTGTATCTGTGACTGCTTGCCCATAGAATAACGGAGTGTCGCAGTTGTTCTGTAACTCAATAAAAGGAAACTTGTCATCAGCAAGTGTCAGATACACGAGAGTCGAGTCACTCTGGACGGCAAGGCAACACGCCCTCGCAGACAGTCCCTCATCAGCGCCAACAGGCAAAGACAGTGTGTGACGTTTACCAGTCGGAGATATTCGCAGTCTCACTGGATGACTCCATAGACAAGTTGCAGACTCGAACAGACAGTCCTCACTTGTTGCATTTGCCGACGGTGCAGATCCAGACAGCCGAAAGCTGATGTAGTGCACATAGGTCGGAAAGAAGGATTCGGACGAGTGTGTCTCGGGCGTCACACCCTGCTCCGCCACATTCCACAGTAACAGCGAATGAACAGCTGATCGACTGCTGTCACAAGACTTCAGCCGCACTGAGCCTCGTGCATTTTGCATCACTGACACCTAATCAGATAACACATCACTGACGCATTCACATTCACTGTCTACACCAGTAACAATCGCTGACAAGAGACACAAACAAAATCAATAATACTAAATGTTGAGATTATGAATCTGAACTAGCGGCTACGCTATGGTGGTTCACGGCCGCCCCAAAACGCCTAAAAATACAAGTTTTTTGGGGGTCACCCAGCCCCCAGGGGTCGTACAGCCCCTATATTCTAGGGGACACAACTAGACACGGACATGTAACATGTGTCCTAGTTTGATCCAAATCGAATCGAAGACGGCTGAGAAAAACTCTGCACAAACAAACAAACAAACAGACAGACAAACAGACACTACGAAAATAATGGTCACTTGGCCGTAAACCAATAAAATATCACTTGTTTCCATTCACTTTTTTTATTCAGTGCTTTAATACTGTTTGTTGGGCAACAGCCAAGGTATTTGGTCTGTAAAAATCAGTGCCACTTACTCCCAAATGTTCTCTTCCAGAATAAGTGAAGAAAATCAAGGGGAACCAGCCTAGATAGGGTGTCTACAAATCCACCAAATAAATTTTCAGAAGATTTCCAAACGATTTCCAGGAGGTATCTTAACAAAACTGTAACTCCCGAGATCACACTGATCCTGTTTACACGACGGACTTTATCTAATTTTAGCTGACAATTATTGGGCAGTGACACTAATTCCTGAGATCAGTGATCCTGTTTACCAAGTAAATATAACCATCATAAGAAATATACATAACCATCATCACCATCTTCCAAACAACTGGACTGGAGCTAAATTTTTATGACTGGATTCCTTTGTCGTCACATGATATCAGTTAAAAATTTCCAGGAGAACCAGTTAAATTCCAGCAGATTTCCATTATTTCCAGGAGGAATTAAAAATTCAAGGAGATTTCCAGTATTTCAAGAAGTTGTAGACACCCTGCTACTAAACACCCTGCTAAGACAGGTTGATTCGGAAAACACGGAGGTGGTACAAGAGGCATATGTTCAGTCCGCCAACTCTTCGTATTCAACACGGGCCACACCAGGTTTCTCAAGTCGAACTAGGAAAGCTTCTCTCAGCTTTTGATTAACAAACCTATTTCTTTGGAGTTATCTATCTCACAAAACCACAAAGGTCCACGTCTGGGACAGCTGCAGCAGTGCTTTTATAGATGAGTGTCCTTCTTTACAGTAACCTCTCAAAGCAGAACCTTTACAGGTTCCTCTTCCTGTCACCCAACCAACAGTGTCAAAGCACAAATTGGAAAACTCACTAATAACAAAAAAAAATGTCTGTATGACTGCAGTAAATAAACAAAACCTATGAATGCAATAGCAGAACTGCTAATGAGATACCTTGCTGGTGCTAAGAGTCAGGCATACACAGTATGCCTCGAGACTGAAAGCTGTTCTGTTGACGATGCAGAATCGTTCGCGTACAGTTAGCACTCTCATCCGATGTTGAAACGTCGAGTGTAATGTGAGACAGCACAACTGTTAAGAGAACAGATACATTTCTATCACATAAATAATTAGAAAATATAACAAAAATTTCTAACAATAAACTCAATCACCAGCACTTCTTAACAGTGCCCTCTGTGAAACTGAAATTGACAGCTGCTGCTGTGGTCTGTTGTATGGAAACATCCACATTATGAGCATTTTTCACATAAAGAAACATCTTACTTTACCACATAAAACAAGCTTGCTAAATATTTAACAGTAATGCATTTATCGCTAACCTGGACTGTAACACCATCAACTTTAATCGGAATATCAAGCTGAATATGTCCATCATAGTACAGCAGTGGCTCAGACAGTGATCGGTATGGACTAACGTCAGAGTCCTCATTTCGCAAACGAACAGTTTCTGACAGGTGCAACTGGCTGCCCAGACTTATGCCCACCTTAAATGACTCCTACAACAACAATACGACAGACACAACAATCGTTTTATGGCCATTATACAGGTCAACCTGAACCTGAGTTTGCTGACCTAACCTGTGTTTGCTGGCCTGAACCTGTGTTTGCTGGCAACTCCAGTTAAGAACTGAAGGATTTTCGTTTTGTGGAAACAATGTTTTACTGCCCACGCACACCCTTGCAGAGGGCAACTGACACATTCAGACTATGGAGAAGATGTTAGAGTTCTCCCCAATGACATTATGTATCTCGTCTCCATACATTAACCTTAAATGACTCCTAAGAACAGAAAAAATGTCAGACATACTAACAAAATCCTGAGACAATCCATACACTTGTATAGTTTCACATCTGAGCAGCGCACCATACAGGTGGGCGCCCACAGACAACATGGCTAGGACTATTGCTGCTTCTGTTGTGCACTCTTGTACTGACTATGTAAACTCCCTCATTCACAGTTCTACTACAAGATGCTCCAAAAAACAAACTGGTTTTTAACAGCAATACCTTACATGGCTCATCTATGTTACCTTGTGAATGTTGCTGTTATTACTATTTTATTGGTCAAGACAGAGCAATGGTCCAGTGCATGTGTGTATATTAGGACAACAAATTTTGAACACAGGTTCAAGTTCAATGTCACAGGATGAAAAATGTTGTTAAGTCGTCGATGCAACCTCGAGTGAGGGATGTCTAGTTACTACTATTAATTGTAAATTCAATCAGTCAATTATGACATTACACGCAAAGGGAGAAATCAACCTCATTGAAGAAAGGAGGTGAAAACGTCTTGCCAGCACCAAGCGTCCACGAACTGCAATTCTCTTCAAATAACGTCAGTTCAAGGTCACATTCATTCGTCATCAAGCAGTACGGAGTAACATCAATCAACAGTGCACTGAGTCCCGGCCAGCGCTGCGTCAATGACACCTGCAGGTCAATGTTTGGCTGCTCAACTACACAACGCTGCGTGCTGACATGTGGAGATGGACTGCAGACTGAACCACTGAAACCACAACAACAAGCACGAGCTATAGGTCAGTACTTGTCTACAGAACAGATGACTAACAGTTACAGCAACTGACAATGCTTGATGTATGCGGACATACGTAAGCTTACACTATGGCTACTAACACTGAAAAGCCAGCGTGAGGTGATGACAGTTAATGGATCGAGAAATGATGAGGCCAGTGCCTGAGGTCAGAGCTTTGAGTACCCTTCAGTGCTTTGCTACTGTTGGTTGGATACTGGTCACTGGTTAAGGTTTTACATCCCACTCAACACAAAATAGGTCATTTTGGAGACGTTCCCCCAAGACAATCTCTGGCTTTGTATGGAAAAACAAAACCTAACACAACAAAAGCACACATTCACCAATAAAAACAAATGTACTACGACATAAAATAAACACAAAAAAACTAAAGCCAGGTTTAGTTGCCTCCTACGACATCCGGCCTGGAAACGGAGTAGGCCTATTCTGGTTTCGGTACTTCATAAAATTGTCACTTACTTACTTACTTAGACACTTACTTACACCACGGACCCACACAGGGCTGTTGGTTAGATGACAAGAAAGGCATCCAGCCATAAAAATCTATGCAAATTATCCAAAAGGTTCTCCTTCAGAATAGATGGAAGAAAAATCAAACATGCTAGCCCAGTTTCACCTGGGAAAAATAGCCGTTAAAATGCTATACGTGTCTGTGTGTGGAGGAATGCATTTATAAACATACAATTCTACATATAGCAGTGAACAGTGACCAAACAACTGATAAATATTGCATCCGTTGACACAACAGACGAACCACTGTTCCGTGGAATTATACGGCCACGTCTCTGGCTCGACACTGTGCTGCCAGGAAGACCACAGATCCATCAAATCAGGAACAGTGACACTTTCACGACACACTTGGTTGATTGTGTCGGACGACAAAGACACCACTGGACTTGACGGCATCATTGTTGGACTGCAAAACAAACACAAGCACTCCACTAAACAGTGGATGTCACAATCGCCAACTCATTTAATAATTTTTGGTATAGTGGCATGGTACACATCAACTGTATTTGGAAATGCTAGTATTATCACAAATTAATAAAGGAATAATAACTGTAGAAGAAATGTCCTCCACAGTGTAATCAATGTCACAACCTCAAAAGTCACGCAAATACATGTACTTTACAAATACAGGCTATAACGATCTCAACTTACTACTTTCTGGCACTAACATATAAGACGGACTACATAACTTCAAGTATTTATCATTAATTTACTACACATACTGGCTCTAAGCTGTGCATCAGTGTATAAGAAACGTCCATCACTGGAATGGCTCATTCCATGCGTACCCGAGCTGGAATGTCATAGTATGAGTGACGTCTCCTCCAGAGAGGAAAAGCTGCTTTTCTTGGCCTCTGCCAGCAAGCTCCATGCACAAACTCGACCTGTGTCTTGCAGTGTCAACTTTCATCAGCAGTGAAACAGGAAGTTCAGTTCTGACCACAAAGAGTGGCAAGAACACAATCTACAAGTATATTATACTTTGTTATACATTAGGGAATGAACAATACCGCTACTTGACTGATTGACTGATACCACAATACTGATACCTTAAGCCACGAAATGATACCATTACCAATACTGATTCCAAGATTGACATCACAGGTAAAATCAACTACTGCAAAGTTTCATTATGCCATATACTGTATAAATACAGTTCACATACTGAAAAGCAACAGGCTTACTAATAATAGAAAAAGCAACTATCATTGCACAAATGCAGACTGAAATACAATTGTCAAGACCGACTCACATTGACTGTATTTGACTAGAGAACACTGGCTGCGGCAACAAAGGCGCCACTGAAGCATGAAATGGTAACAACTAATAACTTAACTACTGAGTGGATGAAGGGGTGAGGGAGATGCTGCTGTTGGGCAATGGAGACAGTGTTTATTAGATGCATTTTGCCGACAGTCAGCCTGACTGTCAGGTGTTGTAATCTGTAACGACAAATGTGTCTGAAGACTTAAATGCTTAGTTGGCTAATGCTGTGGCCATGGAATGCTTCCACCTCGCTCCTTCTTCATCTTACTGTGCCTTTATGACATGATATGAAGCACAACTTTGCTGCATCACTACCTGCTTGATGGCTATTTACTGACATATGCAGAGCTGCAAAGCGCATTCACAATAACCACACGGTTTCAGACCTAGTATCGGTAGATACCAAGACCACCAATACCTCTCAGCATTCACCGATACCTGATAACGGTATCATTCGTTCCCTACATACTATATATTATGTAATACATTCACAGAATTCACTGACACCAGCATGCCTCCACAGATGAGTAAGCACAGGCTTTTGCCGTATAATGCCTACCATCACAACTGACAAACTTTTAAACTTTACAGATGTGTATCATGCTTATTAACGAAAAACGGAACACTGTTAGGTACACAAAATATATAACAAAGGAAAGGTGTTTAACAGAATGAAATAATACGAAATAAATATACAATAGACATAATGCAAAGTTTTCCTTTCAGTGCTTAGACGAGAGGAAGATCATCCAGCATGTGAAAACCTCCTCAAATCTGGGCATAACCTGGAGTAACTCTGGAAAATTGGACTGGTTAAACAACAACTGAACGTGGTAAATATATAAAGCACAGTAAAATGTACATATCCACACAGCATAAACAGGTACGTCTTAAGGAAAAAGAACACAAAAATCCAAAGAAAAAGAAACACAAGGAAAAGAAAAAGATAACTGATAGGCCCATATATGTCGATAAGTGAAGCAAGTCACTACAGCACAGTGAAAAGTCAAAAAGCTAGCTAGATGCCTTGAACTTCAACAAAAGGAAAATATAAGAAGCAAAAGAAAGCCATGTGTATTATTATAGCTCTAATCGTAACACGTTTATCAAACTAATTACAAAATAAATAGCAGCTACGCTACGTGGTTCACGGCCGGGGGTGCAATCGCGTCGCTCATTATGATGTCATTGATGACGTCATAACTCGGAAACTATAAGAGATAGAGAAAAACGGAGACCATCTCGCCCCATGAAATCCTCTGAGCTATCCAGTGGTGAAAACTGCTTCGCTCTACGACAACTTTTGCAAAACCGGAAATTACGTCATTTATAACGTCATAATTTGGGTTCAAGATGGAAATTGCAAAAAATGGCTCGAGAGAATTTTAGTATTGGTGCATTCTACAATATAACCAAAAATCAGGACAATCCGATCAAAACTGTAGGACGAG
>Ga0209259_1000745_pt1 | contig 10450 bp, 6 predicted proteins | sample WorMetGr2BELIZE1_FD_187417 | JGI IMG/M metagenome (GOLD analysis project Ga0209259, IMG submission 187417) | Marine gutless worms symbiont microbial communities from Max Planck institute for Marine Microbiology, Germany - Inanidrilus... ...
AACACTCTGCAGTCACTTGTGCAAAAAAGCTGAACCGATCGTGATGCCGTTTGGAGTATGGGCTTGGACTGGCCCCAGGAATCATGAATTAGATGGTGCCCATCCCCCACGAGCAGGGAAAATTTTTGGGGAAAGGATCGCCCATTGTAAAGTATAGGGACTTTCTGCCGTGAGCTGTGCAGAAACAGCTGAACCGATAGATTTGCCATTTGGGTTGTGGACTTTGGTGGGCCGATGGAAGCACAAGTTTAATCGTATTCGCCAGGTGGCGCCAATGTGCCCCTATGGGAGGACACATTGGTGCCATCTGGTGAATATGATTGAACTGTAGCGACGATGCGGTCTTATGTCAAATTAGTTTGACCATTTGTTATTATTAAGAGCAGAACCTAAATTTGAAACTTTTGCTTTTTTTTACTTATCTCATTTTCCTTTTCTCGTTCGCTTTATCTATTTTCTTCTTTCGTCCATCCCATCCCCTTTTCTACCAGAGTAGTCCCATTTCGTTTCCAGGCCGGAGGTCATAAGAGGTAACCGAACCTGGGTTTAGTTTGTTCTGTGTATTTCTGTGTATTATGTGTATCTGTATTGTTTAGTTAAGATATAGTTAAGATTTTTGGTGTTTTGTTGTTGTGTGTTTAGTTTAGTCTTGCAGTGCGATAGTTGTCTTCCCCTGTTGCAGGCACTAACATAATAATTAAAATGAGCCTCTCGATCCCTTTCCCTTTTTGGGCGGCTGCTGAACAAAAAGGCGGCCATGGTTAAGGTTAATATATCGCCGGCCTTCCTTCACTGGGTAAGAGGATAACTCTCCACCCCTGACCTTTGGTCTCTGATATAGCCGTATTTGTGCTGAAAAAGGACGTTAAACTCCAACCAACCTGAATTCAAAACTGTAAATAAGTAAGAGTGGCACATAATTTCTGTTTGTCAAGTTCTTTGTGCTTGAGTGAGGACTTTCTAGTTGGCTCTGTGATTGTTTTGGAGGTGAACTTTTGAGTGTGTGTTTAGAAGGAAGAAGAAGCAGAAAAGCAGTTGGACGACCTCGCTTTAGCAGTGAGCTTTTTTGTTGTTTTAGGCACGTGTGTTTTAAGAAGCAAGTGAACTGTGTTTATACACTGTGAGTCAAATAAAAACAGGCCACTATACTGTTGCCCGTAACTTCATCAAATGTTGACCGATTTTCAAAATTCTTGCACTGACAGACTCACTGGTGAATTTGCAGTAAAGTCATTATTAAATATCCCATCACACCTTAAACATGTTGCTGCACTACCTTTTGGAACGTTAATATAGGAAAACTAGCAAAAATCTCAAGCATGCATCGTTATCAATAATAAATCACTAGATAGACTAGCCACATGTTTGAGCTATGGTGGGTTATTTAGTGATCCTTTACTACAGATTTACTGTTGCATTTGCTGGTGAAACAATTTTTTAAAATTTGTGAACATTTGGTGAAGTTACAGGCAAGAAGGTTGTCTCACACTCTGTGCACCTGGGCACTGTCCTGCATAAAGATAAAGAATTTGCCACCGATTTTATGTATGACATGAAGAAACTGTTGTTAATTTGTTACAATCAATTGGCTTATGCCAGTTGATTCTGACTTCAGTGATGACAAATGTCAATCTGATTAGACCAGTTTTTGACTGATTGAGAGACATCATTAGTGACTAACCGACCACTTATCATATGGAAAGGCATTTTGCTGGAGCATCTTTTTTGTGTCGTTGGGATTTTTAGTATGGCCACTCTGTGTATCAGCAGTAGTAGTAGTAGTAGTAGTAGTAGTAGTAGTAGTAATAAAAGCAGCAGCAACAGGATAGCGAATTTATGCTGGCTTTCTAATGTACATGTGTATGTTTTGTTGACATTCAGTGTATCGTAATTTAATTGTAAGTTCGGTAGTTAACTCAACTGTTGTCACTTTGTAATACAGTAATATTTACACTAGCTGCAGTCAGCAAGGGCATGTGGGCAGTAAAACTTGCTCCTATAAATTCCTCCAGTTCTTGACTGTGGGTGCCGGCTAATGCAAATTGTCCTGTATAATGACTGTTGGTAGTAGTACTAGTATGATTTTCTATATGGAGTCACACCAAGATGGTATTTGCTGTTATAGAATTATGATATTATTTTTATTACAATGAGTTCTAAACTGGACAGGTTTACCATTTATATAAAATAAATTGTGTATTTGTAGCTTATCCACATGGCTATGTACCAAGTAAGTAATGCATTTTTTATTTTCATTGATTTGAGAGAGTTGTTCTTATTTTCACCTGTAGTTAAGTATAGTCGAGCATAACAGACTGTTAAATTAATTGCAGTAATGAAAACATAATGGTGAATAAAATTTTTAACACCATTAAAATTATTGGCACATCACGTTTTGTTCTTGGTAGTTTTAGTCACTGTAAGTACTGACAGTCTTTGCCACTGACCACTGACTAGTTACTTGCATTGCTGAACGTTTTTTAAAGTTGCATTATGTATTTAGCCATGTTATGCATTTTCGTTATTTTGCCCCGGGTATGTGTTTGTCTGTGCTGTCGCATATCTCAAAAACCACGTCAAAATTTTCTGCAGATGTTAAATCTGGGGCCGTGGCTCGGTCCTCATTTGATGAGTGTGTGATACTTTATGTTCTTCCGGTTTTGTGGATGACGTCATGTTTTCCCATAATAGGCCATATGGCGTGTGGCGTTTGCATTATCTATGCCAGTGCCGTGTTGATGCAAGTCGTCATATATTTCCATCATCTTTCCCAGGTGGCACACTGTTTGACTCTTTAGTAGTACACAATGGCAGCAAACTTCACCAGGGGCAAAGTCTTCTGTCTGCAATTGTCTTGTTCCTGTCTAATTTCACTGAAAATGATGATCAGTTTGTTTGTGCAGAGCCGAAACTGTATCGTTGTCCCAACTGCAGCAAGATGCTTGCATCACGCCTGTCATTTCGTGAGCACGTTCGTCGTCACACCGGCGAATGTTTCGTCTGCGACCTCTGTGGACAGAAGTTTACTAGCAACAGTGGTTTCCGTAAGCTTAACTAATCTGTTGCTGTGCATAATACCATATGGTGGTAAAGTAATGTCACGTTTGCAGAGGTTTTGGCCAGTTGCCTTTCTTAATGGCACTAGCGACTCGTCAAATTTTCGCTTATGGGTGTTTCATCAAATGGCACTTTGCCCACATGTATGTTTTGCCCACTGGACAGGTGTATAAACTCTGGTCAAGTATCTGATATTTTGGACGACCGTTTGTAAAACGGTTCCCCCTATGCTATGGTACCGTTGTCCCGTCTGTCTATAATGTTGGTGTATTGTGGCCAAATGGTTGGATGGATCAAGATTCCACTTGGTATGGAGGTAGGCCTCAGCCCAGGCGACATGGTATTAGATGAGGACCCAGCTCCACGCACGGAAAGGGGCACAGCAGCCCCCCAAATACGGTTTGCATTTTACAGACGCAGGCACGTTAATCGTGGCCCATGTCTACTGTGGTGAAACGGTCTCCCATCTCAGCAACTGCTGAGCTTTTGTTGTTTATTTTTTGCTGTAGCTGAGTCTTGTTAAAACATTAAGGCGAGTAATCTGTGACTGATGTTGTGGATGATAGTGCTGCACAAGAAATACCACAGCAACGATCCTGACGTCCACAAGTGTACACTCTGCCACTACACGGTGCGGGAACCGCGGCTGCTTGACGAGCATTACAAGTTCCGTCACGACCCGAACCGACCGAAACATCACGTCTGTTACATGTGTGGAAAACCTTTCCACACGTCAGTCCAGCTGGAGAAGCATCTTATCAGTATGTGTTAGCATGGTTATCAGCTGTTATAATGTAGCTGGTCAGTAACTCCAGTCACTTCACTACTTACTTACTTTCAGTTTTTACCTGCACGATGCTAGCTAGCGCGGGTATTAGCTGTTGTCATGTGTCTGTCTGTCTGTCCGTCTGACACAAGTCAGTGTTCTACTGAAACAGCTAAACGTAGGGTTACACAAACAACATCATACGCCCAGGGACTCTTAGTTTTCTGGTGCCGAAAATCTCCACAAAAGTCAAACGGGGTCACCCCCAACAGAGGTTCCAAATTCAGGTGGGGTAGGTTAAATGTAGATGCGGTAGCTGAAAGTTGGCGACTTCCGACACGAAGCGTTGTTAACTTAGTTTGGTCACAAGTTTATCACACTGGGCGTCCACATCTGTTTGCAGCACTTTCACCATGATGCAGTGCATCACATGCTGTCGGCAAGTAGCGCATTCTGATTAGAGAGAAGACACTAGTTCTCAATGATGTTGCCTACACCATCTCTCTGTTGTCACACATCTAAGGCATTGTACAAATACTGTGTTTTTAATGTTATTGACAGTGTTTTGACCGGGAGTTGAGGTCCGGCAGCTGTTGACCCGTTGTTCGTCATCCTTACTCTTATTCCATTCTTCACTGTGCCACAAACATGACAGGTGATGGAATGAAGTGAAAACTTGTGTGCAGGTCACTCGACGACCAAACCTTACGCTTGTGATCAGTGTGACTTTATGACGGCGTACGAAAATGGCCTCGCGAAGCACAAGTACAACGTGCACGAGGTCGACCGCAAGTTATTTCAGTGCGAGCTGTGTTCTGTCCGGCTGCGTTCGAAGGGAACCTATATTGAACACATCGGCCGACATTTCAACCACCGCAAGAAAAAGTGCGAAATTTGTGAGAAAACATTTCCGAGTAAGTGCTGTCTGTCTTTCTGCATTTACCTGCTTGTTTACAGCTTTGACACTGTTAGTTGGGCGTCATTAAGAGCATCTGGCCTGTAAAAAAATTGAGTGATGAGATGCTGGCATGGTTATATGTCTGGAGCAAGATGCAGATGATTTGCATATGGTCCAGCTGATGCCACTTCCACCCCATCATCTCTTGTTTCGTTAAAATCCCGATTGGTTTAACCTTTCTGGTGCCGGCTTACCCAGGTTGTCCTGGAAATAAGGTCGTTAAGTGGGTGTCTGTCTGTCTTTATAACTCATTTATAGTAGAGTTTACGTAATTTTGGAAAATAGTTTGTAAAAATTTTTGCATGTAGTAAGTCGTAAATATAGTCATTAAATATTGTGTGGCAAATGCTATTAAAGCTGCGGTAAAGGATACAAGTGTAGGTAACACTGTTGAGAACTCTAGCGTCTTCTCTGATGGCAACTAGTGCATCCAAGGCAACTAGTGCATTTGGATGCTGTAGTTGCCATCAGCAAGGGCATGTGTGCGGTAAAACTTTGCTCTAACAAAAGCCTTTAGTTTGTAACTTGGATGCTTGCTAACACAGTTCAGCCTGTATAATACCTGTAAAACGTTATTGTTGTTGCAAGTTTTATTGTGCCTCAGTATTGAGTAGCTATAAGGAATTGATAAAATGCTCTTCCATCCATTCTAGTAAGCAGAGAAACTAGCGACTACGCTACGTGGTTCACGGCCGGGGGTGCAATCCGCATCGCTCATTATGTCATCATTGATGACGTCATAACTTGGAAACTATAACAGATAGAGAGTGAGTGAGTTGGAGTTTAACGTCCCTTTTCAGCACAAAAACGGCTATATCAGAGACGATAACAGATAGAGAAAAACGGAGACCACCTTGCCCCATGAAATCCTCTGAGCTATCCAATGGTGAAAACCACATCGCTCTACAACAGCTTTTGCAAAACCGGAAATGACGTCACTTATGACGTCATAATTTGGGTTCAAGATAGAAATTGCAAAAAATGGCTCGAGAGAATTTTAGTATTGGTGCGTTCTGCAATATAACCAAAAATCTGGACAATCCGGTCAAAACTGTAGGACGAGATAGTTTATTGAGCCCCAAAACCCCTAAAAATACCAGTTTTTTAGGGGTCACTCAGCCCCCAAGGGTCGCACAGTCCCTATATTCTATGGGACACAACTAGACCTAGACATATAACATGTGTCCTAGTTTGATCGAAATCGGATCAAAGACGGCTCAGAAAAACTCTGCACAAACAAACAGATAGACACTACGAAAATAATGGTCACTTGGCCGTGAACCAATTACCAAAGAAATCTGTTGAATATTGAGTATTGCAGATGTCAGCTGAAACCAGTTAATTGAGTGGGATATTTGTCATTCATTGTTTCAAAAAGTGAGATTCAATTTAAAGTTTGTTTTCAGACTGTAAAGTAGAATTGAAGATAAGGGTCTTTGCTGTTTTATAGAGCATTTGTTCTTTTGTGAGCTGATAAAAAGTCGCCGGTGATGTATTTACAGCGGCATCACAGCTGGCTTCACATCGTCGATGTCATACTGAGCCACGTACACCATGCCCCATCTGCGGCAAACTTCTCCGCAACAAACACAAACTCCGGGTAATTACATACGGTGGTTGCACACAGTATAGGATGTATCGTTTCACCGTTGTTTCTTGTTGTTGTGCTTTCGCATGTGTTTTAAGAAAAGTATGGTTCATTGTGTTGAAAAGTGCAACTTAGAGGCGGCCAAAGATAACATAAAAGGTACTCCCATTGTTAAAACTTGATTACCGCCTGATGAAAAAAAATTAATTACTCCGATTAAAGCAATTAACTAATTAATCGTTGTGATCCCACGATGCAGAGAATTTATTATTAGGCCACATCGCAGTACTATGTATGTAGATGCGGCCTGTTGTTACCAACTAAGTAGCATGGTCTGTCGGTCTGTCACACTAGTGAGCCCTGCAAAAATGGCTGAACCGATCAAGATACTGTTTGGGTTGTGGGCTTGGATGGGCCCAAGGAATCATGTGTTAGATGATGGTCCAGTTCGCTCCATGGGAAGGGGCAATATTGGGGGAAAAGGGCGCCCATTGTAAAGTATAGGGACTTCCTGCCATGAGCTGTGTAAAAACGGCTGAACTGATCAATTTGCCATTTGGGTTGTGGACTCAGGTGGGCCGAAGGAAGCAGAAGTTCAATCACAGTCGCCAGGTGGCACAAATTTGCACAAGTTTAGTCACATTCGCCAGGTGGCACCAATGTCCCTGACGACACTGTGCCACGAGCTGTGCAAAAATGGCTGAACCTAGTGAACCAGTCGATTTGCCATTTGGGTTGTGGACTCAAGTGGGCAGAAGGAAAGAGAAGTTTAATTGTATTTGCCGGAGGGCACCAATGTGCCCTCGTGAGGAGTACATGGTATTAAAAACAAAGTAATTTGCACATTAGTACTTATATTATCACTTAACTGTAAGTATTGACTAAATCTGCACTTAAAGTAAGAATCATTGCACCAGCAACAATGAAATGAAGACTTCCATGCAAGAACCAAAAAAGTGAGAAATTTACAGTGTTGGGAATTTTGATACAAAATTTGATGCAAAACAACCGTTGCGATGCACGAACAACTCACAAATCAATATTGGTTTTTGCTATACACATACTTACTCAATATATTTTGTGACACTGTCAAATGTAGCATAATTGACATGTTTGGTTCTTGACTGTTCTGTCAACGAAACGCTTCCAATAGCAGTTTCATGCAAAGAACATCTTATTAACACATACGGTTGTTGCATGTCAAGAATGTTTCCTAACTCCCATCATGAACCACGTAAGTTGACATTTTCGGTTTTTGACTCTTCTGTCACCGAAGTGGACAATCAGTAACCAAAAATTTGTGTGCTTAATCACTTTTGGGTCCACTGTAAATGACCACTGAAATCTAAAGAAAACAGCACATGTAACTTGAGTGGTATTTCCTCTTTTCATAGCATCATTACCTTAGCTCCAATTGCCACAATTTTCATAAAGCTGATAGATTGCAGTGTGCTGAATCTAATGATGCTAAAGTGGGTAAGTGCCAAATATGTTACTTGCATGGAAGTCTTCAAATGTTACTTACTAAAATGCATATGTAACAGTGATTCCTATTGGCTGTTAGAGGCTAGTGATGTGGTGTCTTGCTTATGATTTTGCCACCTATAGCCAGCAGCAGTTGACAGAGGCCTTCCTGAGCTTTATAGTACGTCTGCTAAGAGGCATCTTTCTGTGTTTATAAATACATTTGGTTATGTCCTTTGGGTTATTAATTCACTAGTACTATGCTAACATACCAGTTTACTGCTTTATTGAAGTTTACATACACTACACATGCTGACTTGCTTGCATAGCATGTATGGTGTGCTTTTTGACATTCAGAACTAGTTTATAAGAAAAGAATGACTACTTGAGTGGAGATTTAAGTCGAGATCATCTGTTAAATGTCATTGGTGCAGTGCATTCTGACATAATGAACATCGAAGTACAGATTTAAACATTAGTTAAATTTAACCATAAAGTCCAGAAGTTCTCTTCTGGCATTGACTCACCCGGGTGTGATGGTGGTTAGATTTAGGTATTATTAATACAACAGGGCTGTAGTTGTTACTGTGAACTGTGAAGATAACTTTTCTGTGTTATTGTATTTGCAGGTTCACATGCTGGTGCACTCGGGCCAGAAAGATTTTGCTTGTCCTTTCTGCACTTACGTTACATACGTGACACACAACCTCAAAAAGCATTGTCTCTCGAAACACAAGGTCTGTGTTGGCTCTTTTCATTACAGCGCTTGCAATATGCACACTACTAGCAAAAGAAGTTCAATTACACTTAACAAGAACTCGACACAGGCTTTCCAACGAGCCATCAACAATGGTTCTACACCGCCTCTAACTTCCTCAAAATGGGGATAAAGTACCTAAATTTGTCGTCTTTTGGACAATTTTGACAATAAAGGACGAAAAGTCTGCTGCATACTTTCATTATATAAAAACTGTCAGCGGCAAAGTTGTAGCGCAATCAATTGCCTTTCGAGTGGTATCAATAGCAGGGGGTAGCTCCATTCCCTTGATATCTGAACACAAAGGGACCGACCCCCATTGGAAGCACCTGCGTTGCACACACTTTGCCTTATAGCGTGGCAGCCATGATGACATTGCGTCACTAGCCTCGTTCGGCTCACTGGTTGGCCAGTAGCCTGAAATTGGCGGTGCGCTGTCCTGTCAGCGGATGCTGGCCTTCTTGTTTTCTTGTGTCAGAGAAATAATCACAGAGGCAAAAAACAGCCACCTTGGTGATTAAGGTGCCATCAGCAGTTCAGTGGTTACACTGTTGTCCACAGTGCCTGTGGGGTGGCATAAAAGTTAAGAAAATGGTGAATCCTGAGTTTGGGATAATGGTTTTGGGGAGGTATGTTATTAAATTTATTTTTGTTTTATTGCCTCGGCCAAGACTAGCTGTGTTTTGTTGCAGTGCTCACTGTTGTACGTTAGCAAATACCGTAACTGCGGAATGTCTTCCTTGAGAGTTGACCCTCGTACTTGGATTATCACCCTGCAGAACAAAAATTTCCCCATTTGTTGTCCAGAATATATGTTCTTTCGTTGAGTTTCTGCTATTAAGTTTTTATGCATGAGCAATTAAATGTGACAGCTTTGTGCATATGGCCTTTCTGTCTCTTCCCATTTTCATGTTGAAGCTGGCTCCTGTGTGCAGGAAATCACTGGATGTTGCTGCCCCATTTGGGCTGCAGGACTGTGAGAAATAGGTCCAATTTGTTTCCAGGCTAAACGTGGCTTTACTCGTAGTTTTTTAGTGGTTATTTTGTGTCATTGACGTTTGTCTGTTGGTTTATTGGGGTACACGTCTGCTTTTGTTGTATTATGTTTAGCTTCTTAAACATTGTGCCACATGATTGGCTGGGAAGAACCTCTATGAAATGACCGATTTTTGTGTCAAGTGTGATATAAAAATGCCAACTCAGTTAGTCAATCTGGGTGTTGCGGGAGCACTTTTTGCAGGTCTTATTGCCTTTTCTGTTACCTTAAGGGCTTTGACGCTGTTGGTTGGGCGGCAGGAAGGGTATCCGGCCTGTAAAAAATATGGGGGATGGCGGAGGTGGGCACTGGTTAGTCTGGATGTAGTGGTACCCAGCCGGATGGTCGGTATGTCTGCCTCTGTTTCTGTTAATCTTCCGTTGCACCATAAAGTCCAGAAGTTCTCTTCTGGCACCGGCTCACCTGGGCGGTCCCGGAAAAAGGGCCGTAAAACAGTTGAGGTTGTGGTGTGTTGTTGCCTTTTCTGATGCCCGGTCCACAGTTTCAAAGCAGCCTCTGACATGTGTTGTTTCAGTATTTACTGATGTGCTTTGTAGGTTGATTATCCACCTGCCAAGCAGCCGCGGGTTACCAAGTTCTGTCTGGGCTCCAAGAATGTTATAGCGTCAGTCACAGATCCGGTTGCACTTGATTGCATCAGCAGGTTGGCACAGGATGCCGGCGATAGTACCGCTGTCAGTACCAGCCAACAGCTTAACCAGGACGTCATCCAAGAGTTGTTTCAAGACTCTCAGCGCAAGGCAGTAGCTCAGGAGCAAACAACGCCGACACATCTTGACAGTTTACCGTCTTCTGCAAACCAA
>Ga0209259_1000749_pt1 | contig 10440 bp, 6 predicted proteins | sample WorMetGr2BELIZE1_FD_187417 | JGI IMG/M metagenome (GOLD analysis project Ga0209259, IMG submission 187417) | Marine gutless worms symbiont microbial communities from Max Planck institute for Marine Microbiology, Germany - Inanidrilus... ...
CTTGTAAAGCCACGTCATAATCTGTCTTTCGGATCTCACGCTTTCCGAATCTCTGCTCCACACATTTGGAATTCATTGCCTACCAATATTCGTGAAGCACTGTCACTTCTTACTTTCAGACGTCATCTCAAAACGCATCACTTTCAGTCAGCCTTTTCCACCCCCTAGCGACCCGCCTGCCAACGCGCCCTGATTCTTCTTTAAGATATCGGCGCTATATAAATCATTTACTTACTTACTTACTTAATTCTTGGCGGATTTGCAAACTCCTTTTACTGCTGCAAAGAGCACTAAATTTCCAACAAAACCAGTATTAGGTTACCCACCACACCTTAAGTATGCTGCATTACCTTAGAAAACTTTAAAAATCAGAAATTTTGCATTCTCTTGCATGTAAAACATGTTTCAATTGTGACTTTTTATCGTCTATCCAACAGATGTCTGCCAAGATGTCTATCCAACAGATATCTGCCAAATGTCATGAAAAGAAGTGCAAAGATTAACACCATGTAAAATATCAACATTGTGCTTTTTGTTCGTTCACTGTCCTTAACGAACTGAAAAAAATGCTTAATAGTGATATGGTCCGATTTCTGACAGGACATTATTGACACCGCAATTGACCAGTGAAGAAAACGTCTCCAGGCATGTGTCCGTGCAAATGGTGGACATTTTGAACACCTTTTGTAAACAAACCCTTGCAAACAGTTTGCATTTTTCATGTGTTTTTGGTTCAAGTGGCTTCTATCCATCGTGTCAGCTTTTTATTTTTATTGTGTTGATGCTTGATGGTCGATAGCCCTACCTTGTTTAACTGCAATGGGTTAAGCTTGTTAAGGACAGTGAACAAACAAAAACTAAAGTGTTGATATTTTGCATGGTGTTAATCTTTGCACTTACTTTCATGACTCTTGGCAGACATCTGTTGGATAGATGACAAAAAGTCACAACTGAAACATGTTTACGAGCATGAGAATGCAAAATTTCTTGTGGCATTTTATATCTGTTGGACAGATGATACTTTAGTCGCATTTGAAACATGCTTTACATGCACAAGAAGTGCAAATTTCTGATTTTTAAGTTTTCCAAGGTAATGCAGCAACATACTTATGGCTAACCTAATATGGGTTTTGTTGGAAATTTAGTAGTGAAAGAATTTGGCAAATCAATCAAGAATTGACAAAGTTATAGCCATGGTTAGGGTGGCACCTTTTTTGACACACAGTGTATATTCGGTTACATGACGTCACGGTTAACCAACCGCAGTCCAGCTGTCGATGCAAATATAGCAACAGTAACTACACTGTGTCCCAGAAAAAACGTCCAACTTTTTATTTTTCAAATAACTCTGTCAAAAATTAACTGATTTTAATGATTTTTGGTGTATTAAATCCTGAGAAAATTTGACATCAACAGCTTGTACATTTGCCCACCTCACCTGCATACTGTAGCCACTTTACCTTGGGAAATCCAAAAAAGTCATTTTTCAACAGTATTGTTCATACATACTTCAGATTGTTTACGTTATCTCAGAAGAAAACAAACCCCCTTACCCACCACACCTGAAAAATGTCACCACACTACCTTGTAAAATGCAAAACTTTTTCATCCGACTGAAGGTAATGTTGCGTTCCTCCAAACATTGGTGGCTCTGTAAGGACCGGTTGTTATGTGTGAAAATTGGAATGTCAGGCAAGCAACATCACAGCAAGTGTTCAAAGTGACAACCTTCTGCACGGATACATGCTTCCAGTCTTTTTCGCCACTGATCAACTGCACAGTCCACCACACTCTGCTGAAATTCAGCCCATGTCGCAACAAGACGCTTCCGCAACTCGTCCGTATTGCGGACTAGTACTCGATACACGCGCTCTTGCAGCATGCCCCAGACGCGGTAATCTACCGCGTTGAGGTCAGGACTGTTTGTTGGCCTGCCACAAGGACTGATGAACTCGGGTGTCTCACGGCACAGAAGCTCGACTCTGTCATGAGCACGATGTGCTGGCGCACTGTCTTACTGGAAGACAAACATGTCTCCAGCAATGCTGCGGATTCGCTGGTAGCAGCTTCTGCAGTTCTGCGTCAGCAACACGTCTCGTTGATGTTTGCTGCATGCGCAAAGATGAGCTTGGTACAGCCGAGTCTGGATACTGTAAGACTCACAACAGCGTGTGTATCGAGCACCAATCTGCGATATGGACGAGTTCTGGAAGCGTCTTGCTGCGACATGGGCTGAATTTCGCACAGAGTGGTGGAACACAACATTACCTGCTGTCAGGTTAAAAAGTCTGCATTCTACAAGGTAGTGCACTGACATTTTTCAGGTGTGATGGGTAAGGGGTAACGGTTTGTTTTCTTCGGAGATAACGTAAACAATCTGAAGTATGAATGAATAATACTGTTGAAAAATGACTTTTTTGGATTTCCCAAGGTAAAGTGCCTACAGCATACATGTGAGGTGGGCAAGTGTACAAGCTATTGATATCAAATTTTCTCAGGATTTAACACACCAAAAATCATTAAAACTGATTAATTTTCGACAGAGTTAGTCAAAAAATAACAAGGTGGGCATTTTTTCTGGGACACAGTGTAGAATGTAGGCCAATGCCCAACGTGATGGCCGCCTTGCCAAATATAGGTGGCGCCCTCTGTTCAACGCCGCAAAGTTTCGCTGACGCCCACTGCTGGAGTACCATGCAGTAACGCTGCCAAGATGCGAAACCCATCGAAATTAGCAGACAGGGGTGCCCCAAACTACCAGACCGATCTCAGCCGCTAGTGGGTCAAGTTCATCATGTTGTGGAGACGTCTGGAGGAGATATTGCTGCTTAACAAGTTTTTTTCCAACTGTCGATATGTGCCTTAGTTGCTAAGATAGCCTGACAAAGTAGTACGATGGTGCATATATGGCAAATTTTTGGCGATTTTTGTGTGTGCTGTATTTTCAGCAAACTGCGTGCACCACGTTTCAGACCTGCATCCTAAATTCGCACTAATGCCACACCATGTGTGGAAGTATGGCAGACATCCAATCTGCGACGGCTGAGATTAGGTGAGGAAAGAAAAAAAGAAGAAGAAGAAACCACAGAGCAAAAAATATAATGTCCGCATCTGCTATGCAGGGCGGCCATAACTAGGCTAACAGGTGAAGCACAATCAGTGTCCGGTTGTGCATAGAGAATGTGGCTATACATACACATAAACGTTTTACGGCCATTATACAGGTAAATTGTAATGCTTTGACGCCGTTGCTTGGGCTTTACGAAGAGCATCCGGACTGTTAAAATTGAGTGATGAGGTGCTGGCGTGGTTATCTGTCTGGAGTGAGGTGCAAATGGTTTGCATATGGTCCAGCTGATGACACTGCCACTCCATCATCTCTGGCTTCATTAAAATCCAGAATGCTTTAACACGGCCTTAATTACCACATGCACAAACTCTGTTTGACAGGCCATGCCGCCTGATTTAAATATACAAATAAATAAATAAATAAATAAACTAGGCATAGAGTGAGTACAAGCATGTACTCGCGTTCGCGTTATGTTGCCATAGCAACGCAACCCGTGCACACCGATTGCAAATTCGCCCAATAGTGCACAACTAGGGGGCATCCCCTACCACTTCCCCAAGGTACATCCGGGTCCGTGCAATAGTGTAGGTGTGTGGCTGCGGACAGACAGACACACAGACGCGGGTGACCACAATACATTTCGCGTCGTCTACGACTCGTGCGAAATGTAACAATCAAAAAACAAATACAGGAAGGCAAAGAGGTCGGCGAAGTCACAACAACACTGTACAAAACTGCTGCATTACCAGCGCAAGTGCTGCGTGCCATTGATGATATGAGTGGCACAGAAGTTTGTACCTCTCAGTTCATTCACCATGAACGCCTGCCAACATCAACGACAGACATGTCCATTAATAACACTAAGAACACAGGCGTCAACTCCCGGGGTAGATAGGAATGCGTCCCCTAATATATTAAGTGCAGATATGCCTATACAGAAATTCCCCATATTAATCTCTGTGGCCTCATCCTCGTTAAACCACCAGTGTACATATTTATCATGAAGATAAATAGCAACGGGAGGTTTAGCGGAAAATATCAAAGACTGCAATGCATCCTGGATGATACAACGAAACTGAAACATATGAATCTACAACACTGATATGTCAGTTCTGTTTTAAACCTCTTCCTATCCACGTGGCTAGTTTAAGCTTTGTTTCCATTCCAGTTGTTGTAACGTGTGCTATTTTCGGTTTCAGTTGCAGTTTTAATTGTAGTAAAAGTTCTTCAATCAGTATTCAACATGTGCCATTAAGTTGCTCTCTAGTTCCTGATGAAAGCATCTGGCATTGATGTAGTCCAAGTGACCCTTCCAAGCCGCTCAACCAGCCACACTGAACACATGTTTTCCAATGATAATAACGACGATGATTATGTCTACCACCTCAATACTTCCACTTTATCATCATCATCACATCCTTATTATGGCCGCCCTGCGTAGCAGATGCGGACATTATATTTTTGCCCTGTAATTTCTTTCTATCTTCTTCTTTCTTTTCCTCGCCTAATCTCAGCGGCCGCAGATTGGATGTCTATCAAACTTTGACACATGGTGTGGCCCTAGTGCGAATTTAGAATGCAGGTGCGAAATGTGCTGCACGCGGCTCGCTGCAAATGCAGGACCCAAAAAATTCGCAAAAAAATCGCCATCTGGGCACCATCGCACAACTTTGTCCGGCTATATCTTTGCAACTAAGGCACGTATCGACAATTGGAAAAAAACTTGTTACAGCAATATCTCCTACACATATCCTCACAATATGGTGAACTTCGGCCCACTAGCGGCTGAGATCGTTTCGTTAGTTTGGGGCACCCCAGGTAATTTCAACGGGTTTCGCGTCTTGGCAGCGTTACTGCACGGCATTGCAGTAGTGGGCGTCAGCCAAACTTTGCGGCGTTGAACAGAGGGCGCCACCTATATTCGGCAGGGCGGACATCACGTTGGGCATTGGACCACATTTCTAGTTCGTCATAAGACAGGACCACAAGGCCATTTTCCCGATGAACCCGAATTAGCCGGTCCCTCTGTTCCTCTCGGTTTCGTTTCTACATCTGTTCTGGAATGGGATCTTTTGATGTAAGTGCCACAGGTTTTGTTACGAGCTGGATGCCCTTCCCTTCAACCAACAAACACTGTCACAGCACTGAAGGAAACTCAAGGCCCCGGTCCTGACCAGGAAGATCACCCACGACTCTCATCCTTTCTTAGCCATCACCAGACCCAGGAGGGAAGCGGCGCTGCTCCCCATACGTCAGCTGTGTGATGCCAGTACCTACGATGGTGACCTCTGACAATGCCAGTGGTATGCATCAACAGCGGGCTCTCAAGCAAGGACCGAAGCCCAAGGCCCAAAGAGTCAAGAGCGAGGGAGGGGTTCTACGGCCCTCCCCACCAGCTAGGGGTCTGGGGATTGCTGTTAGCTCTCCCAGCGGGGTCCAGAGCACAGCCCCACAGAAGTTGGTTTTAGCGTATTTCAGGGTTTCAAAACTCACCAGTTTTGTCCACGACACACTATCCACCAGTCATTTTGACAACCACTTTCAATGATTTTGCATTCACATTGGGCATGACACTTTTTGACCAGGTTGGGCTCAACTCACAGCAGGGGAGGCCCAAGCCAGAGCAGGTGGGGCTGAGCCCCCCTCCCAGCCACCCCTCACTTTAATCACTGGATAACGCCAATCTGGTACTCACACTCATGCTGTACCGGAAGATGCTGAACCACTTGATCCACTGGAGGAAGAGCGGAACGGTGGAGAGCTTGACCAGAAGGCCGCTGAAGACCATCATGCAGACCCAGACGAGGGCCGTGAGGATGGTGCCGATGGAGTGCTGGCGCGTCGACGCGCTGAACACCAGCGCCACCGAACACCCAGCAAGGCTCGTCACTACGATGTTGAGCAGGTAGAACGCAAACTGGCCGAACGAGAACTGAAAACCTGCATTACAATATAACAAATTCATACAACGTACTACCATTACCACCACCACCATGACTACTACTACCACCACCACCACACCACCACTACTACTACTACTACGACTTATCATTTAATCAGTCTAGCAAGCCACAAAATGCATGAAATTAAAACCAGTAGTAGTAGTAGACGTACCAGTAGCAGCAGTAATAGTATTTACTGCTACTGCTACTACTGCTAACATTTTACAGCCATTATACAGGACAACCTGTGTTAGCTGCCACCCCAGTTAAGAATTGCAGGATTTTGATGGAGCAAAATTTTACTGCCCGCATGCCGTTGATGATGGCAACTAGCACAGTCCGATTAGGGAGAAGATGCTAGAGTTCTCCTCAACAGTGTTACCTGCACCGTCTCCATGCCATCATATTCATTCAACGCAAAAAAAATGTAAAGTCCTTCTGGAGACACACGGGCCCATACGGTGGCAATGATCTCTGTCTCTGTAGCCCTCAGCCAAGCACTAGCTTATGAGCTGTGAGATGACAGATGAGAGCTAATGCATCACATGGTGTGCCTGTTCACACCCCAGCTTTCCTGGTACTCATGCCTACCCACGAAGAGACAGCCAGGCCCAGTTGACCTGAGTGGCTGGTTACGTACTGAGATGGTCCGTTTCTTCTGAGCATCTCGGTTTTTTATTTTTAGTTTTCTTCATTAGTCTTTTTTTGTGGTGGTTCTGTGCGGCAGATTAAGTTAGCTATATGTTAGCTTTTGGGCGCACGTAAATCTACGTCGTTGAGATTGAGATTGAGATGGTGTGCCTGCCCGTAGACTGTTACCCGTTCGGGTCGAAAGTACAGTAACTTCACTGATCGAGACCGACGCACTACAACTAAGCTCAACCACCACCAAATTCATACAACAGTATGAAGGAATACACAGCTTTTGCTTCACTGGCTTCCCTTCCGAAGTTACTGAGAACTTTTCACCACAACTGCAGCAGCTTTTTACCGTCCAGACGCCCTTCCTGCTGCCCAACTAACAGTATCAAAGCACCATCACTTCTGTGATAACGGCCATTTTGCAGGTAAACCAGATTAATTATGCTTTTCTGTGCACATGACCCGTCGCTGCCCAGAAATGACCACCGGCGAAACCTGCCGCTAGCAACATTTTCCCAACAAACTAGAAAAAGCGAGTTTCTATATGCACAAGCAGATTCCGGTTGTGACTGATCTATTATCGATAACCAGACCTCCGTTGGTTAACCGTGATATCACGCAACTAAATATCGTAATAGGTCAACCGCAACTGCAGTTTGGTTGTGCATATGGAACGTGGCTAAACTTGCACAAAAAAAGAAGAAAATTTCAAAAAGTGCAACAGCCAGTACCTATCATGAAGTAGGTGATGACAGCAAAAAGTACTATCGGAAAGACCCGCTGCGGCATCACGTCACAGACCAGCTTGGCAAGGAAGTAAGCCGACGTTCGGTAGTAGCCACTCACTGTCTCGTGTCTACGACACCACAACAACCACTGTCAGCGTCATCTCATCATTGATATCATTATCACAGAAATATCAACAATGCAAACGCTGTGAACTGAGTGCAGAAATAGAACTCGTCAAGACATGTGGCTTAATTAGAGACAGCAAATCTGCAGTCAAATTAGAAAACAGAAAGCATTCACATCAGGGCTTCCCAACCAGGGAGGAATCTCCAAATTTCACGGATTCGGGGGGAACTGGGACCACAGCTTGGCAAACGCAAACAGTTGGAATATTGATCTTTCATCAGATTTCGCCGAAGTAATTACAATCCGTGTGTAGCCAGGCCATGCTGATGTCAAATTCTGTATAGTGCATAAAGGAGATGACCTACATGGCACACTTTTAATCACAAATAATACAATGTTTCAGTGCATAACGTCCCATGTCACTTAGAATGCATCTTTAGAGTCAGATAATCTTGTGAAGGGAGAACGACGTTCTGACGTATCATCAAAAAGGTGCATGCGGCAAGTAAGGTGGCAAACCACCGACCCACAAAATTCAAACAACCGTCGTTTATGTGGTCTTTGAGGAAATGCAGCTGAGGAGATGTCGTTGAATCAACCAGAATCCAAGCCTGACTTCAGTAACTGACTGAGTTAAGGTTTTACATCCCACTCGCCACAAAATAGGTCATGGGTCATTTCCAAGACGTTCTTCCCAGCCAATCTCTTGGCTAGTACTAAAGAAAATAAACTTAACACAACAAAAGCAAACCACACAAAAACAAATTAGTCTAAGCTAAAACATAAAAAACACAAACAAAATGCTAAACCCAAACAAACTCACAAAAACTAAACCTAAACGTAAAAACTGCAAGAACTGCTCATATGTGTGTGCGTATCACTGTGCACAACTGTCATACACAACACAACACACAATAGGTCTGATAATTTTCCCGTCTTCTGACTTCATTAATTACTAGGGGCAAATACTAGGGGCTTCGCCACTAGACCCGTCTAGGGGTTTATCGCGCTTCGCGCTCTGGTCATCAATCACATTTAGCAGGCTGGACCACTGCCAGTTCCGCGATCGGGCTGTAGACTGGGCGCTGCCAGCCGATACCTGTGACCACGCCCTGCAGCCAGCTGCTGTGTGCAGGCCTCCGCAGCAGCGTGACTCATGGCATAGGCAGCGTCACCGACATTCCTGAACTCAGTTGCACTCTTTATAGTAATATGATAATAACAATAATAATCACGATATCCCTGTATGGAATAAGGTAAAGTCCTCAAATGCACTAATCCAGACAAGAAAACAAACATTGCCAGTCACTGCTGCAGTGCACCAGTTTAACATCTAACTATCTTCATGCTGCAAGGCGTGTAAAGTAGCGATGAAACTGTGTCACAAAAACTTTCTGCTCACATGAAGACGGCTCGCTCCTTGATAAAGATGTCGACTGCAGACATGTTGCTGAAAACGTAGTTCATTACGATGAAGAAAAATGCACCAACTCTGGTCACCATTCAAACACAATAAAATAGCAGAGTGACAGAGTACACAAGTCAGTTTATCTTTATCTTTATATTACGTGTAAACTTAGATCACAAGACTTGGTTTTAAACCAAAACCTGATACAAAGCCTAATTAATACGCAGAAGTCAAGTGACAACCTAGATCACTTTTACACTTCCGAGCTATATCGATTTTTGTTGTCAGTTCTTCTCATTTTTGTTTCTGGTTTCGTGCTGTAGACTAAACCGGCTAGCCATCAGCATTTGGATGCACGTTAATAAATAGTATCATATGGTATCACAAAACCAAAGTTCACACATAACATTGATTTTAAACTCAGTCTAAATCCAAACAAAAGAGGCCATTGCTTTCAAACTGGCTAATCTCAATAACCTAGTATTCTAGTTTTAAAACGAAGTACATCAAGGATTTAGACAGGCAGCTCTGCTAAAACTCTAGTCACTAACTTCAGTTTTCAACCAAATCAACTTTAATTTTTTGCACAGCAACAAAAAGATGGTGTTTCTATATGTAAAACTGGGTAATAAACTCAAAATTTTACAATTAGGTTTAAAACTGAAGTTAATCTGGGCATTATTTTAAAACCGACTTTCTCTGTCTGTTTCAAAACTTGTTTACAAGAAAATCATAGTTTCAGGAGATGAGTCAGCAAACGTGAACTTTTTTACGATGACATTGTACATGTATAGGCCAGTGCCTACACCCACTGAAACAACTTCCTAATTACTACTAGGCATCTATGCTAAATCGCTAATGCTAAGCACCTATGCCCATCAAACTGAGTTATCAGTCCGCTGCTAAATTCGCCACCGTTAAAGAGGACTCGCCCATCCAACCCGCCCGCAGATCGTCTTAATATGGTCATAGACCATCACAAGCAGATTTTGAAACCGAGGTAGGTCTAATAATTGTTTTATGACGACATCGTACACAAATTCGGTGAAATAACACAAAATAAGGGCCATTACGCCGTTCAAGGTCATTCAAGGTCACCAATTTTGGTACCAATCAAAACCTCATATACAACTTCCAATTAGTGATTAACACTAATTTACCTCCTATCTTGCACTGTTTTTGAGATATAGCTTTCGATAGGACCAAAAGCGCTATATTTGACTACCTGTCTTGCGTTTAACCCTCCCACTGGAGGGGTTCCCCTGGGACGATCTCCGTAAAATTTCCGAGAATGTCAATGGGTGGCCAAGGTACCAAATGGGGAAGAAAAATTCCCAAAAAATTTCAAGCGACTGAGTAGGGTGCATGAACACTACAGACGACAGACAGCTGATAGACAGACAGACAAACTACAGACAACAGATGGAAAGGCGATAGCCTATAGCGATTCGATAAAAACTAACGTTTAAGTGAAAAGTAAAGATACCTATTGCATTACGATTTAAAATTTTAAAACACATTTT
>Ga0209259_1000750_pt1 | contig 10435 bp, 8 predicted proteins | sample WorMetGr2BELIZE1_FD_187417 | JGI IMG/M metagenome (GOLD analysis project Ga0209259, IMG submission 187417) | Marine gutless worms symbiont microbial communities from Max Planck institute for Marine Microbiology, Germany - Inanidrilus... ...
CTGTTATGCCACTGGAGTTGGATTCACTTTGGGTTTGGATTCATTGTGAATCCTGATCGGGATCCAATAGTCAAATAGCCCCTATGAAAGCAATTGCTTATGTCAACATTTGCTGATGACATTCTTATGTTATGTTAATCTGTTTATAGGGTCAACATGGGGGTCGATGATTTCTTACAATAGTTATTTGCCATTGTTGTTGTTTACCAGTAGAAGTTTAAAATATATTTTGTGTGTAAGTGCTTGATCTTCACACCTTGTTATTGCATGATAGTGTTTCAGGTTGAATCGTGTTTCAGCATAATTTACCCTACTGAAGTTTTTCTTTCGTTAAATCATGTTTAAGCAGTTGGCTGATTCTGTAATTTAACCTCCTGAAAAACTTGACCGAAAGCAGTGGTGATATTTGTTAAATGTTTCTGTCGATTTTTGTCTGTGCAGAATTCGGCCACAGCTGGCACGTGAGCGAATTGAAATGTGCCGTGTATGCACGAGTGTAACTCCCGGTGAGCCACAGGTAGTGATAGGCCAAGACAAGGCATTCACATTTGACTATGTGTTTGATATGAACACCGGCCAGCAACAAGTGTACAGCACGTGTGCCAGCAAACTTATTGATGGGTTAGTTTTGAGCATCTTAACAGTTATTAGGTACTTCTTTGTCTGTAATGTTTATGAGAAAATTATTTTGCACTTCTTCTCAAAAAAGGGAACCCTGAGATGTACACATTTTGCAACGTATTGTCCTGGACGGTTTGTTGTCTTTGTATTTAGGTACATCAGTGTACTGGCACACAGAAGATACCACATAAAGGGAGCGACATCCCTTCCTTCCAGAGTCAGTCAGTGGATGATGAAATGATAGTGAGTGATTCCCCTGGTTGGTGTCAGGAAGGGTATCTGACCACACATAAATTTGCACCAGTTACCCCCATAAAATAAGGTAAGATGAAACTTTAATAATCATCGGCAAACGCAGCGAACACAAAACAGAGAGAAAGAACGATAAAACACAGTTACACAAACTACACAATGCTGGCATAATAAGATAAGATAAATCTTTAATGATAACCGAAACACAACAGCACAACTAATACGATACTAGCATAATTAATTATTTTATAAGATAGCTAAGATAAAACTTACATGATACCAGCAATTAGAAGAGAAAAAGTTAAAACATAAAGTAGCAAAATGCAGTTACAAAAACTTGTACAGTGCTCACATACCGGTAATGAAAGACTTGCGTGTAAGATCATACTTGTATCTAGGCAGCTCAAAAGGATGTCCGTGTTCTCAAAGCGCGAGACTTGACCATTTGTTATAGGTAAAAACGTGGTGTAGACAGTGATTAACATGAGTTGATTGGATGAAGAGTCTGGAGTCGCATTGCGCTAACAGTTGATCAAAGCTGTGGCAGTCCTGAGTTAATTTCCACCGAACAGCCTTCTTAAAAATTACATCGAAACGGTTGATGCTGTCACGACTTAGGTAGTTGCCCCAGGCAGACAAAGCATACAGAATTCTATTATAGATTATAGAGTTAACGATTACTTACAAACAGTCATCTGTAAGACCTTGTTTCCTCATCTGTTGAAGTAGGTAAAATCGCTGACTGCATGTTCTGATTAAGAAGTCAACATGATGTACAAACGACAGTTTAGTATCGAAATAAAAAGCAGTTTAGCACATTGAAGACGTTCAACACTGAAGTCAGCACTGGGAATAATTTCAAGAGAGACGTTTAGCCGTGGATTGAGAGGGCAGCTGGCTAGCCAAGATTTACCTGGTAAATGGCTGTTAAAGTGGTGCATATATTGAAGAGGCATATTGTTGTTTGCCCACTTTGATTAATAAAATTTGACAGTTAATGTATGGGTAAAGGTAAAGGTACACCCACATTCCTAAGGACCGTTAGGGCCTGTGTTGATCTCTAGTTTCCGAGGCAGACAGCCCGCAGGTGATGTTTGTCATAAATCAAGCAGTAGCCAGTAGGCTATCATTACTTTCTGCCAGGTCCGTGGTTATCTTTCCAGTTTCAGAGCGACACCGCCTTTTGCTGGTACCAATTTATACTGTTTGCTGAACCGAGACGTGTGTGAATGACGTGCATAAGATCATGATAGCTGAACAGTCGAGGATTGAACCTGCCAGCTCTAGATCCCTAGTCCAATGCCTTACCTATTGCGCCACCATGCCATGTAGCAACTAGTGTGTAGTGATGATTCACAAAGTCGTCATTGATCTTGGCATGCAGTGTTTGAACCAGAAATGCGAATTCCTTGCATTCTAACCCAAATGTACTGATCCATTGTCACCATTGCTTAATCGAGGTTGTCTATTGTGTGTGTGACTGTGTGTAATATCCTAGACTATATAAACCAGTCTCTGTGTTGGAGCCTTTTGTTAGGAATGCCTAAACAGTTAACACTTTTTAATATACTGGGTATTTGATGCTGATGAGTGTATTTTTTGTTGTTATTTATTTGCTTGTAAAAGTGAAATTTTAAAAATAAGACTGTTATTAGTAATTGCTATGTTTTCTATGTGGTTCAGCTTGTTAAAAAATTACTGTTTACGCTTTTGGTTACGTTTTGTAAAAAAAAGTGAATATATGGATGGTTGCAGGACTTTTGATGGCTATAATGCTACAATTTTCGCTTATGGACAGGTTGTTCTCATATGTATTGTCTTTCATTGTGTCATTATATATGTGTGTGTATTTTCTCATGTTATTAATGCAGCATTGACACCAGGTTTACTGATGCTAATAAATTAACATCACTTATGATATTATGTGGCTCTTGAGGGACATATCTTTAAATTACATGTGATTGTTATAAAAATTTATGTGATACTGTTTAGTTCAAAAACAGTGTGTTTTTTATTTCTGAGTTCTGCTAAAACTCTTTAAAAAAATTTGCAGTTTGTGAATTTTTGATGTGTGTAATGATGGTGAAGATGAGAATTTAAGAAGTGTAACTGACTTACTATAATGCTGATTATTTCAAAACACACTTTGCCAGCATATGGCCACAGATGGCTGGTACGGCTGGTACGGCTGGTATGGCTAGGAGGTATGTTTACAGTCTGAGTTTCAGTTTGCCTGTATTGAATTAACAGCATAAATGCCATTAGATGGGAAAAAGCAGTTTCTGTCACTGAACCTTTTTAAGTCCTTCATTGAAATGTCATTTGAAGTTGCACTTAAATTTGTTTTAATTCTGTCAGTGTGTGTGCAAAATTGATCTCTGAACAGTATTTTGTTGTGTGTTACTGACTGCTCATTTAAGTGCTGGCAGTGTTGATTAATTTGTTGGCTCCACGTGCTTTTTTGCGCTGTGGTTTCCTCTGTGTGCAACACTACTTGCAGATGTTGGTGATGCTGTTGCATTCCTACATCTAAATGACATTTAAAGACCCATCTGTTTACTGTTGCCTAGTCCATCTGTACTGCTGCCAGTGCTTCTCTGTCTTCAAACGTGGTGTTGCTATATTCATTTTTATTGTTGTTACAGTATAGTGTGTGGTACAGACCTTTAAAAACTTTATCATCTTCTCGCTAATCTAAATGCACTGGTTACCACAAGCTAGGGCATGCAGGCAGTAAAACTTTGCTGTAGCAAAATCCTCCACTGCTTAACTATGGGTTGCCAGCTAACACAGGTTGGTCTGTATAATGACTGTAAAGTGTAAAACAGTTGCTGTTGTTGTGTAGTGAGTGAAAACTGGTTTGTTACTTTGCAGACAGGATCTGGAAAGACGTATACAATGGGAACAGCGTTTGATGTGAGTGGAGAGGACGACGAACTGGTGGGTATAGTTCCTCGTGCTGTGGAGCACCTGTTTATTGGCATCCAGCAGCGACAGGAAGCGGCTCGTGAGAAAGGAACAGTACCTCCAGAGTTCAAAGTCAATGCTCAGTTTATGGAGGTATTGTGGTGCTGTTTGAAATTTGCTTCAGTGTTTTTGGGCGACCTTTACAAGTAACAGCTCGCCGTATGCTATATGAGCATTGTCCTGTCTGTCCTGTCTGTAACATTGATGTATTGTGACTAAACGGTTGGATGGATCAAGATGTTACTTGGTACGGACGTAGGCCTCGGCCTGGCTGACATTGTGTTAGATGGGGACCCAGCTTCCCCCACGGCATGGTGCACAGCAGCCCCACCCCCACTTTTCAGCCCATCTATTTTGGCCCATGTCTGTTGTGTCCAAACAGTTGCTTATCTGAGCAACTGCTGAGCTCTTGTTTGTAGTTTGTATACAGTTATTGAACCTGTGGTGGTAAGTGGTGCAACAGTTCTTATGGCAGTGCATTTTTTCAAAGCTAAGCCACATATCCATCTGTTCATGATCATTACAGTTCTGGCTAACTTAACCTCATGGTCAACTTTTGTTGGCCGTGTAAAATGTAGAAATATACAAGCAGTTGAAAAAACACTGCCACAAGTAAAAAGCTAACGTATTATGAATTTTGCTATAATTGAGACGAATGCATATGCGCAGCTCTGGTATAATGTAGAATTCATTTTCTGAGAAATCTCAGACCTTTGTGTCTTTAAAGCAGCAACAGTTGCAGTTTGATAAATGGACTGATTATTATGGCCGCCCTGCATAGCAGATGCGGACATTATATTTCATCCTGTGGTTTCTTTTTCTTTCTTTCTTTCTTCTTTTTATCTTTTTTTCCTTGCCTAATCTCAGCCATCGCAGATTGGATGTCTATTATACTTCCACAGATGGTGTGGCTTTAGTGCGAATTTAGGATGCAGGTCTGAAACGTGCTGCATGCGGCTCGTTGAAAATACAGAACGCAAAAAAATCGCCAAAATTTCGCCATCTGCACACCATTGCACAACTTTGTGGGCTATATCTTTGCAACTAAGGCACGTATCGACAGTCTGAAAAAAAACTTGTTAAACAGCAATATCTCCCCCACATGTCCTTACAATATGCAGAACTTTGGCCCACTAGCGGCTGAGATCGGTTCGTTAGTTTGGGTCACCCCCGGCTAATTTCAGTGGGTTTCGTGTCTTGGCATGACGGCACTCTAGTGGTGGGCGTCAGCCAAACTTTGCGGCGTTGAACACCTATATTTGGCAGGGTAGCCATCATGTTGGGCATTGCCCACATTCTAGTTGTTCAAAGTAGTGCAGTGTATCTTTAGTTTTTCCCATTGTCAAGTTTCTTAGTAATGTTCAATTCTTGTCTTCATATTGGACACCTGTATACTGTTTTCCACTGTTTGATTTTCAGTTCCTTTTGTCTTCAGTTTTCCCTGGTATTTGAGATATCAGTGATGTAATTATTTGTATTGGTATTGATATGTGTTATTATTGTTCGCTTGGTGTTGTTTGTGTGTAGCTTTACAATGAAGAATTGTTTGATTTGTTGGATGTGACCAAAGATCCTGTGGATAAGGTGTGCTGCTTGCTGCCATTAATAATAATAATAAACAAAATAACAACAACAGTAATGATAATAGTAACTTGATGTGCAGTTCTTATGTCAAGGAACCATTTTGTCGGTCCTCTGTTTCAAATCCTGTGCTGTAGAACTTTTACAACTGAAGATGAGACTAACACGTAGCCTTACCTTACCTTACTTTCGGGTGAGCAGACCGAACAACAGACTGCTCAGCACTGAAGCCATTTTGATGCTGACCCACTGCGCATGCCCGATGTCACCAAGGTTACTCTAACCTCAGTGAGGCATTGGCAAACCACAACAGGTTTGATGGTGATATCCTGCATAGCTGCTCATACTGTGATGTATAAGCCTCTAGTATATGATGCCAAGTCAGCATAGTGGCACAGCATTTCCACAAAAAGTGAAGGGGTGTTGCTTCTTCTTCCCCACAAGCTGAGTATAGTGGGTCACAACACATAGCCATTTCAGCGTGTTTTTTTGTTTTTAACCCGGGCTTTCAGAATGGCCTCAATGCCAAGCAGTCTTTTATTTGGGTTGCTCACCCCGAAGGCAAGGTAAGGTAACCCCAGGCTGTTTCACGGGTTATTTAAAAAAATAATAGGGCCTGCATATTTCTATCCCACTGTAAGGTTATAATTTCAGAGGCAGTGTAAATTGTTTGTTACTTTATTTTGACACTGTGTCTCAAAAAACGTCTCACCTTTGACTTGCTATAATCTTGGCACACACAATGCAATTATGATAGTTTTTTGGCAGAAATGTTATCCTTAAAGTAAGCAGTCAAAAGATGCTTTACTATGCCACGTGAAATAACTTGTGCTTCTGGACTACATGGCAACATGGGGAAACACGAAAATTGCATTTTTCACTCAAATGTTGTATCAGTGCATTGCCAAAATTCAACCAGTCGCTGCTTGATTTTTTCAGTCTTTTTGACTCACGAATCATACTCATGTCGCTGTATGACTCCATAAATCTTGTAATCAATGCGTTCATATCGGGGCTGTTGGAGGCATGGTTCAGGTGAACTGAAGTCGAGAGTGCAGCAGCAGTTGGACTGTGTTGCATGCACAAAGCACCAGTGCGCTGTCTTCTGGGTTTCCTCTTTCACAAGGTGATGCTGAGCACTACGCTGGTGAGGTGGGAAAACAAAGCAACATCTGATTTCTTGCTTTCTCAGTAACACTTCAGCCAGTCAAAAACAGTGTATTCGTTTGGCGATAGGATGGGCAAGGGCTTTTGACTTTTAATAACGTGCTGCCATTATTGCTAAAGATGCTGTGTTGGAGTAATTCAAGAGAAGAACGTTAAACAGAAACCAAAAGTAGTAAATAACCACATACAGACATGTGCTTGTGCCGTTGATTCTGAGGTGTGAAATTTTTGTGCGGCTGGATGCGACGCCAACAAGCGGAGTCGCTCACTGGAACTCAGCTGTTTTTTTGCTGCAGGCTGATTTCTGAGGGAAGAGATGTCGCTTCATAGACATCTGCTCCCTGATACCGGTGCCATATTTTTTGATAATTTTGTTAATGACACTGTTGGTTGGGTTCAAGGTGCGACCGTACATACGGTACATGTTATTTTTTCCGATAACATACGTACAGTATGCGTACGTCATTTTGCCATATACACACAACAGCAACAATCGTCTTACGGCCCTTTGTCTGGAACTAACCGGGTGAGCCGGCACCAGAAGAAACATTCACCTACCCACCATCCTGAGCATCATCCAGTCTTTATCAGCTTCTTCCATCTACTGCGATTCATAGCATCCTCCTTGTTCAAATTGCGTGCTTGGGAATCTTTTTGCACAGCCTCACTCCACGTTCTTTTTGGTCTACCTCTTGGTCTGGAGCCTTCCACCTCATATTCCATACATTTCTTCACCCAGTCAGTGTCTTTTCGCAACACGTGCCCATACCATTGCAACGTGTTTTGCTGTAGTATCAATATTATATCATCTATTCCTAGTCTTTCTCTCAACTCCTTACTTGGAACTCTGTCTTTAACCTTAACATTGCACATCCATCTGACCATTCTCGTCTCTGTTTGCTGAAGTGCCACCTCATTTTCTTTCCTGACAGGCCATATGTTGACCACATTTCGTGGCATAACCAGGATTTCTCGATCGGGGGGGGGGTGCAACAGCATAGTACAGCATCGAGCTTGAGCAAAGAATATCGCATTTCATAGATATGTACTATTGTTGATTTAGTGATGGGTGATACCAGAAAATTCTTCCACAGCTGCAATTGCATTTTTACGTATGCGTACTGTATATTTTTTTCCATAACGTACGTACAGTACGTGCATTTTATTCTGGAAGGTGCTGTGTGGTTGCCCATTGGTTGGGTGACAGGAAGGACATGGGGCCTACAAAAAACGTGTGCCACTTATCCCCCAAAGCTTCTCTTCCAGAAGAGTGGAGGGAGAAACCAAGGGAGAGCTAGGTTCACCTGGAAAATGGCTGTTAAAACGGCGTTGATGATGATGATGATGTGGTAATGATGTGTGATTTTTGAGTGGCACAATCTGTTTGTTTGTTTCAGGCAGTGTTGCATGGTATTGCATTTGTATACCGTGTGCAAAAAAATGGATACACTGATATTCTGATGTGGTGAAATTTAGAATCGAAAGTCACATATAAAGATTCATGAAGATGCTCAGGGAAACATCTGCACTGTGGGACTTACTGCAAGAACTGTCACCTCATTGCATGAGGTCTTATTCACTGATTTCAATAGCATTGTATTGTTATTTCCTGTCTTGTAATATCGTAAATAGAACATTGTTTTATTGCTGACTACAACATTCACTCTTAATTGATTGGATTTCAATTTAATAACATTTTTCACTGCGGACTGCCCGTCACTAAGCCACACTCAAGTAACTGTAACAGGTGTGGCAATTAACTGTCGCATATTTGACAGTTTGTTGACCTTGATAAGTTGACCTTGACCTTCACCTGGCTGACCTGTATGACTCGGTCAGTTTAGTACTCACACATTGGTTATTTCACATACTTAACCTATGTAAATCATTACACTTACCACCACTTTGTACGTTAATTTACTGTAGCACTTTATTATGCACGTGACTCATTTATAATGATAAAGTACTTGAATTGTTCATAATAGCTGAATTGCTAAACAACTGTCCCCCTGCTACTAATAGCACCACTTGTAGTGAGTGCCTGGTAACTACCAGTCATACAGTGACAGTAAGTAAGTAAGTCTGTATATTTACAATGAGCATCAAACATGCTGACAGTCATAACATCTCCAACCACGATCTACTTAATGGCTGTTTATTAATTACTTGCTTATTAATTATTATGATGGTATGAAGATGGTGCAGGTATTGCCATTGAGGAGAACTCTAATATCTTTTCCCTAATCTGAATGTACCAGTTGCTGTCAGCAAGAGCATGCGGGCAGTAAAACTTTGCTCCAACAAAACCCTGCAGTTCTTAACTGGGGGTTCTGGATACTGCAGGTTGTCCTGTATAATGGTGGTAAAATGGTGGTAGTTATTAATTATTATTACTTATTGTTAGGCCGCTTTGCAGTACTATGTAAATAGATGTTGCCTGTTGTTACAGACCAAGTACCAGTAGCGTGGTCTGTCTGTCAGTCTGTCACAGTAGTAAGCCCCACAAAAAATGGCTCAACCAATTGAGATGCCGTTTCGGTTGAGAACTTGGGTGGGCCCAACGAACCATGTGTTAGATGAGGTTCAGATCCCCTCATGAGAGGGGCAATGTTGAGGGAGAAGGAGCGGCCCATTGTAAAGTAGAGACTCTGCGGTGAGCTGTGCAAAAACGGCTGAACAGATCGAGATGCCGTTTGGTATTTGGACTCCGGTGGGCCCAAGGAAGCATTATTAGGTGGGGTGCACACTGGCACCACCTGGTGAATGCCATTGAACCGTCCATGTGCGGCGATGCGGGCTGGGCTTTTTATGGCCGCCCTATGGAATTGGGCAAGCCATTATATTTTCATCCTGTGGTTTCTTTCTATCTATCTCTATCTTTTTTCCTCGCCTAACCTCAGCGGCCGCACATTGGATGTCTACCATACTTTGACGCATGATGTGGTCCTAGTGCAAATTTAGAATGCATGTCTGAAATATGCTGGAAGCTGCTCGCAGGAAATACAGGACCCAAAAAGTCGCTATCTTGGCACCATTGCACAACTTTGTTGGGCCATATCTTCACAACTAAGGCACGTATCGACAATCGGAAAAAAAACTTGTTAAGCAGCAATATCTCCTCCACGTGTTCTCACAATATGGTGAACTGGCCCACTAGTGGCTGAGATCGATCCGGTAGTTTGGGCACCCCAGCTAATTTCAGTGGCTTTCGTGTCTTGGCAGCGTTACTGCACGGCACTCCAGTATTGGGCATCAGCCAAACGTTGCAGCGTTGGACGGAGGGCGCCACCTATATTCGGCAGGGCGGCCATCACGTTGGGCATTGGCCCACCTTCTAGTTGTCATATTACTTTGACCACTTGTTATTTAATTCCAGTGCGAAAGTCTTGTACGTTACCATCGCTTTGGGAGTCCCACGTGATGTGTGGGAATTTTTGCCAGTTGCTTACCTCTACAGCAGTTCGTCTGCTGTCACAGATTGTGTGTGTACACAGTGAACCATAAAAAACGTGACATTTTATTTTTGACTAAAACTTTGGCTAATCTTAATCGATTTTTATAGTTTTTATATCATTTTAATTGTGAAGAAATTCTACAGTCGACTGTAGTAAAATTTATCACATCGCCTGATTTCTGTGCGCACCGTATCTAAAAAAATTAAAACCTACATTTTTGCTGTGATTCATAAAACGTTGCAGTGTACATTTGACAGCAACTCTGTCAAATCTTAGGAGAATGGTTAGATATTCTATGGTGTTCAGTTTGTTTATCTTTAAGTTTCGTCACTTTTTTCGTTAAAAAGTACTTTTTTAGCGCATATCAACTCTAATAAAGTTTACTTTAAGTT
>Ga0209259_1000751_pt1 | contig 10422 bp, 6 predicted proteins | sample WorMetGr2BELIZE1_FD_187417 | JGI IMG/M metagenome (GOLD analysis project Ga0209259, IMG submission 187417) | Marine gutless worms symbiont microbial communities from Max Planck institute for Marine Microbiology, Germany - Inanidrilus... ...
TCCATGTGCAGCGGTGATGTGGTCTTATGTCAAATTACACTGATCACTTGTTAACTTGGGGGGGATGGTGGAGGTAGGCACTGGTTAGTCTGGATGGAGTGGCACTCAGCTGGAAGGTCAGTGTGTCTGTCTCTGTTAATTGTCCCTTGCACCATAAAGTCCAGAAGTTCTCTTCTGGCACTGGCTCACCCGGGTGGTCCCGGAAAAAGGGCCGTAAAATGGTTGTAGTAGTAGTTGTTAACTAAGGTCCGTTTTTTTCCACCACCAGTTAAATTAACTTTAATCTTTGATTACGTAATCTCGGATTAATTTAATGGTCGAAGTTAATTGTCGATTAACCAAGTTGCATTTTCCCATGCATTTTTGATCTCCAATTAGTAAATGGGCGATTAGTTGACACCAGATTAACTGCACCTACTTTTGCCTTCTTTGATTGGCTGTCAGTGTGACCTAAATATCGGCTCATGCGCAGAACTTTACTTGCAATCACGTCACTGCCAAAGCCAACAACCATCGCGAATGATGCTTCATGGACTTCGTAATCGTGAATTTGTCAATACGATGTATAATGTTCTGGTCCAGCAGTTTCATGACGGCGAACTTTGACAGTCTGAAGCGCTGGCGGAATTTATAGCTTCATCAAATTCTTCTTCATAGCAAAAAAACTCGGCAGATTCGCCATTGTTAATCGGCCATTAACGAGTCAATTGGCCAAAAATGGGCAATTAAGATAATGAACGATTTAATTAACGATCGTCCATTAACTGGCAGTGGAAAAACGACATTTGAGCTAATTAACAATTATCTGCCGATTTTAATGGGCCATTGAGTTAATAGAAGATTAACCTGCGGTGGAAAAACCGGACCTAAGTGCCAGAAAATGAAGTTAATGTTTCTCTCTGACACAATGTCATATGGTTTCTGTCATTAAACAAATGTAAAAATGCTGACCATGGCTTGAAATTTGTTGCCTACGTATGTATCCAAACACTAGCGCATGTTCAACAATGCTACTAACCTCTTCTCTTCTTGCCTACATCAAACAACAAAAATTATATCGTCACAATATAAAATTACTAATGACATGAAAATACTAATTTGACACACAAATGGCTTGCTACACCAAAAAAACTCAAAACCATCAGTAGGAAATGCTGCACTGTCTTCAGACGAGTTAAGCAAAGAATGAAATGGTTAGTTATCTAAATAGTTACCTCGCACTTCATCAAGACTCTGAATGATGACGTGCTTGCATTCAAGTGCAGCAATGGTTGTGTCTTCTGGTAATATCACCCCAGTACCAGCCTGAAACGACAATCAACTGAACTAATAATTCCTTTGTCATTCAGTCATGTTAATTAATGATTGCAAATAAGCAACAATAAACACACAACCAGAATCATCTGAATATGATACAGGTAGCTCAGCTGGTTAAAACTATACACCACACAGTTATATAACGTCATATTATCATTGACTCAGGGTTTTGCATAGTCGAACATCACTCTGTTAGAGTTGGCTGCAAACTATGCATAAATAGGAACAATCAACTGTGTCACATTCTGAATGTGCAAGTTGCACACCCACAAATTGTGACACTTCAACTCAGCTAGTACACGGAATAAATAATTAAGTCCACAGGGGTACAGCTTGTTGCCTTCAGTGATTTGACACGGTTAGTTGGGCATCAGGAAGACCATTACACCCATAAAAAATTTTGCATAATAAGGTGCTGACATGGTTATCTGTCTGGAGCAAGGTGCAAATGACTTGCATATGGTTCAGCTGATACCACTGGCACCCCACCATCTCTTGCTTCATTAACACTCAGAACGGTTTAACCTTTCTGGTGCCAGCTTACCCAGGTTATCCTCGAAAAGAGACTATTAAATGGGTGTCTGTCTGTCAACACAGGTACAGCTGCACTGATAACAATACCATCTCTATACTTCTTGAAAGTTGTCTACAAACACTTCACTCTGCCGACAAAGATGCAGTTAACCTGCTGGAACAAACTGCGATGAAAGCACTCGCAAAACAGAAATGGCATCACTAAAGCACACTTATCAAGTTACTGGAAGTTGTATTACGTACAACGTGAACGACGACATCATTCCAGCTCATGCCAACTCTTCTGAGTACTGGAGACACGACGTCACCAAGCGTCTGACTGACTCTTGCACGGACGGCCATCACACGACGGCCAGGAATGTCGAGCCGAAACACCGCACACTTCTCCAGACGTATACTCTTTGACGCAAACTGGACTGCATCGTCGCTAATGCTTATGCACTGCGGATGCACACAGCACAAAGCATGTTCATGATGGCATCAGCCTTTAAACTACAATACACATCAGTGCAAAGTTCCCAAGTTCCAGTTAGTTTGTGGTTTCTTTGTTTAACTATTTGCTCCCTCTCTCCAGTAGTAGATAACATCTGTGCAATGATGATTGTCTGGAGGATATCAGGAACAGGAAAGATTCTCAGAACTGTTCTGTGTTGAACAGTGTACTACAATAGGTGCAATCATATGCACACAAGCAGTTTTTACAGTTGATTGTTAGACAGGCTTGTAAGCCAATGACTCTCAGGGTTCTTTGAAATTTGTCTGATGGAGACGGCCGATTGAGATCAAGACCTTCCCAAGTCATTGTTCTCGGAACCCAGGTTACAGTGGCATTAACACCAGGAACCCCATCTAGAACACAAGTCACAAGGTGTTCTGCAGGCTACATGAATTATGACCACGCCAGGGGTTGTCACAAAGTAGTAACAGTACAAAGTAATACACAGAAAATCTGAGTACTGTTAAAGTAAGAAATATGAAAGTGCCATTACAATAAAGTAGCCAGTTAAGAAGGAAATCTTATTTTTGAGTGAAGACACTGCATGTAAATCCTAGCAGATGATGAGCTAACTAGAATGTGGGCCAATACCCAACGTGATGGCCGTCCTGCCGAATATAGGTCGCGCCCTCTGTTCAACGCCGCAAAGTTTGGCTGACACCCACTACTAGAGTGCGGTGCAGTTATGCTGCCAAGATGCGATCATGCGAAACCAGTGGAAATTTGCTGGGGTGCCCCAAACCCGCCAACAGATTTCAGCCGTTAGTGGGTCGAAGTTTTACCATATTGTAAGGACATGTGGGGAGATATTGCTGTTTAAGTTTTTTTCCGATTGTCAATATGTGCCTTAGTTGCGAAGATATAGCCCGACAAAGTTGTGCGATGGTGCTCAGATGGCGATTTTTTTGTGTCCTGTATTTCCAGCAAGCTGCATGCAGCACATTTCAGATATGCATTCTAAATTCGCACTAAGGCCACATCGTGTCAAAGTATGGTAGACATCCAATCTGCGACCACTGAGATTAGGCGAGGAAAAAAAAGAAGAAGACAGAAGAAACCACAGGGCAAAAATATAATGTCCGCATCTGCTACGCAGGACAGCCATAACAAACAATTATCAGGATTGAGTAACAGGATTAAAGTCTTAATTAGTGCAGTCAAAAGTAATTTTCTATACAGCTGCCATGTTTCACTGCCTTGTAACTATACTATATTATAAAAGTGCTAGGTAAAAACGATTTAGTACCATAGTATTCTCTTGAGGTTAACAGTATTAGCAATAACTTTTTCTAATCCACAGCTGTAAAAGTATGAAGACAATAATCTGTAGGTAAAAATGTTTGTATTTGCTTTCAGTGCTTTGACACTGTTGGTTGGGCATCAGGAAGAGCATCCAGCCTACAAAAAATTGAGTGTTGAGGTGCTGGCGTGCTTATCTGTCTGAAGTGAGGTGCAAATGATTTGGATATAGTTAACCTAATGCCACTGCCACCTCATCACCTCTTGCTTAATTAAATACAGACTGGATTAACCTCCTGGTGCCAGCATACCCAGGCTGTCTTGGAACAGAGGCCATTAAACTGGTGTCTGTCTATTTCGTAATGAAAGAGGAACAAGTGGTCAAAGACATAAGGCCACACCTCCATGAGGGCACATTGGCACCAGCTGGCAAATACGATTGAACATGTGTTTTCTTTGGCCCAGCCGAGTCCACAACCCAATCAGCAAATCGATCGGTTCAGCCATTTTTGCACAGCTCACAGCAGTGTCATTGGGCATGCCCAGGCATGTCCTTTCCCTAATAATTGCCCCTCTGCATTGGGATCTGGGCCCCAGCCATCACATGCTTCCTTGGGCCCACCGAAGTCCATAACCCAAACGGCATCACGATAGGTTCAGCCGTTTTTGCACAGCTGACGGCAGAAAGTCCCTATACTTTACAACAGGCCGCCCTTTCCCCACAAAAAAGCCCCTTCCCATGGGGGAACTGGCCCCCATCCAATACATGGTTCCTTGGGCTCACCCACGTCCTCAACCAAAATGGCATCTTGATCAGTTCAGCCATTTTTGCAGGGCTCACTACTGTGACAGACCCACAGACAGACCACGCAACTCAGTCGGTAACAATAGGTCACATCTACGTACTCAGTACTGCAATGCAGCCTAAAAACACATGGTAGTTTTGGCTGGAGCCTCCCTTTACAAGAACACAATTCCACATTAAATGCCCACTATTACTTAGACAAATAACAAGTTAATTATGATAAAATATAACTAAAAAACACACTAATTACAACAGAATTACTGATGGACAAACCTCATTGGTGTCAGCAATGACAGCATCAACAAATTCCAGTCCATGCTGAACTCTACTGCCAAGCTTCTCGATCAACGTGCCAACAGTGTGGCCTGCTGACACCTGTAGCCATGCCTCCGATCCATCAGGCAGAGTAACATGACACATCTGTTCAGCCGATTCACCATCCACATTCTGCAACACAACACTGCCATACTTACTACAGACGCATAATAATAGCAAATGTGATCAGTTACGGTTAGCACAGACATACAGCTAGATTTTTACAGGACACATCTCTTTCTTGTTGCCAAACAAACAGCATCAAACACTGAATAACTCTCAAATATGTGCAGCAAAATCTGCCTTTAGAGGTGACAAATGCATGAATATTACCTCTGACATTGAACTATTTTCACTCAGTGAGCCCGTTGCACTTTGTGCCTTCTGCGTGTCCTCATCTGCAGGCGCCTTGACAGACTTCTTGTCATTTTTATCTGCCAAGTGCAACACAAACAGCTGCTGTGCCACCTATACATAAAAAAGTAAAGGGAGCCATACTCCTTGAGGAGTGTAGGCGGGGTGCTCATCTCCCTTCCGTAAGCCACTGAGCCTGTAGGCATGTGACGCATGGCCAGTGCAATGCCAGACCTATGGTTACCTTCCCAGCTGTAAGGCATCATCGCCCTTTGACCGGTACCAATTTATACTGCTTGGTGACAGAGGCACGTGTGAACAACTTGCCTAAGGTTGTTACCTAAAAGTGGAATGGCCGGGAGTCGAATCGCGACCTTTTGAGTCGCGAGTCCAACGTCATAACCATTACACCACCAGGCCACACATGGTGTTATTTCAATGCTGGCATCTGGCTGCAAAGGGTGGGGCAAAAAGCGAACCAATGGCCACTGTGAATCAAACAGGCGCCAGACACTTCACAAGGTCGTTGAGCAACACATTTAAGTCGTAGTGAGATCTTTAATAACAACTGTTAGAAATTTTCTGCAGAGTTTTGAGGTGAAATAATTTTGAAAACTGGATACTTGGCAAAGTTACATAAGAAAATATAGTGGCACATTTTTTCACTCACAGTCGCCAATGTGACACCCTACACAATGTCCTCCAACAAACTGCATTCTTGCTACATTTTAAAATAGTACAGTAAATGTCATTTCAACATCAATATTTCTGCTGCCAAGAATCATTTGACTATTTACCATTTCTCTTGGTAAAAGAACAATAAGATTAGTCTTTCATGGCAAACTGCACAGGTTAGCATGCTATGACAGGAGATGGGCTTTTAATACCATGAATCTAACAGTATGTAGCATCAACTGGGAAAAACTCAGCCATTTCACTTTGAAAGACACTACTAAAAATGCAAATTACAGTTCAAAGGAAACAAAATCAGAGCATCATGTACTGAGTGCTGAATTCAAATGCTTCTGTCAACTGGTATGCTGTGTTTGCACCCTCATGACCCCAGCTAGTTATCATATTTTTATTGCATTATGAAAAGTAAAAGTTAAATAGCAATTCTTCATACCAAAAATTATCAATACTGGGCAAGATTTGTTGAAGTTATTTAGAAAAGTAACAGAGTCCATTTTTAAAGAAGTATAAACATCTGATTAAAACATCGCGTGTTCACTGTTCACCTGATCAAACATTACAAACATGACAAAAGTCCTCTACATTTTGCGAACAAATCTACTACTTTCACTTTTTGTTTAATTGGCCTTTTCTGGAGTGACTCCAGGCTGCATCAATGGACACAGAATAAGATCATTTCAAAGACGTTCTTTCCAGCCAATGTCTTGGCATTGTATTTAACCCTTTTGCTGCAGATGACGAGTAAGATTCGTCATGTAAGGTGGAGTCGGCAATGCGCATGACGAGTAACACTCGTCATATACACATACCGGTATAAAGGTTGCCGCGCAGCAGAATACATCAGTACCGCATACTGCAATTGAAAAAGAATAAATGGGGGTCCGCATTCAGCATTACATAAAAGGGTCAAGGAACTATACCTAACACAACAACAATAAACAACACAAGAACAAAATAATCTAAGTTATAACAGAAAAACACACAAATGCTAAACCCGAACAACCACCACAACCGTTTTACAGCCCTTTTCCGGGACCACCCGGGTGAGCCAGTGCCAGAAGAGAACTTCTGGACTTTATGGTGCAAAGGAAGATTAACAGAGACAGACACACCGACCATCCGGCTGGGCGTCACTCCATCCGGACTAAGCAGTGCCCACCTCCACCATCCTCCCATATTTTTTACAGGCCGGATGCCCTTCCTGCCGCCCAACCAACAGTGTCAAAGCATTGAAGGCAAGAAAACACACAAAAACTAAACCTAAACCTAAAATCAACACTCATCTTTAAAAGCTGCTCATGTGTGTGCATATCATTGTGTACAACTGTCGTACACAACACAGGACAGAACAGTTCTGATGAGTTTTGCTCTTATCATCCAGAAAAACACCATAGCTCAGATGATGTCTACAGAGGGGGGAGAAGGGGTCACCAACTGGCCTCATCCTTTCCAACCCACTGACTTCTGACGGAATGCACTCTTGAGATACCAGCACTGAAATAAATCATATTAAAGTTGTCCACTCACCAGGTCAACAAACAGCTAACAATATGAATGCCACAAGCCTGTTACTTACTACGACCCCATGGCAGCAATGACTTTCGGCGCTTCTCATCACTACCAGCAGCAGCCGATCGCGTCTTCTTCATTTTCTACGTGCACAACAAAAGCTCAACAGTGCACCAACTCACTGCAATAATGCTGAAGCACTGTTTACCACTTAGTACAAACATTCCACTGCATATACCAATATATATCAAATAAACAACAGTCTTTTCATATTGGCAATCACAACAACCAGGCATAGAGCGAGTACAAGCACTTGCTGACATTTCGCGTTTGGCGCTACGTTGTCATAGCCACAAAATCCATGCTCTGATTGCAAATCCGACCATTAGCGCACAACTAGAGGGCACCCTCTACCACTCCCCCAAGTTACATCCGGTCCGTGCGGAACTTAGAAATTGGGTATGTCTTCAACGGATAGCTTGACCCCGAAAACCCACCACTAGAATCTAACAGAGTGTCACCAGCTATCATACAACCGAAGTTATAGCCCATCAAAAGACAAAAAGTGGTTGACATAGCAACGTCCCTTAGTTGCAGGGTATCGGCAATATCTGCATTATGTAGGCCGACCACTCAAACCCAGCTTCATAAATAATTGCCTAGTCGCTATCATTCACACCAAGCCAGTTAATAGCAACTTTAGTCCCAAAATTGGGTGCCACACTCCATCTTGGCTATGTCTTCATCGGATAGCTTGACCCTGAAAACCCACCCCTAGAATCAAGCAGCGTGTCGCTAGCTATCATACAACCAAAGTTATAGCCCACAAAGCCAGTTATAGCAAATGCATCCCAAAATTCGTTGCCATGGCAACGTCCCTCAGCACCGCTGGACCCCTATCTAACATAGGATTCCTTGGGACCATCCGCGCCCATAACCCAAATGGCATGTCAATCGGTTCAGTCGTTTTTGCACAGATTACCGCAGAGTGTCCCTATACTTTACAATGGGATGCCCCTTTCTGCCTAAGAATTGCCCTTTACCATGGGGGAACTGGACCCCATCAAATACATGGTTCCTTGGGCCCACCCGAGTCCTCAACCCAAATGGCATCTCAATCGGTTCAGCCGTTTTTGCAGGGCTCACTAGTGTGACAGACAGACCGACCGACAGACCACGCTACTCGGTTGGTAACAAGAGGCCACATCTACGTACGTAGTACTGCGATGCAGCCTAATAATACATAAAATCAACTAGAAATGTGGGCCAATGCCCAACATGATGGCCGCCCTGCCGAATATAGGTGGCGCCCTCTGTTCAATGCCGCAAAGTTTGGCTGACACCCACTACTACAGTGCCGTGCAGTAACGCTGCCAAGACGCGAAACCCGTTGAAATTTGCCGGGGTGCCCGTGTACAGTTGGTAATAATTGTAATTGTGACTGTTATATGGTGTATGTTCGCCACTCGCCAGCATAAAGATAGTTCTATAAACTTCGCAGAAACTGTGTTGTACTGAATTTGAAACCACAAAGATTGCAGCAGATTCAGTGAAATTTATTGTAGACTTTTAGTCAAGTTAGGCCTACCAATTCAAAACTGATTAAAATGAACTGTATTCAATATAAGTTTTCATAAATCTTGAAAATCAGCCGTTTGGGGAAATAAACGAATATTGTTACAAATTTACTGCACTGCTTTTCCTGGTTGATTATGTCTGTCACATTTTGCTGGGAAAGTATGAGCCAATTTAGGTAGCAAAGCCCATGGACCGCTACTGGCTTTGCTACATGAACTTGGCTCATTTATGCATATTGATTTCAGTGATTGTTATGGCTGTAACTGGAATAAGCAAATATATAACCTTTGTTAACAGCATCTATTAGTAAAATCAGCCAAAAGCTAAGTTTCAAGTTTGTTACTAGGAATAACAAACTTGAAACTTACTTTCGTCATTCATAGGCCGACTCTCCAATCTCTATCAGCGCACCAAACGCCGCCAATAACATGTATGAACAAAAGTTGCAGGGTTGGCTCTGAGAGGTTTCAGAGTTGAGAGTTTTCTGTTTAGAATGGGTCCCTCAGTGAAGTGTGATAATCGTGAAGTTGTGCTATCCAATTTTGCAGTCGATAAGCTACTGGCGGCGGCGGCGCCAAAACCTTAGTGACTCCAGTCGATAGCTTAGCGACTGGTTTCGACTTGGAGGCTTATCGGTGGCGGCAGTTCTGGGGACTAACTGCAGCATTACATAATTCAACTCACCTTTCTACTGGCAGCCTTCAACTTTGAATGAGATGCAGGCAAACTGATGTAACGAAGTGGTTTACCCTCCATTTCACCAATCAGTGCTTCCTTGTACACGTCGGATTTCAGGAATCGTGCAAAACTATCATGCTTCATCAGCAGATATATCTATAAACAGTAAATAATCACCAACAACGCTTTTCTGAGCACAGTATGAAAACACAAAACGCATGATAACATGAAACATTACTATCCATAGTCGTGCTGCAAATTTTACATGCATTTTTATGGACTATCAGGCTTCAGTTTCTGGGTAACTGCTTTCCCAATGGTCCAATCACGTCCTCCCTACCACTTGAACTTCATTGCTACTCACGTACAGCTCGTTTTGTAGTCGCCTTAAAACATTTTTATTATCTAAGTTTTTGAGCGACCATTTGTAAAATGGTTCGCCCCATGATATTGGACCTTCGTCTGTCCTGTTCTCTCTGTCTGTCTGTAACGTTGGTGTATTGTGGCCAAATGGTTGGATGAATCAAGATGAAACTTGGCATGGAGGTAGGCCTTGGCCCCGGCCACATTGTGTTAGATAGGAACCCAGCTCCCCCAAAGGGGCACAGCCCCCAATTTTTGTCTGTTGTGGCCAAATGGCTGAATGGATCAAGATGCCACTCACTATGGAGGTAGACCACCCAGGCGACATTGTGTTAGATGGGGTCCCAGCTCCCCCACCCCCAAAAAAGGGGGCACAGCAGCCCCCCACTTTTGGGCCCATGTATTGTAGCCAAATGGCTGGATGGATCAAGATGCCAGTTCGTATGGAGGTAGGCCTCGGCCCTGGCCACATTGTGTTAGATGGGGACCCAGCACTCCTTCAAAAATGGCACTGCTCCCCCTCACTTTTTGGCCCATGTCT
>Ga0209259_1000752_pt1 | contig 10406 bp, 6 predicted proteins | sample WorMetGr2BELIZE1_FD_187417 | JGI IMG/M metagenome (GOLD analysis project Ga0209259, IMG submission 187417) | Marine gutless worms symbiont microbial communities from Max Planck institute for Marine Microbiology, Germany - Inanidrilus... ...
GATCCCCCATGAGAATGGGCAATTTTTAGGGGATGGACATGCCTGGGCAGGCCCGACAACACTGTCGTGAGCTGTGCAAAAACGGCTGAAGTGATCAAGATGCCGACTGAGTTGTGGGCTTGGGCGGGCTAAGGAACTACGTATTAGATGGGGTCCAGATCCCACATGTGCAGAAGCAAGTTTTAGCGGGAAGGACGTGCAAGGGCATGCCCAAAGACACTCTGACGTGAGCTGTGCAAAAATGGCTGAACAGATCAAGATGCAGTTTGGTTTTTGCACTTGGTTGGGCTGAGTGAAGCTTCGGCAATGCAGTCTTATGTCAAATTACTTTAACCACATTATTATTACAGATGTACTGATTAGAGCGACACTGTCACAAATATACTGCAAGGGCAATGTACACAGTCTAGGGGATATTACTCATTCTCTAGTTATCCACCATTTATGGCACTGAATGGCCTATAATGTGCTGATGTGCCGTTAAGAAACTACTCACTCACTCACTCACTAGAGATGAGTATCACATACAAAGCACCACACAAATGTACAGGCTTTACTTGATTGTTACTTTGCATTACCATGCTTATGCTTTTATACATACAATAAAACTCGAGTCATATACACACTTTTTGCTATCAGGAACATCAAACCCTAGAGTCTTGCCAAGGAAGCACTCGGAAGCTCTGCTCGATAACAATGGCTTACTGCTGGCGATGAGCTTGTGTAAAGACTCGTCATATTTGTCAGCTGATATCTCACGAATGTTGCCTAAACTGGTTGCTGTTCCACTTCACACACAAAAACATTAACACAAGTACACGTTAACCTACAGTAACATTCATGTACCAGTGACATTCAGCAAAGACAACTTACATTCAACAAGAATTAGTTCAAGATAACATGAACTTCATACTGCAACTTTTACAATCAAAGTGCAAGAACTAGAGGCAGGCCAAAAAAAATTTGGGAGTAAGGTTATAAAAAAAGACTGTCAGACCTGACAACTAAGCAAGGAAGATGCTATCGATGGTAAGAAATGGAAAAAAATAAAGTAATTGTTGTATAAGAGCCCCAAGACAGGGTGTGAGTGAGTTAATGTCTTTCTGGTACTGGCTCACCCTAGTTGTCCTGGTTGTTAAATGGGTTGCTGCTGTTAACATTATTGTCTTATGTTGTTTCAATTCTACGTACGAAGACAGATATTACATTTGACGCCAGACAGCTGAACGAACTGCACTGTAATGACACTATGACGTAACTGTAATGGTCAATGAAAACACAACTCACCGTGACGTCACGCGTGGTGCGTTGAAGTACGCTCGGATAAAGTCGACGTTATCTGTGAGCCCCATGAACTGCCGCCGGCTGACCCGCGACACATCCGGTACGATCATTTCATGAATATTCAGCTCACCCTCAAACCAACCGTACCATGACCTGCACCACCAGCCAGACACATATCAACTATAAACATGCACGGCACATTTACACTAAAATTCATTACCTTCTTATCAGTTTAAGAATCTCGACGTACTGTTGAAAAATGACAGTACCTCTTCATGCAGCATATGGCCATCTTGTTTTGCATCTCTTTAGTATAAAATGATTTCTTCAGCATAAAGCCAAGCCCAGGAAAGGTATAGCCACGATAAACAATGTCCGGGAGTGTGGAAGTTCCCACAAAACCTACAACATATTAGCACATAGTAACACTGACAAACAGTTCAAATACTAAACTATGTAACATTCTGAGGTCTTGGGTGTCTAGTAAAAATCAGGCATGAATAGAGTCAGACGTCGATCGCATGGAACTTTTTCGACTGACTTTGAGATTTTTCAACGACGTTTTGACGGCGTTGTAATTTATTTTTTTCTATTCCGACTTCAAATTTTCAGTCACTTCTTTATATGTCGTTTTTATGTTCTCTTTAAAGTTCATGTTAATTTTTCTTCAATCAGTTTTTGGGCGACCATTTGCAAAATGGTTCTTGCTATCCCATCGGACCATTGTGTGCCTGTCTGTCTATCCTGTCCTGTTTGTAACGTTGGTGTACTGTGGCCAAATGACTGGATGGATCAAAATGAAACTTGGCATGCAGGTAGGCCTCGGCCCTGGCCACATTGTGTTAGATGGGGACTCAGCTTCCCCAATGGAAAGGGGCACAGCAGCCCCGCAGTTTCAAAATTTATGGGTGCAGGCATTGTCTGCGTCCGTATAAGATGCCATTTGGTAGGGTGGTAGGCCTCAGCCCAGGCCACACTGTGTTACATGGGGACCCAGCTCTCCCCCTTCCCCAACAAAAGGGGCATAGCAGCCATCCAATTTTCGACCCATGTCTATCGTGGTCTGGATGGATCAAAATACCACTTGGTACGGAGATAGGCCTTGGCCCAGACCACATTGTGTTAGATGGGGACCCAGCTCCCCCTCTCCCAAAGGGGCAATGCCCCCCAATTTTTGGCCCATGTCTGTTGTGGCCAAACAGCTGGATGGATCAAGATGCCACCTGGTAGGGAGGTAGGTCTCGGCCCTGGCCACATTGTGTTAGATGGGGACCCAGCTCCCCCTCCCCCAAAGGGGCACAGTTGCTTATCAGAAATAATGAAATATGGTACCAGAATTTTAGTGTGCATTATTGCTGCAAGTAAATTGCAAGAATTTCTATTGAGTTCGTGGACCTTTTATATTTTTTTGATCACGACGCCGCCATCTTCACGTCAACGAGTCGTAATTTCTCTGATGACGACCCAAGGGATTCGACTTCGACAACAAGTCGATGTTTTTTGACAACATTGTACACTAGGAATGAACAAAAAGACTGTGATAATATACAAGACCACTTGGTAGGGAGGTAGGCCAGTTTTCATGCTTCTTCCAGGTGGCATGGTAGTTCAACGGGTAGAGCATTGGACTTGTGATCAGTAGGTTGCAGGTTGAAATCCTACTCGAGGCAACGCTGCTTAAAAACCTTAGGCAAGTTGTTCACACCTATGTGCCTCTATCACCAAGCAGTATAACTTGGTACTGGCCAAAGGGCGGTGATGCTCTGCAGCTGGGGAGGTAACTGCAGGCCTGGCGGAAAGTAATGGCAGCCTACCACCAGGTGGATGACTTACGGTCACCTGCGGGTTGACTGCCTGTACACCGGGATCAGCTCCGGGCCCAACGCTCGGTATCAAGTATGGGAAAGCCTTTACCTTTACCTTTACTACAAGACCAGTATAAGCAATTTGTTTTCTGTGCAGGAAACATGCTGAAACTGTTACAAATAATACAAATTATAGTTCAATATTGAATGATAAATGCTTTATTTCATAATATAACAGTTTTATAACCTGAATAACTCAGACACCCAAAACCAACTTGGATGCAGATTACAGCGTCATCAAAATGTTCAATGTAACAGCGTGTCTAAACAGCAGAGAGAAAAACAAACCATTTTCATTCCATGCCGTTGCTCCTATCAACGTCTCATCATAGTCAAGAATTGGAAGACACTGTGACATGTAGTGCAGAAAGTCAGTCGTGGGAATCACCTCCTCTTCTAGCAGTATCACATATTTCTAAAAGTACATATACTGACTTCTTTTAGTCAATAATAACAGCAATATCTAACAATTACTGACTATCGTGTTTGTAATTAAAGAGGTATGTACTTCATAATGCAGTTCTGCAACATCACAATCTACAGCTGGTGGTCACAATAATGCTTGTTAAAAATCATAACTGACATCAGTTTTACACAACATTAGTTCCATCAAACAGACCACACAACAACATGTTTAAACTGTTACAGTCGATATAAACAATGTTATCACATATTGCAGTTCTGCAACATCACAATCTACAGCATAAACAAACTTGCAAAATCTGTACCATACTGTCAATCAATCACACATCTAGTACATCACGTGACCAGTCAATAATCAACCTTAAAAGGCTTCAACTAAACACCGGTACTCCGACAGTACTCAGTCCACTTAACTACTGATAGTGACAATAGTGACATTACACGTTTTCTATCAACAATATTGTCAACAAAGGCGGCTGCTCAATGTCATAAACTTGCAGCAGTTGAATTAAGATGAAAACACTATACATAGTGTAATGAAAAAATGAAATATCATCAGAGTTAAAACTTTTGGATATGGTTCCAGATGGAAGTAACGATAGTTCTGGAGATACCGAAATTCCCATAAAATAGTACATACGATATGCTAAAAGCATCCTTTGTGCTGAATAACAGCTTGATCAAATCAGCCATTTCAATACAATATCAAGTGTGTGGATGGACAGAGACTAGGCCACAGCAGTAAAACTGCTGTCCAAAATTGATCAAGACAACTTACAGCCTGTGGAAACAGTTTCCATGCTTCTTCCAGAGCTTTTTCAATGAGATCTGCATAATCATAGAAAGCATATCATCATCACATTTGACGTTAATAGACAAACAACTACCAAAATGAAACTCAAATTTATTACCTTTATTAACGAAGGAGACAATGTAATCATTCGAGTTGTGTGTGTCTATCTGCGTGTCAGCAGCATGAACGGACTGTCACAAAGTACTGGAAAGTGGCAGGCCTAGTAAAGGGAATGACAGATTAGACCTGGAGTGATCTGAATTTGGATCCAGACCAACCTTGATATAGATCAGGGAATTTTTTCACAGACGTCTATAAACACCACTGCACCATATTGACATTTGCCAGGTGGTGACTCCACGGAGGTTTGAACTATTTGAATGCTTTCTAATTTCAGTGTAATAACAACACACAATATAAACACAATTTACATTACACAAATTCTTACAGCAAACATCATGCACACGCATTAGAACAATGGCTATATGACGGCTACATTCAGACTACCTGTGTTCTGTAACGCCTGACATCAGCCTTAGCTCTATGCTACTCAGCTGCAGATCAGTACTGTGTGCAAATCTGGGCAAGATTCTCCTACGCCAAGCTGGTTGACAGCCAAATGAATAATTCCATGTGGCTGATATCTGGAACACTACAGTGCAACTCTCTGGCTGCCAGTGTTTGTCAACATCACTCTATCACAGCTCCAACGTAAGTCAGCATTTGACTTTTTTTTCTGTTCACTCATCCAGAGTAGCAAGTCCACACAGAGACCTTCAAACACCCAGCTTAACGCCTAGGATCTTGACGTCCTCTCTGGACTGACATAGCCAATGTCAATGTCAATCAAACATTTTTGACATGGCTAGAGCAGCAGAACTATCATGAAGTCCACGATACCATCCGACTTATGTGTGGTCTGATTATTGGGAGTTGGCTACAGTAATGAACCAGTAACTCATGACCAACCCTACAGTCATAGAACCTGGTTTCGACCTTCCTCAATCGATGCAGTGTTGTAAGCCAAATCACTTCTGCATTGGCCAAGGCCTCTGTGCTGCAAAAATACGCAAGTGGGGCCTGACGTCCTCCAACAAGCGCAGATGCAGGACCGTTCAGACAATGTCACATATAGCAAAACCAGACATAGAGTGAGTACAAGCACTTGCTGACATTACACATTCAGCTATCTTGTCATAGCAACAAAACCCATGCACTGATTGCAAATCCACCCAATAGTGCATAACTACAGAGCACACCCTACCACACCCTACCATTCCCCAAGTTACATCCGGGTCCGTGCAGTAGTGTGGGAATGCGGCGAGGGACAGACAGACAGAGGCTCGTGACCAATATAAATTGTGGAACGTCTACGACTCGCGCGAAATGTAACAAGCAGCCAAAAACTATGCTTCCTCATGGTGGTCTACTCTGCTGACAATGATGCAGTTATCTGGTTGTAACAAACAGTGACGAAAGCACTTGTGAAATGAAATACAGCATTGGTAACAAGCTTGCTGCTGAACAACTGCATGAAAAATGAACAACAACATCCTCAAATGCAGCAAGTAATATGAACAATATGAACACATCAAATCTGTTACAAAATACTTACATATATACTTTGTACTGCTTTCAAGTTGCAATTTTCCAAAACCAAAGAATTCAGCCAGGAAACCAGACTCTTCAAATTTGATGTCATACATCACCTACAATTAACGTGCACTCAACATTTTGTAATGCTCAAGTTGTTACTTTGCCACGGCAGTGGTTGCGAAGTATTGTGATGAGTGCATCTGTGTGTCTGACAGGATATCTCCGGAACCGCACGCGCAATCTTTACGAAATTCTTTGTGCATGCTGCCTATGTCCGTGGCTCGGTCCTCCTCTGGCACATTGACGATAGGCCGCATCGCCTATTGGCGGGAAGAGGGTGACTGGAGTGCACAGCACGGGCAAAGTGTAATCTACATTGCCTTGTTTAAGCTGGTGACCAACTGGGAATTGTGAGTTTTCAAATCCAGTATACCAGACACCCATTAAGCAGTCTCAACTGCAGGACAACCTAGGTAAACTGGCATCAGAAAGGTCAAACCAATCTGGATTTAATGAAGCAAATGATAAACTAATAATTTATTTATGGATATATACATAAAGATGCAGAAACTGCAGTTTACATGTTAATGGCAACATGCAGAAAGTAACATGCTAAAAACTGCAAAAGATCAAAGCAGTGACATCAGCCACCATCACAACACCTAAATGTCAACATGCTGCTGACTAACACTGGAAATAAGAAAACATGTCAGTAATGGTTAGAACCATGAATGACTAAACACAAGCACTAAGTTGTGCAGTTAAAGCTGGTGAGTGACAAATATAAATACGATAGTGCATGTACTTAAATTACCAGCCTTATAATTTATAATGTATATCATTTTGGCTTTTTACAGCAGTAGATTATGCAACTTTAGATAGACTGCCTGTAGTGTTTTTCTCAAAAATGAAACATCATGTACCAGTGCAATGTAATAACATTAGCAGTCAATGTAGCGGACTTACAGTGACCATCTTTGGCACAATGCCGGGATTGGCAAGCAGTGCTTCAAACTGCTGTAAGGCAGCTAGGTGACTCAGACCTGTACATACATGATAACATAGCATTCTGTGTGCTACAGTAGAACTTTCTTGACTATTCTACCGCAAAGCTGTGTTAAGACCTTTAAAAAATCAGCTATGGCACAATTATTAAGGCTACAACTGCTCCAGAGATTCCAAATGGTCCTGAATCATATGTAGGCATATTCAACACCTCGGATGTGGCAGAACATGTCATTAAATGTATGTTTTCACAGACATTTAAACTCTCTCTCACACACACACACACCCGTTCTATGGCCATTATGCAGTTAACCTGCATTAGCCAGCAACGCCAGTTAAAAACTGGAGGAATCTGTTGCAGCAAATCCGCAATAAATCGAAAAAGTGGAATCTGACCTTACTGGAACAAGCTAGCAGTGTCTAAGTATCATAGTTCCTGTGGCAAAATACTGGTACTAAACATATTCTGCAATGCAATTGTCCATTTCCATCTTATTATGCTAGCATTGTGACATAAATTTGCTTTTTTTTGTTTGCAGCAACCAAAAATGGAACCTGCCAAACCCAGGTTTTATGCCTTACTCAAGGGGTTTAAAAAACCGCAGTTTGTCAGAGCCATGCAAACCTGGGTTTGGATTCCCTACGTGGTATCAAGCCACCGCAGTGACAGCAGGAAACATAAAATCTTAACTAGAATGTGGGCCAATGCCCAATGCGATGACCACCCTGCCAAATATACGCGGCACCCTCTGCTGAACACTGCAAAGTTTGGCTGTCGCCCACTACTCAAGTCCGTACAGTGATGCTGCAAATATAAGAGAATGCAAGACTTAGACATAAGGCGAATTTTGCACCTGGTAAAATTCTGTTAGGGGCAACAGCCCTGAAAATGTATATATAGTGTACCAGGCAAGGAGACGGCCAAACATCGTGCAAAGTTTGGTTGACCTCCGTTCAAAGACGTCAGTGCAGTAAAGAAGCCGAGACAATAAACCCATTGAAATTTGTTACGGTGCCCCAAACTGGTAAACCGATCTCAGCCATTAGTGGGCCAACGTTTACCATATTGTGAGGACATGTGGAGGAGATATAACAAGTTTTTACCAATTGTCAATATATGAAGTAGCTGCAAAGATATAGCCCGACAAAGTTGGGCGATGGTGTGCAGATGGCGATCTTTTGCGTAATTTTTGCATCCCGTATTTTCAGTGAGCTGCATGCAGCACATTTTCAGACATGCATTCTAAATTTACACTAAGGCCACATCACGTGTGGAAGTATGGTAGACATCCAATCTGCGACCGCTGAGAATAGGCTAGAAAAAAAAGAAAGAAAGAAGAAACCACAAGACCAAAATAGAATGGCTCGCCCTATTGGGCGGCCATAATAAAGTAACTGTCTTGCTCATTACTATTCTAAGAAGCAGCTGGTCCCATTGCAGCAGGTGTTTATATACCTGGTATAACGACAATAGGAATGTCAAATATAGCGTTGCCCTTCATGTCTGCATCAGTAAGTGTTGCAGGAGTTAGTTTTTCATCCAATCGAGAACCTAAATAACAAATTGTCAACACTGCATAAAATACTGACTCAACTACTATGTTATGTTTGATGACGAGGCATCTATTACACACTAGAAAGAATGTAATAGAAATTAAATATTAGTAACAGCAGCATCAACAATACTATAAAATATGTTCTTCAAGTAATCATTAAAGAATTACTTAACAGTGCAGATAACAAAAACGTTTGAAACACTCATTAACACCTTTATGGCACTGGCTTAACCCGGGTGTCATGGAAAAGAGGCCGCTAAATGGGTGTCTGTCTGCATTGTGTGTTACTTACAGCTGGCCCTGCTTTCACTGGTACTAATTGCTAACCCATACAAACTGAAGGGACAGCCAGGTAGATGGCTTACTCATCTAGCTGCAGCTTATCTGCAAAGTGGTTACACATCACACTATTAACAATGCTCAATGCATGCAATTACAGTGACCAAGTTCAGCGCAACAAGCAACATCTGCTCGCACGTCAATTACAGAATGCACTGATTCTGATATTACAACTCTCACACTGTTAGCTGCACCATCAGTTGCAACAAACCTCTACAAAAGTCTTCATATCCGTCGTACTTGCGACAGAAAACTCGTTTTGGTGAATTTTTCTTCGTATTCACATCTGCTTTCTTTGAACCACCATCAACTAGCAAACATATTAAAGTGCAAACAATGACTGACTCACATGAAATAATGCTCAGAAACTGCCATGAAGGTTCACAGCATTATCAAATTACTCTCAATATTATTACACAGTCAAAAAGATAGTACTTTGCTCCTTTTTGAGCCTGTGTCAGAGATCTGGGTGGTCACTCAGAGCACGGATCGTGACTTTCTGTGTCATATAAGATGCATGTATTTTTCAGTAAAATATCACGACATTATACCAACAGTGTACTGCAAGTGCTGGTGACATTTTTGACAATGTTACATTAACTGCTCTTGCAGATTTCTTAGCATCTGCAACAGCACATTCAGTCACTTGTTTATTTTGTGTCCATTTATGAAAACACAGTCATCTAAAATAACATTTACAGTCCAATCATCATAACATAAATTACTTGATCACTTACACTGTTTAGGAACACAGAACTTCTTATCAACTGGTGCAGGCCATACATCTGGGCCACCAAATTCAATCTGCAGCATCCACAGTGGACAATATCACAGACTTAATCACAGAATTTCATCAGAAAAAAAATTATTGTTATTTGTCATTACGTACAAATATATATATACACTGACATTGACTGCACATGCATGCAATTTAGTATCCACAAATAATCCTGATTTGTCAAGTCTTTTGTTTGCTTTTTTACTGCTGCAAACTGAACTGCATCAAAGATCACCCCTGTGCACATGTATATTCCAAAGCAATTCTAATGTTGTCAAGACTGAAATACTGATGTTTTGTTGAGGACTGTTTATTATACCACAGCCTCAACATGTGACGGATACATGACAGAAACAATATAGGGAGGAAAGGAGAAAGATACAGTACATAACTGGTAAGACTTTATATTGACATCAAGGTCCATATGCATAGCAATACCCATATCAACAATAACAATACCTCTTCAAAAGGAGAGAAGCCATGTATTTGTGATCGTCCAATAAACGCCCATGCATCACGGAAGGAAATCTGCTTAACGTATGAACTTCCAACTGATTCCAAAGCATTCTGAGCCTGTTCAGACAATCTACAATGCAAAGTCAATACTTCAGAAAGACACATGTGACACAAAAATGCAATCTTCCTAACATACATCTGCCATCTTCATCAAGTCAGATAATAAAACAGTATGCAAGATAGTCACAGTCTTGCAACATGTCAGCACTATAGGCCAAAAGACACTGGCCTGGCCCGGACAAGTCAAAGTT
>Ga0209259_1000753_pt1 | contig 10405 bp, 10 predicted proteins | sample WorMetGr2BELIZE1_FD_187417 | JGI IMG/M metagenome (GOLD analysis project Ga0209259, IMG submission 187417) | Marine gutless worms symbiont microbial communities from Max Planck institute for Marine Microbiology, Germany - Inanidrilus... ...
CCTCTTTCCCTTGCTCCCTAGTGTTGACAGCATTAGGGGTTTTGCGCATGCTGCCGGTTTTGCAGCGGCTCAGCGATGCTTACGGTTTCCGTCGGGGAGGGGGGTCCGCTGTGTCTGCTGGGGGTTAACCCTCCCCAATCCCCTGACAACTCCAGCTCTGGTTGTAGCGCATATTGCGATCGTGTTTGTTTTTTGTTCTTTGTTAATTCGTCAACAGCGATGCGTCGCAGTTATGCATCCAATAATGCAACTCGCACCTTTGTTGTCACGTTAGTCATACAGTTGCAGTTCTTATACATGCCTGTTTTATTATTTGTTACAATCGTTGCTGCTGCCTCACTTAGGAATATTTTTGTTTACTGGCATTCACATCATTAGCCCATGAAGATAACATTATACACCATGGGTCATTAAAAAGGAGCCAACTTATTTTCGTCAGTAACTTTGTCAAAAGTCAACAGATGTTAATGCATTTTTCACTGCTAGATTTCAAAATGAAGATACATGTGATGGCGTGAACTTCACCCACCTCACCTAAGTAATGTTGATACACCAGCTTGTGAAAGTCGAAACACCAAATATGCACATAACACAACTTCAACTTTTAATATTAACTACAAAGTGGCCATTACATGCATCAAATTACATTTGAGTTTCGTAACAGGTTCTGAAGAATCATATAAATGAACATTCATTTCACAGCATGTGTTCAAAGTGTCCATCACCAGCATGCACCCGTGATCTCGGACGGCTCAATGGTAGCACTGATAATGTCCTGGTCAAGGTCATACCAAGTTTGCGTCGAGCATTTTTTCGCAGGTCGTCAACGTTATGAATGGTGTCATACACGCATTGCTGTATCACACCCCAAATTAGTAAAGGCACATGATGACCCTGGTCCACTTTGATGAAGCTATGATACATTTGATGCAATTTTCTATGGAAATCTCATGCTGTAATTTTCGGTGGTTGGAATTTCACAAGGTAGTGTGACAACATTAATTAGGTGAGGTGGGTGAAGTTCATACTGTCATACCATTTATTTTTAAATCTAACGGTGAAAACTGCATCAGAATCTGTTGATTTTTGATAAAGTTACAGACAAAAATAAGTTGGCTCCTTTTTATGGCCCATGGTGTAGTTCACAAGCTGTTCTTATATGTTACTGACTTATTTCTGCTTCTTACCAAGTGGAAGTAAAAGCGTTCTCATTGTAAAGCCTGATCTTATTATCGATTTCCTTGTTTGTAGAATGTTGCAGTGATATACCACCAAATGCTTTGTGTTCGCTTTACTGTATAGAAGTTAACTGTCTTGTCTTTGCTGGCTTAAAGTAAAGTTTTAATGTATGCTTATTGATATTTGTGTGAATGTATATTTGTAATGCATGTGTTGTCTGTAGCTTGTTTTACTAGTTGGTATCGCTCATATTTTTAAATACATTCATCCATGAGGTTTTATTTTTCTGGCTTTTGTCATCTCCAATGGATGTGGTTTAGAAGAATGGACTGCATCATTCAGCATGGAAACTGGAAATAGCATTGCAATATATACACAGTGAACCATAAAAATGTGGCAGTTTATTTTTGACTATGGCTTTGACTAATCTTAACCGATTTTTATAGTTTTTATATCATTTTAATGGTGAAGAAATTCTACATGCGACTGTAGTAAAATTTACCACATCACCTTAATTGTGTGCGCACCTATACCTACAAACTTACAGGCACGATATGACCTATTCTGTGTTAAAAGTGCCATTAAACCCCAACCAACCAACCGATTTCAATAATTTTTGCAGTGCCAAAATCGGCAAAAAATGTACGAAACAGGGCATGCATTTACTTATTTATTACTTAAAGAAAGTGTTGCTAATGACGTAATAAATGTGTCATTGTTTGGTTACGACAAAATAACGTTAAAGACTTAAAATATTAACAAAAGAAGACAAGACATTGATAAAAATGTCTGGCAATGAAGAAAGTACCGGGTAAAACGATTAATTAAGGAATTTCCAAACAAGAAATGGAGCAAGTGTGGTGTTGAGGACTTTCAGAAGTGATTGCGAACAATGGGGTCCATTGAACGAGCACCCGGTAGTGGACATCCGCGCATGACGCGCACTGCTGAGAACGTTGACGCTGTGGGGGACCTGGTACAGAGCCAGGAGAATCGACCCCAGACACACCGCTCCACTCGACATATCTCATGAGAGCTCAGAATACCTCAAACAAATAATCGGAGATGACTTTTCTGTTCTATTTTGCTGTGCGTGTAAATGAACAAAGAATCATAGCGTTTTTAACTGAAAAGTGTACTGCGATGCGGCCTAATAATAATAATCACAGCTCGATGGCAGGTAACCTCAACCACATAAAATCTTCATTGAGCTCATCCAAACTACTGATGCATTCTGTGGACCTGTTGCTGCTAAGGCGTCCTGTAATTACGACTCACTATGTAATTTCTGTAACGCTTCACATATTTTGATTGTAATATTGTGCATGAGTAACGTTTTTAGATTTATTTCGGGACATAAAAACAATGAAAAACTAGACTAGCGGCTACGCTACGATGGTTCACGGACAGGGGAGCAATCCGCATCGCTGTACGACAACTTTCGCAAACCTGGAAAATAAGGCATTATGACGTCATTGATGACGTCATAACTCGGAAACTATAAAAGATAGAGAAAAACGGAGACCACCTTGCTCCATGAAATCCTCTGAGCTATCCAATGGTGAAAACCGCATCGATCTACGACAACTTTTGCCTTGCAAAATCGGAAATGACGTCATTGATGACGTCATAATTTGGGTTCAAGATGGAAATTGCAAAAAATGGCTCGAGAGAATTTTAGTATTGGTACATTCTACAATATAACCAAAAATCAGGACAATCCGATCAAAACTAGGACGAGATAGTTTTTATTACAAGAAGATATCATATTTCAGCTAGTTGTTGCAAATTTTTGCATACATGTCTATAGCAGCTGTCCAGTCAACAAATAGATGTTCAGAAGCGGATGACTATGGTAATGTTCCCAGCTCACTTTTGCCAAAAAGGTTCTTGAACAAGTCGTCCCTGCAAGACAACACGTACAAGTCATGATATAACTACATAATAACAGTGCCTGTGATTAATATAAATCATTTTTAGACATGGTAAGCAGTGGTCTAAGTGCAGGAAGTGCTGATGCTGTCATGGCAAGTACAGGAGCATGAGACTAATGGGGGTCTAGGGGCAAAGCCCCACCTGAATATGGAGGAGTATATTTAACAAACTGAATTTTTTGCAAGAAAATTAAATATGTTTCTCTGCAACTTACTTCAGAAAGAAATGTTACTAACAAGTTTGTATGATGGCATTAAGTAATCACTAGTTTTAACATTTAAGTTTTCAGAAATTATGAGACTTAACATGAAACAATTATATAAATGTTGTCTGAAATTATATGCAGTTAAACGAACAGCCGTGCTGCAAATTTTGTACATGAGTCTGCTTTCCTGCATCAGTTCTAAAAGGACATCCATAGAAAGATTATCAATGCTGCTGACAGCCTGAAATGTATGGAAGCATTTAAAGGAAGTTAAAGCCCTTGTTCTTGAATTCCCGTAGCTGTTTTATGTCCAAAACTAAAAACTACATCCATCTCATCCTTGTTACACCCAATCAAAGTGCCAATATGCCTTTGCAATTTTTCAAGTACTGGTTAGTTAGTTGGAGTTTAACGTCCCTTTTCAGCACAAATATGGCTATATCAGAGACGAATTCAAGTACTGGTAAACCATATCAGATGATATGGGCAGACTTTAAGCCCTGGTGGTAAGTACTCACAGGATTTAAGCAAATGTGGAAACTTATGGCTGGTGAGATTTCTGACTGAGGTTCAATGGCTGGCAGTGGTGATAGATGGCAATAGTTCTGGGAACCAGCATGCAGCACAGTAGCAATAAATGTTCCGTTATTCACATAACTACATGTTGTCAGAGCCAGTTAGTTCAATGACATTACCTTTGTTCATCTGACCACGAATCTGCATTAGTGAAAGGAGCCATAAAGTTAATCAGCGGCTTGTGTACATTGTATCTAGACACACCAGCAGCAATTTGCTTAATACAACATGTACGAATAAAAATTTGGCCCCGTGCGGGACTGACGGTCAACTCCCCGTGAGTGGCTTTCAATTACTTGTGACCTTGACCCTGACCTTGGATCGGGTCATACGGCATACAGTCGTGCACCACTCATCGACCTCTATCTACATACCAAATTTCATTGAAATCTGAAAAACTTTGTGGACGGACTAACCGCAGGGACCGCACCAAGTTCAAGGTCACGTGACACAAAAACTAGGACAAATGTCGAAAATCCAGCCTGATCCATGCTTAATGCTTGACTACATGTGCGCGTTATAAATTTTCGTATTATTATTATTAGATATTGTGCTGTAGTTTTAAGAATTAGTGGTCATTTGCCAGCTACCTCTGTAAGTGGCGGAGGAGATTTTCGGAACTTCAGAGGCCCCGTGACCTTGACCTTGAATCGGGTCACATGGCATACCGACCGTCATGCATTACTCAACGAAATCGGACAAACTTTGTGGACGGACGTACGGACGTACCTACTGACAGATGGACATTTCCACCTCTAATGTTATTAGATCGACTCCTGTCAACTCGGAGGAGTCGACCTAAAAATACTGGTATATTATCTGAATTACGATGGGGAGGGGATGGCCCCCTTTCTGAAATTCTAATGCCAATGGCTGCCTAATAATACATACAACATATATTCATAGTTTTACGCACCATATACAATGTAAGACTATAGAGAAATGGCAATTACAAGAAAAGCACAGTATATAGCAACAGATAAAATGTGAAATTTGTTAAGCCATGACTTCTGGATCTACAGAAAGCTGCAGCAACAATTACTGATATATGCAGAAAGCTTTCACCATTAACCAACTTGACAGCTACAACAACAAACCACATCAGTCTAATTCATGTTGCACTGATGTCAGTGAGAAAAACTATTCAGATTTATTCCAGACCTATGTGCAGTTATTAATACTTGCCTAGTTTTCCGGCCTTTGCTGGCTTTTCGGTCGACAACTTTTTTTGCCCGTTTCCGATATTGTTGTATTTCGAGCCACTGCCTACAAAAGCCCAACCAAAAGATGTAAGAAGAACAGGAATAATTGCAATAAACACAGAGTTAATAATGAAAGCAAACACATCTGTATAGAGAAGTTAGCTGTGTACAGTAAGATGTCACATATGGATGATGATGCAGATGCCAAGATGATCCTAACAGCTCTCCCACCAGATAACTGGAAGAGACCACCAGGGCGTCCTCATATCATGTGGCTGAACACTGTCCAGCGGGATGTGAGAGCCTACAACCTCACACCGAATGAAGCAGTCAACCTGGCTAAGAACCGCCGTCTGTGGAGGCTGATGTCTACATATGGCACTACGCACTCCTACTTTATGTACGATTTTAATAATAAATAAAAATAAATAAAATACCAGAAAAGAAGAAGTATGACGACAGTTGCTAATCATGTAGATATCCAACAAAATGTCGACAACTCAAGTTACGCACTTTGTAAGTATAACAGGATCGTAGCTGTTCTTGTGTTGAATGAACTCTTGCAATATGTGATGATAGAAGTCATTGTCATCAAATATTTCTGGGTCAGCAACCTTCAGTGGGTCCTCACGAGGTGCATCACCCTGCAGTAACAGGAACAGTCATCCACAAATGTCACGGTGTGTCAATTTTACAAGCTAATCATCAAATTTTTCTCTCAGGAAAACAAACAGTGAACTATCTCTCAGAAGTGCTATCACAACATGGGGCTATGTCAACGTTCTTTCCAAAATAACAAGTAATAACATTGTTCTAACACAATGGTGCTTTGATGTTTATGACTGGAAGGGCACCTGATCAAGACTCCATTACCCACAAGGCCTACTAGGCAGACATAAATTAAATGAGGCCAAATGCTAAACTAACGACACCGAGGCCACACACACAGGGCTGAGGCCATAGAACCACAAGGTCAAGACTGAAGCTAAGACTAAACACAGCATGTGAAAATTAAAGCACATGTCAGCACAGGTTTGTTTAGCAGCAACTGGAACATGTCAGTGATAAAGTAAGTCGCTAAAAGGTAACCTTTAATAAATTACAACATGAATTTCAAAGCATGAGTTGCTGAATGTGTTAAGCACTAGGCCTGGGCCTCAGACCCTGTGGTTTAAAGGAGTCCTGCAGTCTGTGCAGCAACCACAGCAAATGTTACCGACGTACTTTTACACCAAGAGCTGAGCAGTTGCTGAGATGGGCGACCATTTGGCCACAACAGACATGGGCCGAAAAGTGTTTGGCCACAATAGACATGGGCAGCAGTTTATACGGATGCAGGCATACCTGCATCCGTAAACCGTGATAGTGTGTGGAGGCTGCTGTACCCCTTTCCGTGGGGAGCTGGGCCCCCATGTAACACAATGTGGCATGGGGCGAGGCCTACCTCCATTCCAAGTGGCATCTTGACCCATCCGACTGTTTGGCCACAATACACCAACGTTACAAGACACAGATAACGGTCCAATAGCATAGGGCGAACCATTTTACAAACGGTCGCCCAAAAATTATGTGTAGCAACATAAAGGGAAAAGTTTTTTGTTGCTTAAAAAGCGAGTGTACCACGTCCAGTGGTGGAGGCTCATCTGTTGCAGCTATGTGTGATGGCTTCCCCAGCACACGATGACCCAGACGGTTGCTGCGAGTTCTTGCAAGTAATCTTGGCTGGTCACTCAGTGTCTGTACATTGACACATCTCACTCTCATGTTGAAACTAATTACAAAATCTGGAAAAGTGGATATGCCAAACTATTATTAACTAGAAATGTGGACCAATGCCCAACGTGATGGCCGCCCTGCCGAATATAGGCGGCGCCCTCTGTTGAACGCTGCAAAGTTTGGCAGACGCCCACTACTAGAGTGCCATGCAGTAACGCTGCCAAGATGCGAAACCCGTTCAAATTTACAGGGGTGCCCCAAACTCCCAAACCGATCTCAGCTGTTAGCGGGCCATAGTTCACCATGGACATGTAGAGGAGGTATTGTTGTTTAACAAGTTTTTTTCTGATTGTCGATACATGCCTTAGTTGCGAAGGTATAGCCCTACAAAGTTGTGCAATGGTGTCCAGATGGTTCTGAATTTATTCCATACAATTTGGATTCTGGTCTCCACAGACGCATCAGCATCTCCATCCACACTCAACATATCACCTAGGTAGCAGAACTTATCCACTACCTCCAGATTTGCACTGGCACCAATATCCACACTTGTATGACCTGCACTGATTATAGGATTCGAGCAACCTCTACAAATAAATGACCTCATCACTTTGTACATGCTACCCTTTATACCACTACACTTCTTGTGTACCTACTTGTGACAACTACCGGTAGTACATTGAATTGAATTACTACGAACACCTCTGCCACATACACCACTCGGCCATCTTGCAGCCTTCTGCACTGGCTTATGATGTTCTCCACTTATCATAACCTTGGTTTTGATTGGTTGAAAGAAAGAAAAAATGCAGAATCAGAAAATTGTTAGAACTTGATCCAATCAGGCTGGCAATTAAAAGGACAGACTGAGAAGGTTTGCACACATGCAATGTAAATTGGATGATGACCGAATCAAACGATGTACAACAATAGAGGATCTGATCGTTACTTCTCAGCAATTTGTTTTTTTTCTTTTCAGTTCTTTTCATTACTTTTCTCTAGTTTTTCAGTTCCATGCCGTATATTATAAAAGCTGGCTAGCAGTCAGCTTTTAGGTGCATGTAAAATATTTTGTATCACATTTTATCGTACATGAAATTAACACACATGACATCCAAGGAAACATGGTGTGACGATGTTAATGTTAAAAGCATGTATACTGTACAACAAATTGATAAGTAAAATCAAGGAGTAACTGGCTAGTCCACAATCACCTGCAAAATGACTGCTAAAATGACTGTGTATAACAATTACATAACAAGTGATCAAACAAGTTTAACGAAAGGCATATCACAGGAGAATTTTTGTGGCCGAAAATATAAAGTGACATACAAGTGCATCAGCAGCGGCAAAAGGGATAGGCGCTGTTGCATATGTATGCACTGTCGGACCTGTATGCGGTTGCCTTTCAGCTGGTACAGCTAAAGGTTTAATGGAATTCACCAGGTTGCGCCAATGTGCTCACCCAACTAATACATTGTTTCTTGAGTCCGCATGAGTCAGCCCTCTAAAAGGCATCTTGATTGGTCTGGCCATTTTTGCACTGCCCACCCAATGGTGTAAACCCCACGGTAGGGGTAACTTTTTTGGGGGCATGTGTTGACCCATCACCCCCACACACGAATCGTCGAGTTGCATATCTGCAAGCCTCTGAAAGCATCAGAAAATCAACCCCTTATATAATCCATTCTATCATGACAATTGTGCATTATAATAGATCCATCTACTCCCATTACAAAGTATGCACTACAAGACAACCATCTGTTCCCATTGTTAAACTAACATTATAGGAAATCCATCTCTTCCCATTATAAATTTGCATTATAAAAGGTCCATCTACTTTTTTACCCAACCCCAAATCCTATGCTTTACAATGCTTTTCAATCAGCCAAACACCCCAGCAGTGCCCCTTCCTGTGTGGGCATCTGCAACCCATCTAACACATGGTTCCCTGGATCCATCCAACCGAGCATCCCAAACTGCATCTTGATTGGTTCATCCATTTTTGCACAGCTCACAGCAAAGTCCCTATACTATACAATGGGCCGCCACTTTTTACCCTCAAAATTGCCCCTTTGCATGGGGATCTATTAGTTCCTTTGGCAAACCTGAGTCAACATCCCGAACGGCATCATGATTGGTTAAGCCGCTTTTGCAGGACTTGTGGTCGTGATCGACAGACAGACCAACTGTCCATGCTGCTCCGGCTGTAACAATATTTATTGGCCACATCTAGCTATTGCTGTGTTGCGGCCTAATAACATAAATTACATAAATAACAGTACACTAGCATATTTTAGTCAGTGTAATAACTGGTAATGAACAGCCACATCACTATCAATTAATCTTAACTGATCAGCTTCACATCAGTTTCATTATGCTGCCTTGTTCTGAGATGCTTTAAACTGCTTTAAAGGACCACCAAGAAACAAAATATTTCAGACAAAATTACCTGCTGTATCTGCTTCAGCACAGACTGGTCGAAGGCATCAAAACCTTTACCGACTTTGCTCGACATTAAATGAGTTTTATCGTGCCATTTCTGTATTGTACTGTTTCTGCAACGTAAACAATTACATGGAGCGCATTGGCATAGGCTCTAGTCATAGTGGATCATGCTTCAGATGAAACCACGTAACACAAAATTCATAGTTTCATCTTTGTTTAAAATAAATAGGAGCTTTATACACCATCATACATTCTCAATATACTTGTAACCATGCACTATAAAATGTGCCGAAACATCGGCCAGTTTCAACGAATAAAATTCCACTACTACTCCTACTTCATGTTGCTAAACAAACAGCACTACAGCAAAGAATAAAGAATAATTGGATCAATATTTCATTTATACAGACAACCCCATAAATTACTGTCGCAAACAAAAAAGGCATGTACAACTTACTTGTTACTATTCCTATCATAAGGAAATCTGAATTTCCAAAATATTTAAAATAGTTAAACTTCACTGCCGGGATGAAATTGAAAATCAAAAAAAAATTAACACTAGATGCAAATTCATTCCACTCTTTGAGAAGCTATGAGACAATGACTACAGACGTGTTTACCTACCTATATTTCTGAAATGCCTTGTGCCTTTTGGCAAGCAGGTCGGGGAATTCAGTCAGTTTCAACTTGCGTTTCATTCGCCGGCGGTTCTCAGATTCAGAGTCGACGGCAGTTTTCTCAGCTTCGACTTCACTCTCGCTTGTTATCTCCTCGTCATCACCAACATCAGCAGCCTTTCCTTCAACTTTCTCCCTGCACACACATTTTTGTGTATGTATGTATTTTCTGTATGACTGTACACTGCATGCATGTGTAGTATTGTAACATGGTGAGGTGGACCTGGTGGGATTGAAGCCTATCCTTAAAACTACTACTTCCTTCAGTGCTTTGACACTGTCGGTTGGGTCATTTGACCCGTAAAAAACCCTGATATGACCTATAATGTGTTTAGTGGGACGTTAAACCCTACTCAATCAATCAACCCTGCACACACACACACATCAGACGCAAGTTTACATAAACAGCTGTGCTGTAATTATCCCAGTACGTTCTCTTTTGGCCCAGGCTGAAGTAACTCTGGCAA
>Ga0209259_1000754_pt1 | contig 10403 bp, 7 predicted proteins | sample WorMetGr2BELIZE1_FD_187417 | JGI IMG/M metagenome (GOLD analysis project Ga0209259, IMG submission 187417) | Marine gutless worms symbiont microbial communities from Max Planck institute for Marine Microbiology, Germany - Inanidrilus... ...
AATTATAATAAGATTATGTTAGATTTTTTTGAAAATCAGCACTATCGTAACTTCATACTAACATGTTCGTAACTCAGATCATTGTCCTAAATTCGTCCTAGGATAAACTTGGGATGTTTTGAAAATCCGGCCCCTGGGAAGTAGTTGCTGATGCGTTGATGGGTGAATGGTTGACATACAGAACGGCAGCAGCAGAACAGAGAACGTGATGCAAAACTGTTTGGTCCCGGCAGCACGTCCTCTGCACCCGCGTCTGCGCCTTGCCAGGTTTCCTTCGTCGACGACGACCACGACAAAACTGATGGTAAAGTCTGCTATTATATCATGATGGTGTTCAGGGAAACGTGAGATGACATCTGGGATTGGTGCACATCTCCATTTGTAGGCTTGTAGCCATGCAGCGCACACATTACTACGAGAACTATTCTGTGTTGTATTGTTTACGACAGTTGTGCACAATCAATGTGATTTCAGTTGAAATCGGTAAAAAGTTTGAAAATGTTGGTTGGGTGTCAGGAAGAGCATCCGTCCTGTAAAAATTGAGTGATAAGGTGCTGGCATGGTTACCTGTCTGGAGCAAGGTGCAGATGATTTGCATGTGATCCAGCTGATGCCACTGCCACCACCACGTCGTCTGTTGCTTCATTAAAATCCAGAATTGCTTTACCTTTCTCATTTCTGGTGCCGGCTTACCCAGGTTGTCCTGGAAAAGAGGATGGTAAATGGGTGTCTCTCTACTGAGGGCCATAGCATGATCCTTCTTGTTCAGTTATTAAAGTAAAGTAACACGGATATAGCAGTTAGCTGAGCAACGTCGCCACACCGCTACTGGAGTTCATGTGCCATATGGGATCACACAGTGTTACCTGCCACCCGTCAGAGGTGACATTCCAGCCTTTACCCCAGCCGAAGCTGTGGAGATTTAGCTAACCACAGGGATGCAAGGCTGAGTTGACCTAGTTGGCTGGTTATGTACCGTGATGGTATACCTGCTCAAAGACGGTCACCCATCAGAGTACTAACTGGGCCCGATATAGGGTAACTTCATTCATGTGATGAACGACGCTAGCCACTACACCATGCTGCCAACCAGCAACCTTTTTCGACAACCTTTCTCCGGATTTCTTTCGCGTTTCTCCAATAAGGAGATCAGTATGCTGGTAACAGAAGATTATAGCATCAAGAAAAGAGTAAAACACCGTTGCATTTTATGGATTAGAGTCACAGTTAATGTTTATGATTATTGTAGCAGATGATCAGATTGCAGTATAGTAACAGTGTACGTTGGCACCTGTGTATCATCATCATTGTTACGGACATTTGTAAAGTCCAAGATTGCCTAAAGATCACGTGTTCTGTGCCAGTATTGTAACTCAGTAATTAATTATAAAGACCGCTAAACAACAGTGTCTTCAGTTGTGTCCTAAGTCTGCACAGTGACATCAGTTGACTGTTGTGGAGAAAATCAGCAGCGGTGTAAAGTGACTGAGCGATGTGTCGCAGGTGCGCAGTCTGCTGTCCCAGACACCGTCATGTCGACCGACGCTGAAGCACCGTCAGAAGCCAGCGATTCAGTCCGGTCAGTAGTTCTTGCCCATGAACATTCTCGATGCTGCAAGCTAATCTGAGCTCTGTTCCACGCTAAACATTGTATGCTTGTCTTCACAAAATTGTATTAGTGGAATGCGCATGGGAACATCTGCAGCTGGTGGATGTCATCCAGAAATGTCCGTTGCCTGACTGGAGTAGTTTTTGTCAGATTTTTGCCAAAGTTGTCTGCATGCTTACGGGCAGAAATATTTCAGTTCAGTTAAGTTCGATAACCAGCCAGAATATGTTAATTTTCCAGTAAATGTACTTAGGTTTTGGCATTGCTGTATGTGCCTGTGAAATGAGAGTCAACACTAGCATGCAGTGCTGTCTGCACTGATCATGGTGACGCTGTTGTGTGCGATACGTGTACACTGTGTCTCAGAAAAAGTTCCCACCTTTAAACTCTATAACTTTATTAATTACTCTAATACAACCAAAAATAACATACTGTTTATCGACGTTTCGGCTTCATGTCGGAAGCCTTCATCAGGACTGACTTCCGGTGCCGGTCGTCAGTATGTAAAAGCTTGTCCCATACGTGGCTCAACTGGTAGCTCCCCTCATCTCGATTCATGTTGTCGGTCTTCCTGATCCATATCGCATCCCTTATGAGTCTGCCAGCTTTGTCTGATTCTTGATCAATCACCTTGATGTTCGCCCAGTGTATAAGATGATTCTCATTGTAAACATGATCTGCGATTGCAGATTTGTTGCAGATACTGGCTGCCGTGGTCTCTTCTGCTCTAGTAAAGATTCCTGTGATGCTGTCCACTTCTTTACAATGTTCTTTTACTCTTGCTCCCAGTGGTCTTCCTGTTTCTCCAACGTAGAGACATTCACAGTTTTTACACGGTATCTTATAAACCACCTCCACTTTTCCTCGTCGCTGATTCTGTCTTTGGGGGTGTACCAGCAGATTTCTCGACGTAGTATGTGGTCTTACTGCTGTGCGAATTCTGCATGTTTTCAATATCTGACTGAACGCTTCACTTAACCCTTTCACATATGGAATTGTGACCGTGCCTCTACTCTTCAACTCTTTTTTCTGACTGGCTTTCTTAATTCTTTTATCACCCTCGTTCTGCATGTCCTTTTTTTGCTTTTCGGATACTCCAGGCTGGATAACCGCATTTCTTCAAGGCATTGGTGATGTGTTCCTCTTCTTGTCTCCGATCCTCTTCTTCTGTCACCACATTCTCACATCTGTTGTGTAGAGTCCTAATGACTCCTAACTTCTGATGTAATGGGTGGCGAGATATGAAATTCAAATACTGGTCTGTATGTGTTTCCTTTCGATACACCAGTAATTTGATATTCCCATCTTCCTTCCTGATCAACAGGGTGTCTAAAAATGGTATCTGCCCCTCAGTCTCCTCTTCATACGTGAACCATATGCTTCCGGTGGAGTCGACTGAATTCAGATGCTCTGTAAGCTGCGTGACACTTCCTCTTTTTATCACCTCTAACGTGTCATCCACGAACCTCTTCCACAGCCTGGGTCTACAATTCACTGGCGCTGTAGCTATTGCTCGTTGCTGCAATCACTCTATGAACAAGTTTGCAATTATGGGAGATACTGGACTTCCCATTGCTGTGCCAAATCTCTGCTGATATATTACTCCGCGAAAGGTGAAGTAGGTTGTGGTCACAACAAATTCTAACAACTCCATAATATCATCAGTCTCCAAATTTGTCCTGTCTTTGAGCCTCTTGTCCTTTTCAAGCTGGTTACGAATGATCTCTAATGCTTCACTAATCGGCGTATTCATAAACAGCGAAACCACGTGATACAAATCATTCACCTTCATCTATCAAAACTGATGCTATTTCAGTGGCGAATTCCTAAGAATTTTTCACGCGATGGTCAGTCTTGCCCATTAGTGGTGCTAGTATATCCGCCAATGCCCTGGAAGTGTTGTAGCCGATTGATCCTGTGTAATCGACAGTCGGACACACCGGTGTTCCCTTCTGTGGATCTTGGGTGTACAATATATTTGCGGTGTATTCTCCATCGTCGGATATAGCATTTTGTACTGTCCTTCTGTGATCTTATTTTCTTCTTTCAATCTCGTTAAGAAACTGACCAGCTTTCTTTTATAAACAGCAGTGGGGTCTTCTTTCAGCACCTCATACACCTTTTCATCACTGAGCATCTCTTTAACCTTTTCCTCATATTCTGCTGTATCCATAATTACTGTTGCTTTGTCTGCTGGCAATATTGTATCTGATTTCTCTTTTGCCAAAGTTCTCAGGGACAAGCTTTTACATACTGACGACCGGCACCGGAAGTCAGTCCTGATGAAGGCTTCCGACATGAAGCCGAAACGTCGATAAACAGTATGTTATTTTTGGTTGTATTAGAGTAATTAATATAGTTTTCGTGTCAAGCTGATGAAACTTTTCACAGAATCTCTATAACTTTGTCAAAACTTAACCGATTTTTCAAAATTTTTACACTGCTGGAAACCGTGCGAAATTTTCTACAAAACCCATACAACATTACCACCTAACCTTAGGCATGTTGCTACACTACTTTTGGAAATAAAAAATTCAAATTGTCAGGGGAAAGACCCTGTATTTTTAATACCGAAAATATCAAACTTTGTGCATGAATAACAAAGTTAGAGGCGATTAAAAATGCAGTTTGTTTGCTTTTTCTTCCACATCTGCAGAAAATTTGAATTTTAATTTCCCAAGTTAGTGTAGCAACATGCCTACATTATTACAGCGCGCCGCAATGCTCGCATTGCAAGCGCTGTATTAGCTACAGCAATTACGTCCGTCCGTCTGTCACACGCCAGTATTGTGTCAAAACGACTGCACATAGCACAGTGCAGTTTGCACTGTCAGATAGGAAAATGTGTCTAGTTTTCTAGAAACCAAAAAATATTCCGGAGGGACGACCTCTTCCCCCTGAAATCTTGGCTCAAACTGACCCACCCCCTCCAACAAGCAGTCAGTTCTGACACGTTTTGCCTTGTAGCGCCTCAACGGTAAGAGCTAGCGAAAAAAGTTCAATTATGACGAATAGGAAGTCGTGCACAGTCTGTTCAACGAGCCATCAACCAAGGTTCTACGCCACCCCTAACTTCCTCAAAATGGGGCTCAAATAACTAAATTTGTCATCTTTCATACAGTTTCGACAATAAAGGCTGAGAAATCTGCTGCGAAGCTTCATTATATAAAACCTGTCAGCAGCAAAGTTGTAGCGCAATCAATTGCCTATCGAGTGGTATCAATATATTTGCAGGCGGTAGCTCCGTTCCCTTCATGTCTGAACGTAAAGGGACCGACCGGCATTGGAAGCACCTGCTTTGCACACACTTCGCCTCATAGCACCGCAGCCGTGACGTCATTGCATCACTAGCCTGCGTTCGGCTCACTGGTTGGCCAGTAGCCTGAAATTGGTGGCGCGCTGTCCTGTCAGCGGATGCTGGTTTTCTTGTGGAGCACTCATTAATTAGCACCAGCGTTATGGAACAGTTATCAGTCATTACAAAGTTTTTACGGTCTGTGGATACATTACTTATGACGTCGTTCGTTCGTTCGTTCTTTGCGGGCAGGAGTCCAGCCTACTCTGGACTCCGGCCAGCGTGTAGGCCATCAGCAGGCCCAATGCGCTTGCCCCTTGAAGAGAGGAGGGGAATTGGTAGGTGTGAGCAGTGTGTGCGCGACGTGCAGGAAAGGCGGGTTAAGTAAGCGTGAGTAACTTTGTCGGGTACTTGCTAATGCACCCCGTCAAGGCGTGGGTTACTGTCTGACTAGCTTGGCTTGTACTGATGCAGCGACAGCCCACCAGCGCTGGCCCCGGCAGACGCTTATGCAGCGTATAGCCAGAGGCTAGTCACGTCTTTCTGCTTAGGCCACGTCGGCACAGGCCGATATCTTGACGTTTCTAATCAAGATGCCGGCAACGGTCACAGGTTTTAGAGGACACCATCGAACCCTCTATTACCTGCCCAGGATTATCTCCCCGATCATCACGTGCATAGGAATTATTATGAAATAAATCTTTAGTAGGCGGACACGCCTTACCGGATCGAAGGTCGGATTGAACGTCCGAACAACGGTGACCGCGCATGTCGTGCTCTACCGCACGTGGCGTCCGAGTGACTTAACCACTGGACTACGTGGGCAGGTCCTAGTGATGACGTTATGTTAGCAGAAATTTTTTCAAGATAGAAATAATCTAAGAGAGCAGTGACGCTTCCCTCGCATGTCTGATGGTGAGTGAAACAGGTCGGTGGGTGATTTCGTCTGGTTGGGATCAGTGCTTTGATTTGATACTGTCGGTTGGGTCATAAAACAAAGCCCATAAAACACCCGTTCTATATAAGGTTGTCAGGGAGAAAATCAAGATAAAACTAGAGGCTAAAGATGTTTCTCCAAACATAACTGAGTGTAAGCCACTGAAATGGCCGAAAAATGCAGTTTTTTGTCCCTGGTGACCTTGACCTTCAAACTTGTCCAAGCAAGGGACCATACGCGTCTTCCGCGTGAATTTGGCGCAAATCCATTCAGCAATTCCGCCGATATTTCGTACACAAACAGAAAAACCACAGACCAGCATCGCCAAAAACAACCTTCCGCAGTTCACTGCGTGCGGTAACAAGTTTCACACCTGTAAAATGGCCGTGAAAACAGTGGTGCGCCTCCGATTCCGTTTTTTTGCTTGGACTTATCAGCACGTTACAGATTGGTTTTGATTGATTGATTGATGGTGGTGGTATGTGCAGAACGTAATGTCAGTTGTCGTGGTGTGTGAATTGGTCGACGGTGATGTGCAGTCGAGTGTCTGTTGTTAGGCAAGACGAGGGTGACGACTGTGCCACGCCAACGGCCGGCGGCAGCTCCAGCACCAGTCGAGACAGTTCACCGTCGCGGCCTATACAGAAAAACAGAAGGCGTTGCTTCAGCTGCAAAGTCCGTCTTGAGTTAGCATTTATGGAGATCGGCCGCTGCAAGTGTGGTAAGAACGACTCCACGCTGCTGTGATCTGACTTAGTTAACTTCAACACTGCCACCAGAATAGAAACCACTAAGCATCCAGTAACATGGAAAGTGTTCCGAGCATTGCACAAGTTAAAATGGAAATATTAAATTCTGATTTAGAACAATGTTTTGATAGTGGTTGGCATATTTATGAGCATAATATGGCAAATATTGTATGCTGTCCAGTTTACTCTGCAACAAATGTTGTCCATTCTCTGTAAAAGTTTTATCAAGCAAACTCAGCCATTTTTTCCTCAGGTGGTGTCAGCTTTGCTCTCCCCTCCCCCTGCAGCAGAACTGTAGTTTACCTTTATACTAGTAATTTGTTTACAAAGAGAGTAACTGCAGTGGATGATGTCCACAGATGTTTAGATGTTGTTCTTGTAGTTCATAATTTTAGCAAGGATCTCCTATTATTGCTAACTTTAACTGTTTGGCTACCAGTCCAGACATCTTGTAGCTACTGGATAGCTACTACATGGGCATCTTGGTTATGTATATATACACAAGTATAAAAGCAGATGTGCAGTTTATCTTTTAGTATTTCATATAATGAGTGATAGCTTGTATCACAAGGTACTAGTGTTGAACAGCTGGCACAAGGACAGTGCAACCTTAGCTCATGTGACCCTGTCATCTTTACCGTGGTTGCCATGTCGTCTTATCGTCCCGTTTTGTGTTGCTATTGTTTGTGTTCAAGTTGTTGGCCTGTTTTTCACTTTTTTTCAGGATTAGATATACCCAAGATTGCTGTTCTGTTGACACTTCTGTTCATACACACATTGACAGCCATTCTCTAGATCTTAGGTTAGCCTGTTCCCGTGTAATTTTTTTCCTCCGCTTGTTCCAGAAGAGAACCTCAGCCTCCATTTTGATGGCCATTTCCAGGTAAACCTGGTTCCCCTCGGTCCTATTCCACCACCTTTTCTGGGACAGACCCTCTTGGGATACGTGGCTGGCGTGTGTCTTGTTGGCTGGATGCCTTTCCTATCACTAGCCAGCAGTGCTAGAAATGAAACGCACTAATGCTGACCAGGGACAGTTACCACGTCATCCACCGCTGTACTGCTGAGGGAAGGGACATTGTGTTGGGACGGTTGGTGCAGGCTTTCACCGGTGTGCTAATCAGTGGTTGTCTGCGATGCACAGGTTACACGTTTTGCGAGTTGCACAGGCTGCCGGAGCAACATGCGTGTATGTATGACCACAAGGCAAATGGCCGACAGGAGGCGCGTGACAAGATGGTCAGTCCAAAGAAGCACGTCGGCACTTCACTCAAGCGTCTGGACTCGTAGCATTGGAAACTCGTCCCTCGGCCACTTCAGGCAGCTTTGATGACTGTCGCCCGTCTGCCCCGTCAACTCTGCTTTGGTCTTGCGGCATAGAATATTAATTGACAGCCACGTGGAATATTAATTGACAGCCATGAGTTTGTTTTCCTTCGGCAGATCTGTGGCACTGTTGGCTGCATTACACGGAGTACAGTACTCAGCTGCAAGTGCTGTTGTGTGGAACCTACTGATTTGTTTGCCAGCGAGTGGCGTTTCTGGAGTACAAAAGCCTGCAGACGTCCCTTCGTTAATCAAGTTTTGCAGTATCGGTCATCTTGTGACAAAAACCTGCAGTCTGTTGAAATGTTGACACAATACGATGCAATAAGCTATATTTACATACGCACAAAAGCTGACGAGTAGCCAGCTTAGTCTGCCACATGGAATCAAAAAAAGATTAATGAAGAAAGCTAAAAACAAAAAAACTGAGGTGTTTAGAAGAAACAGTCAGTCATAAAGTCCATGGTGTCAGTGCTGAGGCTGGATACTGATGTTGGCCAACTTGCCTAATGAAGGGATGGCTAGTTTGCTTCACTGAGAGTGCACAAGTTAGTTTGGCATGCTCCCAGCACCCACATTTGGCTTTCATTCAAACTGTTACGTTTATCCCATTTGTTGCTTGTTTTGTTTACCTAGACAGTTACTCTCAGGGCATATTGGTTATATATAAAAGCAGATGTGCAATGTATCTCTTACTGTTTTACATAATGGGCAGCTTCTATCACAGGGTACTAGGGTCAGACAGCTGACGCAAAGGGAGTGATAACTGATAAGCAAGTAATGCATCAGTCAGGCAGTAGGTGGTGAAAGAAGGAAGGAGTAGATCTAGGGCTGTCAAACGATTTTTTAAAATTGCGCATTAATCACATTTTAATGCACATTATAAAGTATAGGGACTCTCCTGTGAGCTGTGCAAAAACAGCTGAATCGATAGAGATACAATTTGGGATGATGAGTTAGGTGGGTCCAGGGAACGTGTGCATTGGGTACATGCCCCCACAGGAAGATATTCCAGTAATACTGTCCATCGACTTACTCCAGGCTTGACAAAGAACAACTCCCCATCTTTTACGCAGCGACTGACACCGTAACAGACTTGGCTAACACAGAGCATGTGGGTAACAGACAGCAGGATGCTGTGCTCCCTTCCTAGGTCATGTCTGTTGCACCCAGTTGATCGTTCTGACAATGGAGGGTGGTTTAGGTGTGACCAGGTGATATTTTTTTAACTGCGTTTCGTGTTTTTTGGTGAAAAATCATGCAGCATTTAAGTGAAAAGACGCAATTTCCGGGTGTTCCTCTTTCCCCAGGTAGTGCAGAAACACTAGTTAGCTGAGGTGTGAAAATATAGTACATTTTGATTGCCTACTTTGTCAACACTGTTAACCAAAAATTGTCGCAATCAAACCGTGTATCTAAAGATTATAGCAAGTCAAAGGTGAGACGTTTTTTTTGAGACACAGTGTATATGTCGTATGACGTTTTTGTGCAAGCAGTTGCCTTTTGGGGTCACGATAACTGCAGCTGTGTTAAAATTTAGTGGCATTTTTTAATCACAGTTCCTTAATTCATTAACATTCTAATTTGACAGCCCTAATTAGATCCGGTCTGATTGGCTTCTGAGAAGGCATGCATCTGCACAGAAATTTTACAAATAGCCTTCAGGATCTAGGGACAACTGGCTTACACGGCTTCAGAGCAGAACATGATTGCATTTACCTGGTACTGTATGTAATCTTGTCAAACAGTATACTAACTAATTGCACATAGAAGTTGATATTAACTATTTCCTTGTATGTCTGCTTTGTAAAGACAGACATTTTGTAGCTAGCATTTTGTTTATTAAAGAATTGCTTGAAAGATGGCTAGTATATGGGTTCATTTTTGTCAGATCACATTATGGCTTCATATTGGTCATAAGCAGACAAAAGTAATGTGACGTCAGTTTATTACCGATGCAGTGGCCTGTGATTTCATCATTTAACCGACCGACACACTGAGAATTAAAACTGTATAATAATAATACTAATAATAATATGCACGATGGTGCAGTAAATGAGGCCATTTGTTTTAACTTGTTTTATTTCACACTAATGCAGCAAACACAGCATATTTTCAAGAAGAACAGACCTCAACAACTAAGTTGGTAATGTATAAAAATGAGTTGTTTGCATTATCCTTGTTGTTTAATATTGGCTGTTATAATTGAAGTAGAAGAAAAACCTGTTGAAATGGTATTGTTTAATGCATTATGACAAAGCATTAGTGTGTGCATGATGAGTTGGCAAGGCACAGAGCATACAAAAAGCAATGCAAAAATTTCAGCTTAAGATGTGGAAATTCACTGCAGCAACTTCTTTGGTACATTCAAGACAGAGAACATTTCAAGACAGTCTTAACGATGTACTGAAATTGGCTAGGACATGATCGATTGAGCACCACAACCACACCACAACCGTTTTATGGCCTTTTTTCCGGGATCACCCG
>Ga0209259_1000755_pt1 | contig 10395 bp, 13 predicted proteins | sample WorMetGr2BELIZE1_FD_187417 | JGI IMG/M metagenome (GOLD analysis project Ga0209259, IMG submission 187417) | Marine gutless worms symbiont microbial communities from Max Planck institute for Marine Microbiology, Germany - Inanidrilus... ...
AACCAGCGAAACCGCCAACCAAAGCCAAAAACCGCCGCAGCATCTGCCAGTGGCGGCGAATAAACGTCCGCTCTTAATAGAAGCGGACGCCCAAAACACTCTTTCGGACGAGTTTATCAACGATATCGGGGGTCTGCCGACCCGTCAGCGGGTATCGGACGCGATCACGTCGTCGATGGCCGAGGCGATTTCCGTATCGGTCGCAGAGGCGGGGAACATGCCCTGATACTTAAGGGCGTCCTCCAAGAGCTTGTGGTAATCGGTAGCCGGTATCTCGATAGCACCGAACTGTTTCAGATGATCGGTTACGAACTGCGTGTCGAGCAGCCGGTAGCCGCCGAGGCGCAGCCGCGCGACGAGATGGACCAATGCCACCTTTGAGGCGTCCGTGGCACGCGAGAACATGCTTTCGCCGAAAAAAGCTGCGCCCAAGGAAACGCCATAGAGGCCGCCGACCAGTTGACCGTCCTGCCAGGCCTCGACCGAATGGGCGAGACCCATTTCATGGAGCTGGATGACCGCATCGAGGATCGGCTTGTTGATCCAGGTATCTTCCCGGTTTGCGGCCGCTTCACCACAGCATTCGATGACCTCGGGAAAGGCACTGTCACAACGGATGTCGAATACCTGGCGCCGCACCTTTTTCTTGAGTTTGCCCGGAATGTGGAAGGTGTCGAGGGGGAGAATGCCGCGCATCCGAGGATCGACCCAATAGACCTCGCTGGTGTCACGGCTCTCGGCCATGGGAAATATGCCGGCGGCGTAGGCCCGGATCAGGAGGTCCGGTGAAAGGGCGTTTGATCCTTCCCGGCGGCTCATGGTTCTCCGTGACCGGCGACGAACCTCTCGAGCCAGTGAATATCGTAATCGCCGTTGACGAAGTCGGAATCGGTCATCAGGCGTTGGTGCAGCGGGATCGAGGTTTGCAGGCCGTCGATGACGTATTCGCCGAGCGCCCGGCGCAAGCGCATCAAACATTCGTTCCGCGTCTTGCCGTGTACGATCAGCTTGGCGATCATGCTGTCGTAGTGGGGCGGCACGCTGTATCCCGAATAGAGGCCCGAGTCGACCCGAACGCCCAAGCCGCCGGGGGCGTGATAGTCACCGACCTTGCCCGGACAGGGCATGAAGGTCTCCGGATTTTCCGCATTGATCCGGCACTCGATGGCATGTCCCGAGAACCCGACGTCGTCCTGTGTGAATCCCAATGGCGCGCCGCCGGCCAGACGAACCATTTCGCGCACCAGGTCGATGCCGCAGATCATTTCCGTCACCGGGTGCTCGACTTGAAGGCGGGTATTCATTTCGATGAAATAGAAATCACCATCCTCGTACAGGAACTCGATGGTGCCGACGCTACGATACCCGAGCTTGCGAATCGCTTCCGAGACGACTTCGCCGATTTCACTTCTCTGGGCCGCGTTGAGGGCGGGCGAGGGGGCTTCCTCGACCAGTTTCTGGTGGCGACGTTGCAAGGAGCAGTCGCGTTCGCCCAGGTGCACGGCATTGCCGTGGTTGTCGGCGAGCACCTGCACTTCGATGTGGCGCGGGCGTTTCAGGAACTTTTCCATATAGACCTCGCCGTTGCCGAACGCCGCGATGGCTTCGGCCCGGGCCAGATCGAAGGCTTCAGCGAGCCCATATTCGTCTTCGGCGACTTTCATGCCGCGTCCACCGCCGCCGGCGGACGCCTTGATGAGCAACGGAAAACCGATCTCGCGGCCGACAGACAAGGCTTCCGCCGCGTCCTTAACGGCACCGTCGGATCCGGGAACCACGGGGATGCCGGCCTCCATCACGGCCTGCTTGGCGGCGATCTTGTCGCCCATCAGCCGGATGTGTTCCGGCGACGGTCCGATGAAGGTAAAACCGTGTTCCTCGACCATTGACGCGAAATCGGCGTTCTCGGAGAGAAACCCGTAACCTGGATGAATGGCATCCGCATTCGAAATCGTCGCCGCCGAAAGGATGGCAGAGGCATTGAGATAGCTCTCCCTGGCGGTGGGTGGGCCGATACAGACGCTTTCATCGGCGAGCCGGACGTGCATGGCGTCGGTGTCGGCCGTCGAATGAACGGCGACGGTCTGGACGCCCATCTCGCGACAGGCGCGAAGGATTCTAAGCGCGATCTCGCCCCGATTGGCGATGAGAACCTTGTCGATCATCGGACCTGCCGGCGCCTATTCCAGAATGAGCAGAGGTTCACCGAATTCCACGGGAGTCTCGTTGTCGACGAGAATAGAGGCGACGCGCCCCGCCTTCGGCGCCGTGATCGGGTTGAACACCTTCATGGCTTCGATGAGCAGCAGAGTCTGCCCCTGGGATACCTCTTCGCCGACCTGGACGAACGGCGGTGAATTCGGGTCCGGAGACGTATAGGCCATACCGACCATCGGCGACGTGATGGCGCCAGGATGATTGGATAGGTCGGCCGCCTCCGCCGCCTCGCTAGACTCGGCCTGTGCCGCCCCCGGCGCGACGGGGGCCGGCGCATGAACGACGGCTGGACCGGCGCCGCCGTTCTTGGCCACCCGCACGTTGAGGCCGTCGCGTCCGTACTCGATTTCCGTCAGGCCTGTTTCGTCGAGGAGCGCGGCGAGCTTGCGAACCAGGTCCTCGTCGATTTCCGTTTTCGGGGTCTTCGCCATTAGGGGGTCAATCCTCCGTGATCGATCCGAGAGAGTCCGCCAACGCCTCCAGGGCCAGTTCGTAGCCCTTGGCGCCGAAACCACATATCACGCCGCGGACCGCCTTCGATATGTAGGAGTGATGGCGGAATTCGTCACGCTGAAAAATGTTGGAAAGGTGGACCTCGACGACCGGCAGACCGGTTGCCAAGAGCGCATCCAGGATGGCGACCGAGGTGTGAGTATAGCCGCCAGCGTTGATGGCGATGCCATCGAAATCGCGACCGGCCTCTTGAATCCAGCCGACCAATTCTCCCTCCGCGTTCGATTGGCGGAAATCGACGGCGATGCCAAGGTCATCAGCGCGCGCCCGAACCAGGGCCTCGATGTCGTCGAGTGTCGTTCTGCCGTAGATGGCAGGTTCGCGAATGCCAAGTAGGTTCAAGTTGGGCCCGTTGAGGACCATGACGGATTTGGACATCGGGTTCCCGAGGATCTTTAGAACAGAGACGACGCTTGCACCATCATGGCGTCCAGCGCCGGAACTTTCCAGCCCCGCGGCACCGGCATGCATTTGCAGGTTGAACGGGGGAACACCCTTGACCATAATCGGAGGTCCGGTTTTCGTTTGAAATCCGCGGTTTCCAAGATTTTTCGAGGTGTTATTCATGCGCGTCACCATCAATGGCGAAGAACGGGAATTCGACACTCCGCTGACGGTGGAGGAACTGCTCGGCCGAATCGGTCTCGATGCGAGAAAGGTCGCCGTCGAACGCAATCTCGAGATCGTGCCCAAGTCGAACTATGCCGGCGTCGGGGTTGGCGAAGGTGATCGTCTCGAGATCGTGCATTTCATCGGCGGCGGTGCACCGGACGGTTCAGCCGGCGACGCCGCCACCGAGGCGCCGGCCGACGAAGACCTGCTCGAGATCGCCGGCCGCAAATTCCACTCGCGCCTGATCATTGGCACCGGCAAGTACAAGGATTACGAGACCAATCGCCTGGCCTGCGAAGCGGCCGGCGTCGAGATGGTTACCGTTGCCGTGCGGCGAGTCAATTTGACCGATCGGGACCAGCCGATGCTGGTCGATTACATCGACCCCAAGGTCTACACCTACCTTCCCAATACGGCCGGCTGCTTCACCACTGAGGATGCCGTGCGGACGCTGCGACTGGCCCGCGAGGCCGGCGGCTGGGACCTGGTCAAGCTCGAGATCCTGGGCGAGGAGAAGACCCTCTATCCGCAAATGGTCGAGACCCTGGAAGCGACCGAAGCCCTGACCAAGGAAGGGTTCCAGGTGATGGTCTATTGCTCGGACGATCCCATCATCTGCAAGCGCTTGGAGAACGCCGGCGCCGTCGCCGTCATGCCCTTGGGTGCGCCCATCGGGTCGGGCCTCGGCATCCAGAACCCGGTAAACATCCGGCTCATCGTCGAACAGGCGAGCGTGCCGATCATCGTCGATGCCGGCGTCGGCACCGCATCCGACGCGGCTGTGGCCATGGAACTCGGATGCGACGGCGTGCTCATGAACACGGCGATCGCCGAGGCCAAGAACCCGGTCCTCATGGCCGAGGCCATGAAGGCGGCGGTGGAGGCCGGGCGCAAGGCCTATCTGGCCGGCCGCATGCCGAAGAAGATGTATGCCGATCCCTCGTCGCCGCTGGCCGGACTCATCTAGATCCTTCCTGGCGCAGGCGACCCGGTGACGCCGGGCCACTTAACAGTTGCGAAAAATCGTAAGTTTTCCGATCATGCCGGACGGAACCTGAATTCTGTTCGAGAGGAGCGCTTTGATGAAGCTGCGTGGATTGGTGAAAACGGCGATGGCGGCGGCCGTCGCGGCGGTGCTGGCGAGCCCGAGCGGGGCGGCCGATATGGTCGTACCGGAGCTCGGGGACGACGGCATGTATCACCACAGTTGGTTCCTTGACTCGTTTCTCGATCTCAAGGAGGACCTGTCGGAAAGCATCGACCAGAACAAGAGGCTGGTCATCTTCGTCGAGCAGAAGGGCTGCATTTATTGTGAGAAGGTGCAAAAGGAGGTCCTCGCCGACAAGAAGATCAACGACTATGTGCGCGAAAACTTCAACGTGATCCAGCTGAACCTCTGGGGCGACCGCGAGGTCACCGACTTCGATGGGGAGGTGATGGCCGAGAAGAAACTGGCCCGGCGCTGGGGCGTTATTTTCACGCCAACGATCATCTTCCTGCCCGACAACCTGGCAGCGGTCGAAGGCAAGACCGGCAAAGAGGCTGAAGTCGTGCGCATGCCCGGCGCCTTTGGCAAGATCACGTTCCGGGCCTTGTTCGAATGGGTCAAAGGCAAGCGGTACGAAACCGGCGAGCACTTCCAGAAATACATCATCGAAATGATGAGCAAAAAGGACTCGTAAACCGAATATCCGGATTCAAGTTAATTATAGCATCAACTTAAAACGTGTTATTTTTATCTAAGCTAAAACGGGTCGTTCATGTGAAGTGGCGCCGCCGGACCAATGGCGCTCCGCCCGTTGAATGTACGTGGCGACAGGGAGGGTGCGGAGGGCGCGTTGGACATCCCCGCAATCGGAGCGATATGTTTCTGGACTGTTTAGTCCGGAATGGTTATTCTCCCCGCATTCTCCGGACGGAACGATCGCCATGGCGCGGCCGCGCGAATTCGACCGAAACCTAGTCCTCGAAAAGGCCATGCAGGTTTTTTGGTCGCAGGGCTACGAGGCGACGTCGCTCACCGACCTGGCCCGGTCCATGGGGCTTTCCAAAAGCAGCCTCTATGACACTTTCGGCAGCAAGCACGACCTTTTTCTGGAGTTTATCAACGATATCCATCGCTTGCTGACTCGCGCCCAGGACAAGGGAGAAATTGCCGCCGACAAGGATATTCGCGCTTTGGCGCGGTTCTTGACCAGCACCGTCAACGGCATCATGGTGATGGGGAAAGCCGATCCCGACCGGGCACGGCTGGAGGACATCGCTCGGACGGCGCTAAAAGTGCTGGATTAGCGCTTTAGCGTTGTTGACCGATCGTTTCGCGAATCAGGCGATCGACTGGGAGCGATAAACCAAGCCGAGACGATTTAGGACAATAGGGGAGTGGGTCCTATGGCGGCGGCGCCAGTTGCGCAAGCGCTAGGATTTTCCGGCTTTCTCGGCGCCGACCATGAGAAAGGCAGGAACATGGCTGCCGAGACCGCGGACCGGTTCATCCGTTTCCGGCTCGTCGTCCGGGAGCGTTTCCGCTCGTTTCCGGGGCCGACGGTCGGATTTGCGCGGCTTTTCGGACTCGGAGGAGCGTGACCGTTTCTCGCCGCCGCGCGACGACTTGCGCCCGCGCCGGCGGGGGCGGTCCTCGACCGGGTCCAATTCGGCCGCTTCCGCGTCCTCGAGTTCGATCCGCGGGATCTTCAATCCGGTCAACTCTTCGATGGCGGAAAGGTACTTTCCATCCTCAGGTACGGCGATGGTGATGGCGTTGCCTTCGCGACCCGCCCGTCCGGTCCGCCCGATCCGGTGAACATAGTCCTCGGCGTGGGTCGGCACATCGAAGTTGAAGACGTGGCTCATGGCCGGGATGTCGAGGCCGCGTGCGGCGACGTCGGAACAGACCAGATAACGGACGTCATCGGTCTTGAAACGCTCCAGCGTCTCCATACGGATCGGCTGGCTCATGTCGCCGTGCAGGCGCGCCGCTTCGAAACCGTGGCGGTTCAGCGAACGCCAGACGACATCCACGTCGCGCTTGCGGTTGCAGAATATCAACGCGTTTTTCGGGTCCTCGCGGCGGATCAACTGACGGAGTGCCGCGCGTTTTTCCTTCTGCCCGCCACCCGGTTTGCGCCCGTCGCCGTGTTTGACCACGAGCAGGCCCTGAGTGATCGTCTCTGCCGTCGACGCCGGCGGTGCGACAGTGATTTCCTTAGGATTGATCAGGAACTTGTCAGCGAGCCGGCGGATTTCCGGCGGCATCGTCGCCGAGAAAAAGAGCGTCGTGCGGATCGGGGACAGCAGCGATACGATGCGCTCCACATCGGGGATGAAGCCCATGTCCAGCATGCGGTCGGCTTCGTCGATGACCAGGGTCTTGACGTCATTCATCAAAAGGTGGCCGCGCTCGAAGACGTCGAGGAGTCGGCCCGGCGTCGCGATCAGGACGTCGACCCCGCGATCTAGGATCTTGATCTGGTCACCCATGCTTTCGCCGCCGATCAGCAACGCTTTCGAAAGCTTGTGGTACTTGCCGTAGGTCTCGAAGTTGTCGGCGACCTGGGCGGCCAATTCGCGTGTCGGCTCGAGGATCAGCGAGCGCGGCATGCGCGCCTTGGCCCGGCCGGAAGCCAGGATTTCGATCATCGGCAGCGTAAAGGAAGCCGTCTTGCCGGTACCGGTCTGGGCGCAGCCGAGGACGTCGCGTCCCATGAGGACGACGGGAATGGCACCTGCTTGGATGGGGGTCGGTTCGGAGTAACCGGCGTCCGCAACCGCCTTCAGCAATGTCTCACTGAGACCGAGATCGGAAAAATCCATATATTTGCTTTGCGCTGTTGGGCCGTTTCCGTGAACAGCCGTGCACGTCCGCGTTGTCTCGCGCGAACGAGGGGGATATTAGGCTCCCGGCCCCACAAGTCAATGGCGAGCGCCTTGATTTTCTTGGCCTTGCGCGTTCAATGGGATAGGGTCCCGGGCGCTTTCAGGGGAGAACAGCGCCATGCTGATGCGCGCCGAAGAGAGTGTCCTTATAGTCGTTGATCTTCAGGAACGACTGGTTCCCGCCGTCGAGGCGCCGGAAACGACCGTACGCAATGCCGGGATCCTCATTCAGGCGGCCAATCGGCTCGACGTTCCGGTGATTGTCTCCGAGCAGTATCCAAAAGGACTGGGGCCGACGGTACCGGAACTGAGTAACCTGAGAGACGGATGCCAAGTCTTTGATAAGACGGACTTTTCCTGTGCCGACGACGCGAAAATCGAAAAGGCGATCAATGATTTCGACCGGCGCCAGATGATCATCGTCGGCACCGAAGCCCACGTCTGTGTCCTGCAGACGGCAGGCCGCCTGCTGGAACGGGGCTTCGAGGTCTTCGTCGTCGCCGATGCCGCGTCGTCGCGAGCCGCCTCCGACCGCGACCTCGCTTTTCAGCGCTTGTCCGCCGCCGGTGCGGCGCTGGTCAGCACTGAAATGGTGGTCTTCGAGTGGCTGGGGCGTGCCGGCACGCCGGAATTCAAGGACCTCCAGGCCCTGATCAAGTGAGCGGAGCCATGGTCGACAAGCCCGCTCTCGTATTGCTTCCCGGACTGCTTTGCGACGCCGCCCTGTGGCGCCATCAGACCGACAGGCTTGCCGACGTCGCCGATTGCCGGGTCATCGACATGACCCGCGACGACGACATGGCGGCGATGGCGGCGCGGGTGTTGTCCGAAGTTCCCGAACGTTTCGCTCTTTGCGGCCTGTCCATGGGCGGCTATTGCGCCCTCGAGATCATGCGCCAGGCGCCGGACAGGGTCGACCGGCTGGCGTTGCTGGATACGTCGGCGCGCCCGGACGTATCCGAGCAGACGGCGCGGCGCCATATATTCATCGGCATGGTCGAGAAGGGGGATTTCGAGGCCATGACCGAAGAGCTGGTGCCCAACTTCGTTCATCCCGATCATTGGGCCGATGAGCGTATCTCGGCGACCATCCGCGGGTCGGCCAGGGCCGTCGGCAACGGGCCATCATGTCGCGGCCCGACAGCCGCCCCGGCCTCAGTACCATCAGTTGTCCGACAATGGTGCTCTGCGGCCGCCAGGATGCCTTGACACCGCTCGACTGCCATGAGGAGATGGCCGCCGCCATTCCCGGCGCGCAATTGGTCGTCATCGAGGATTGCGGGCACTTGGCGCCCTTGGAAAAGCCCGAAGAAACGACGGCCGCCCTTCGCCGGTGGCTGATTGACGAGGAAGAGAAACGAACGTGACCGGTACCATCCTTTCCCACGCAGGAAAGACCCCTGAAATCGCGCCCGACGCCTTTATCGCCGATGACGCCGTCCTCATCGGCGACGTCGTCATCGGCGGCGGCACCAGTATTTGGTACGGCTGCATTCTCCGCGGTGACCTCAATGAGATCCGGGTCGGCCGCGACACCAACATCCAGGACGGCACCGTCGTCCATGTCGACAGCAAGACCTACGGCACCTACATCGGCGACCGGGTGACCATCGGCCACATGGCCTTGATCCATGCCTGCACGCTCGAAGACGCGTGCATGGTTGGCATGCGGGCGACGGTGATGGACGGCGCCGTTGTCGAGAAAGGCGCCATCGTCGCCGCCGGTGCCCTGGTAGCGCCGGGAAAACGCATTGGGGCCGGTGAACTCTGGGCCGGTATTCCAGCTCGGCGCCTTCGTGAAACGGCCGATAGTGACAGGGCGATGATCGACTACATCTGGCCCAACTACCGCAAACTGGGCGCCGCCTATGCCGAAGCCGGTTACGACCTCCGCTCGATGCGCGGAGACGACGAATGACCGCCGCCGCCGCCAAGACAGAGGACCTGGTCGAAGGCGTACTCGCCCGGCGGCCACGTGCCGTGGCCCGAATGATCTCCATCGCCGAATCGCGGCGCGCCGATCAACGCGGCTATCTCGCCGAAATCTACGCCCACGCCGGGCGCGCCCACGTGGTCGGCATCACCGGCGTACCCGGCAGCGGCAAGTCGACCCTGGTCCGGGCCCTGGCCAAGGCGTTCCGGGACAGGGGAAAGACCGTCGGCATCGTCGCCGTCGATCCGTCGAGCCCGTTCTCCGGCGGTGCCATTCTGGGAGACCGCGTGCGCATGGGTGATCTCGCCACCGACGACGGCGTCTTCATCCGTTCCCTGGCGACGCGCGGTGCGCTCGGCGGATTGGCGCGGGCCTGCCTCGACACGGTCGATATCCTCGATGCGGCCGGGTTCGATGTCGTTCTGATCGAAACCGTCGGTGTCGGCCAGGACGAGGTCGACATTGCGGAAGCCGCACACAGCGTCGTCGTCGTCTCGGCACCCGGCCTCGGTGACGGCGTCCAGGCGATCAAGGCCGGCGTCCTCGAGATCGCCGACATCCACGTCGTCTCGAAATGCGACAAACCCGAGTCCGGTGAAACCGTCGCCGACCTGAAGGCCATGCTCAACCTCGGACTGAAGGGGAGGGAGCGCTTCGGCTGGCAGGTTCCGGTCCTGCCGACGAGCGCCGAAACCGGCAGCGGGATCGATGACCTGGCCGATCAGGTGGCCGCCCACAGGGAGCACCTGGACGGGTCGGGAGAACTGGAGCACCGGCACCGCAAGATCACCGAGATGCGCATCCTCAAAACCGCCGAGGACCTGGTCCGCGAGAACCTGCAAGGACAACGGGACGGCCACCTGAAAACGCTGCTCGACCGCGCCGTCGAGCGCGACGTCGACCCCGGTTCGGCGGCGCGCGAGTTAATTCGATCCCTGAAGATCGACGGCTAAACGACTCTTTGGACTCAGCATTTTGGGGCCTGTTCAGGCCGGGCGGCAAATGACCCCGTCAGGGGTGCGTGCCGGTATCGGGTAAAATAGACCGTACCGCCCGCCTTAGCTTTTTCCGGTTTGCGGACGTGTACTACATGTATGTCGTACGGCTGCCCACCCCCGATATCGTTGATAAACTCGTCCGAAAGAGTGTTTTGGGCGTCCGCTTCTATTAAGAGCGGACGTTTATTCGCCGCCACTGGCAGATGCTGCGGCGGTTTTTGGCTTTGGTTGGCGGTTTCGCTGGTT
>Ga0209259_1000756_pt1 | contig 10395 bp, 9 predicted proteins | sample WorMetGr2BELIZE1_FD_187417 | JGI IMG/M metagenome (GOLD analysis project Ga0209259, IMG submission 187417) | Marine gutless worms symbiont microbial communities from Max Planck institute for Marine Microbiology, Germany - Inanidrilus... ...
GAAATGTTCCTGAGAAAGTAAGCCGCCAAAAGATGCCAGAAATCGCATCTCTTCACCTAAATGCTGTATGTTGCTTTGCCAACAAACACACAAAATACATTCAAGTTATCACCTGGTCACAGCTGAACCGCCATTCATTCGCATAACGATTGACTGTGTGCACCAGACAGAGGTTGGCTTGGGGAACATCTCTGAAATGACCTATTTGTGTCTAGTGGGACGTAAAACCTTAACTCAGTCAATCAGTCTCAGCTGTGGCCCACCTAACACTACTACTACTACTACTACTACTAATACATGCGTTTAACAGCCTTTTTCTGGGACAACCTGGGCAAGCCGGCACCAGAAAGGTAAATCAATCTGGATGTTACTGGAGCAAGAGATGATGGGGTCGCAGTGGCATCAGTTGGACCATATGCAAATTGTGAGTGAACAAGTAGCGAGCGACTGGTTAAAGTCTGTTGTGGCAAAGTGGTCTAGCATTTCAGTGAAAACGTGCATTGTTGTGTTTCTCTGTTTTGCCATGTGATGCAGAAGCACAAGTGACATTAGGTGGAAAAATGAAGTATCTTTTGATTGGTTACGTTCTCAGTAATATTTATGCGGAAAATTATTAAAACGATTCATATATTTCAGTGATATATCAAGCCAAATGTGTCACGTTTTTGACAAACAATGTATTTTGTGCATTTGTTATGCTGATTAGTCCTAATGTTAATGGCTGATGGCAGATAAAAGTTTTAAGTGAAATTTGATGTTCTTGTTTTCCAGTTATTGCTATTTCTGTGTGCTGCATTTAATAACAACAGATCTAGAGTCATGTGAAGGCCACAAACGTTTGTCCTTGTGGCCAAGGCATATGAGCACTGGAAATAAAGCTTTTCTGATCACGAACTGCTGTCACTTTCGTTTGCACAAACATGGATATTTCCAATTAATTATTCAAACTTAATTATTACAGATAGACACCGTATATTTTCATTAGAACTGTTCTTTCATTAAGCAAAAAAAAAACAAAAATGTCATATTATTTTTATGCATAATAGGAAATGATAATTTATTTGTTGTTTGTTTATTTGGATGAGATGAGATGTGTGGTACTGTGTGATGTGACATTCGTAGACGGAGCTTGGCGTGGTGAAAAGTTACTGAATTTGAAGGAGATTGCTGACGGTGCCATGGCTATTTGTGATGAGAAGTTAGTTTTTATTTAATGTTTTAATGCTGGCAAGGGTGTTGGTTGTGTCTGTATGGATGATGGCTGACCACTGGTAGGCTAGGGTGCAGCTAAGAGGAGCGCAGTGATATATCACAGACCAGCAGGTGCACGGTGCTCGCAGTAGGAAAGTTGTGCTGAAAATTGCCAATCATCTGTCTGTAAAATGAACTGAGCTATTGAAGCAATTTTTAGCATATGCCAGTGCTTTGACACTGTTGGTTGGGCGGCAGGAAGGGCATCTGGCCTGTAAAAAATGTGGGGATGGTGGAGGTGAGCACTGGTTAGTCCGGATGGAGTGGCACCCAGCCAGATGGTCTGTGTGTCTGCCTCTGTTAATTTTCCCTTGCACCATAAAGTCCAGAAGTTCTCTTCTGGCACCGGCTCACCCGGGTGGTCCTGGAAAGCGGGCCGTAAAACGGTTGTGTGTGTGTGCCCTATTGACAGTTTATAAAATGACAGTGTACATAAATACAACATCACCATGCGTGCTTACTTCACAAAACGCACAACCATTTATGGCCCATTTTCCGGGACTACCCGGATGTGCCGGTGCCAGAAGAAGAAATCTTCTGAACTTTATGGTGCAAGGGAATATAACAGAGGCAGACACACCGACAATCTGGCTGCGCGCTACTCCATCTGGACTAATCAGCGACCCACCTCCATCATCCCTCCATTGTTACACTGGATGCCATTGCCCTTCCTGCCGCAGCCCTCCCAATTTATCCTGGCCTGGGACAGGCACCAAATATGCTGGCTCGCATACCCAGTGGCTTGGTTTACTTCACAAAATCAAAACAGTATTAATGTTCTGTTGAATATTCATAGTCAGACAATGTGCACACACCAGTTGCACATCGATCGTGAACCGAAGAAAACAGTTCATAGCAAAAAATTGAGATTGTAACAGAGTGATGTTGTTGAGTAAGCGTTGAAATGTTTTCTGGAATTTACTATTGTTGCTGTTTTTGTTCTTCAGTGTTTGATATCTTGCTGTTCTTATTAATATACGCTGCCTCTGCATCACCAAACTGTGTCTCAGTATTGCCTATTGGCAGCACTCCAGTGTTATATATTCCATCCTCATAGACTGCTGGGCACTCACTGTTGCGTGCATGCAGTGAGTAAGTAAGCAAGTGCACGGAGCTGTTGTCAATGTGAGCGCACTCTGCTGATGTTGTTTGTTTGATTGCAGAGGGCACAGAGTTCCACACTGCATTGTAGTCAGGCACTTGAGCCTGCCACAAGATGCTGTCCACCATGGAACTGGAGATGCATATCAACACATTGGGAAGCGGCCGAGCAAGAGACTCGAGGTTAGGAGAATGTGGGTTATCTTCTGGAATGATACTGATGGACTTCACTTCCACAAATGACAGATGCAGTGACACGGTGAACAGTTGCAGCTGTGCAGTGTGACGTGCATGTTGTGTGTTCAGTCTTGTTGCTGACGTGAGATTTGCATGTGACTGTTGAGCCGCCATTGCAGCCTGCTGGACAGCAGGACAATGCTGGACAGTTAATGGAGTAGTGGACAGCAGGACAGTGCTGGACAGTTAGTGGAGTAGTGGACAGCAGGACAGTGCTGGACAGTTAATGGAGTAGTGGACAGCAGGACAGTGCTGGACAGTTAATGGAGTAGTGGACAGCAGGACAGTGCTGGACAGTACATGGAGTAGTGGACAGCAGGACAGTGTTGGACAGTTAGTGGAGTAGTGGACAGCAGGACAGTGCTGGACAGTTAGTGGAGTAGTGGACAGCAGGACAGTGTTGGACAGTTAGTGGAGTAGTGGACAGCAGGACAGTGTTGGACAGTTAATGGAGTAGTGGACAGCAGGACAGTGTTGGACAGTTAGTGGAGTAGTGGATAGCAGGACAGTGCTGGACAGTTAGTGGAGTAGTGGACAGCAGGACAGTGCTGGACAGTTAGTGGAGTAGTGGACAGCAGGACAGTGCTGGACAGTTCATGGAGTTGTGGACAGTTTGTGCAGTATGGAATATTCAGCTGATGGACGTTGTGTGTTGTATGTCGCAGCGGACCTCTGTGCAGTGGAAACACTGATTGTAGATTCATTGGGACGAGCATCGTGACTCGTGGTGGCATGAGGAGATGGCCAAGTCATCAGCCGAATGTGAGCCAGTATGGCTGGATGCAGAAGATCCGCTCTTCATGCTCTATACAAGGTAATTATCACTGAAGATAGTCCTTAACTATCCTGTGCATACACCAGACCCTTGTTATAACGCGGTAATCGGGTGCCGCCACCCGTACCATGTTATAACGAGGACCATATCACAGTTTGTAACGGTTTCTAAGGACGACAATGGCTGCACCTTACAAACCGTTTTAAGCTGTGAAGTTTCTTAACAATAATATTTGTGTTTTATAAATTTAGCTCCCTAAATTTTGCGAATCTTCACGGAAAGTGAAGTCCACCATATTTCAACTTCGGTATAACTGACCTACTGACCTAGAAAGTGCACCACATGTTTCTGCCCTCGCGATGAAAGTTTCCACCAAGTTTAAGGTTGACACGACCATCCGTTGCCTAGTTATAGCTTTATTGCTGCTGATACGTTACGTGGCCTTGTGACATTGACCTTTGACCTTTTGACTTTGATCAGTGGTCATACATGGCAGGTCACACCGTCAATCTCTCCACCAAGTTTGAAGATCCTACGGCTATCCGTTCTTGAGTTGTGAATTCTGACATCTCCGAGACGATACCATTGACAATGTGTTTGCAGCCACTGCACATGCGCCTATCACGTGACCTATGCGTAGGGGGCAAATTTTTCCCTCATATTAGAAATCCCTTCTACGATTAAGACAAATGGAGTTATCCACCAAAACAGTGTATGGCTCTGTGCTAAAGAACACACAGCTGTCTGTGCATACGCAAAATCACGTCAGCATTGAATGCTGCTGTAAATCTTTTACCTCTGTCGTTCTCGGCGACCACGATTTCCCGTTAACTGCTTCAAATTTTGGCAATCTGACAGCATCTAGGGCAATTTTTAGCCATATTTTCACTGCGCATGCGCAGAAACGGCAATTTATGAACTTCTGGTTAAAATTCTGATATCACCATTCGATTCCTTGATCCCGATTTCCTTACAGGGCACGATATTTCCGCGATTTTAGGACGTTTTCTGTTGATTTTTGCATTGGATAAGCTGAATGTCCGCCATATTTCTACTTCCGGTCTAGTTGACCTACTGACCTAGAAAGTGTGCCACATGATGCGCACCTCGCGATGAAAGTTTCCACCAAGTTTGAAGTTGATACGACCATCCGTTGCCTCGTTATAGCGTTATTGCTGCTGATATGTTATATGACCTTTTGACTTTTTGACCTTGGTCAGTGGTCATACATGGCAGGTCACGTGATCAACCCCTCCACCAAGTTTGAAGATCCTACGGCTATCTGTTCTTGAGTTATGAGTTCTGACATCTTTCATAGGATACCATTGACAATGCATCTGCAGCCACTGCGCATGTGCCATATCACGTGACCTATGCATAGGGGGCAATTTTTTCCCACATATTTGAAATCCCTGACCTTGATTTGCCTATTCACTATACAAGTTTTATGGCACTACGATGACGTTTAAGGCCGTTTACTCTTAGCACCTCTAATGTTAAAGCTGTTTTTCGGCCGAATATTTCTAAGTACCGTCTAAATTGGGCCTCAAAATGGCGGTTTTGGGGGGAAAGGGGGTGTAGATGTTAAAGTATGTTTTTGCGACCCCTAAAAGGCACATCCTTGCGCAGAACCGTGTCTTTTGACGTATTTTGCATTGATCTCCGTGTTGGCGTCTTGGCTGTAGGTGATTTCTAGAACGCAAAAAAAGGATAGCTGAGTAAACATTGGTCGCGAAGTCGCACATGCGCGGAAGCGAAACCCCATATCCGATCTAAATAAAATTTTGCAGGGTGGTAGGTATCACCGACGTAATCGCGTATGCAAATTAATCACATATGCAAATTTTGGTGATGATCGGTTAAGGGGTTTAGGGGTGGCGGGGGTCAAAGTCTGCCCTTCTCCATTGACTTTGATCGTCGCCCTTTACAACACTCTTGCACTACCATGCGAGTGTGTGATCATGTTATGAACAAGAAAAGACGCTGGTTTCTCTCAGCTGTCACATCATTCATTGATCCACTGATACTCTATGAATGACTGCTGGTCGTGCTCAGCATGCCGTAGGCGCTATCGGTTAGGAGGTCAGATTTCAGCAGCAGCATCGTATACTGCAGTGAACCTCGGCCCCGTTCATTGTAATGTGGAGGCAGTGCGCGTGTTTACAGTGCTCATGTGCCTGCTTATCTACCTCCTTCCACTGTAGCCTTCGCATCTTGCTGGCTGTTACGATTTATTGGGCTCACACTATTGCTGGACAGAGTGTACTCGCGCCGAGTCCACCAGCTTATTTAGTGGGTCTTACTACTGCATGCATGTACATGTACGTCCTGTTTACACTTATCCAGTTTTGGTCAGTCCCTGCAAAATCCGGATCCATGACCTCAAGCGCGTTATATCCAAATCCGCATTATCGTGCTATAACGTACTACTTAAATTTGTGAAGAACGATTACGTACAAGATGCAGTGTATAAATTGAAGGAGGTGAACTGGTGGGACACGTTGTGGTGTGCAGTGGTTCAACGGGCAAAGCGAAGGGAGTGTTGCACACGCAGGCCGGGTACATGCTGTACGCGGCGACGACGTTCAAGTACGTGTTTGACCATCAGGCGGACGACGTGTTCTGGTGCACAGCGGACATTGGCTGGATCACTGGACACACCTATGTCTGCTACGGACCATTGGCCAATGCTGCCACCAGTGTCATGGTGAGTGTGTCTCGTCGTCTTTACTCTTGACGTTACTACAACTGTACAGTGCTACTGCTGGTGTAGTAACTGAGTTGCAGCTGTTTTGACTGAGTGATATTTGACGTAGTTGACTGCTGCATGTGTGGTGTGAACTGTAGTTTGAAGGGACGCCGTTCTACCCGGATGCTGGCAGGTACTGGCAGGTGGTTGACAAGTACGCTGTGAGCAAATTCTACACGGCACCAACTGCAATACGGGCGTTGATGAAGTTTGGAGAGAGTTACGTACTCAAGTAAGTAGTCAGAATGTGAGTGTGACAAATGCGCTTACTTACTTGACCTGTTTGACGCAAGTCAAAGACACAACGTCACATTGTCACCTCTTTTCATCATTGGATTGCCTGCCATTTGTCGCCAGATTGATGTTGGCTTACTGTTATTTCTGGTTAACATTTGGAGTGTTGAATGGATGAGTGCTGGAAGGTGCAACATGGTGTAAGGAAGCATGCATTGCTGCAGAGGATGGCAGAGATGTGGATAGTCTGCGATGTTTCCCAGCTGAGATCAGTGCTTTGAGTTGCCTTCAGTGCTTTGGCGTTGTTGGTTGGCTGACAGGAAGCGCATCTGGCCTGTAAAAACGTGCCAATTATCACCAACTGTATGCTTTCAGAACACATGGATAAAGAGACTTAACGAGCCACGTCTAGTGCATGTTCATTTGGAATGTGGCCATTAAACTGTGTGTTGAGTGCAGCGTGACATGATGTGTGTCATACGTGACGCTTGTCATACATGACGCGTTGTCATAGATGACGCGTGTCATACATGATGTGTGTCATACGTGACGCGTGTCATACAGTGTTTTGTCGTTGTTGCTGTGTCGAGGCACAAGCGCACGTCACTGAAGGTTCTTGGCAGTGTTGGTGAGCCCATCAACCCGGAGGCGTGGCTCTGGTATCACAACGTGGTCGGTGACAGCCGCTGTGCCATTGTTGACACGTTCTGGCAAACTGAAACGGTCTCGTTATGTCTGCTTCTGTTTCTTGTTAGTTGTTTAATTCACTACTTCACTGACTGGTGAACTCAATGTTCTAGTGCAGCTGAAACTGGGTCATACCGCTCCAGTTCAGAGCGTTTTGACAGACCATCTGTAGGCAGTTGTTGTTTCATTAGTCCGTTGGTCAGTGCGTTGACATGTTAATGTATGCAGCAGACGTGCTTGCAACTACACATTTCAGAGCTTGCATGATTACATTTCATGTAAGTCGTAGATGACGCAAAATGTATAGGTAGTGGTCACGTGCGTCTGTCTGTCTGCAGCACATGCCCATACTACTGCACATACCTGGATGGGTATCCGGGTATGTGCAGTACACTTGGGGGAATGGTAGGGGATAGATGCTCCCTACATACACTATAGGGCGGATTTGCAATCGGTGCACGGGTTGCGTTGCTATGGCAACATAAGGCGTATGTCGGCGAGTACATGCTTGTGCTGGCTCTAAGCCTGGTTTAAACGTTGCAGTTGCTCAGTACTCAGTGCTAACTGTGGCTGCCTTTGCTGAAGTTCCTTCACTGTTCAACAGCGCCAGTTATTGATTGTTGTATTGCATCAGGACAGCACTGCATTGCCAACCACTAGGTACTTCTGTTGAGAACAGTGGCTGTAAATGAAATAATGAAGTGATTGGATTGTGTGTCAGATCATTCTAGTATAAGTATTCCATAAGTATTTCTTTAGTAACCGAATTTGTGACATTTGGAATGCTTTACCTAGTTCTGTGGTAGAGGCATCGTCTTTAGACTGTTTCAAAGGACTGCTAAACCAAGTTGATTTACTTCAGTTTACAGTGTTGCTGTGATTGTGTGCTTGTATGTTTTGTTTTTGGGCATATGTAAGTGGCTATTTGCCCTTTATGTCCAGTGATCTGTTCATTAAACTATGCTTGCTTGCTGGCACTAGTGTATCAACACTAAATTCTGAAGTCATTAGTTACCACTCTATGCATGACGTACAGAGGATAGTTTTTATTTTTAGGTCGACTCCTCGACTGAGTCGACCTAATAATATTAGGGGGAAATGTCCATCTGTCAGTAGGGACGGCCGTACATCCATCCACAAAGTTTTTCCGATTTCAGTGAAATTTGGTATGTAGATAGAGGTCAATGACTGATGCACGACGGTATGCCGTATGACCCGATCCAAGGTCACAGAGCTTCTGAGTTTCCGAAAATTGCACTTTTCTAGGTCTTGCTTCTCTGCCATTTACAACGGGAGCTGGCAAACGACCACTGATTCTTAAACTACAGCACAATGTCTAAATTTGATCAGGCCGGAATTTTGATATTAGTTTTTGTGTCAAGTGACCTTGAACTTAGAGCGTTCTTTGCTGTTAGTCCGTCCACAAAAGTGTTTTTCTGATTTCAGTGACATCATTTGGTATGTAGATACAGGTCATATGGCATACTGTCATGCATCAGTCATTGGACTGATGCATGACAGTATACCATATGATCTGATACAAGGTTACAGGCACGACTGCTTGAAAGCCAGTCAAGAGGAGTCGACCTTCAGTCCCGCATGGGACTAATTTTAAAGAATTTTTTCCTGTATTTGCTTACCAACTTTGTTTTCTGGGTGCTGGCATCGAAGAGACAAGGTAAAGGCTGTGGAGTCAGAAGTGTGTTGGGTGAGTCCAGTGTGTGATGCTGTGGTTGATGATGAGTCCAGTGTGTGATGCTGTGGTTGATGATGAGTCCAGTGTGTGATGCTGTGGTTGATGATGAGTCCAGTGTGTGATGTTGTGGTTGATGATGAGTCCAGTGTGTGATGTTGTGGTTGATGATGAGTCCAGTGTGTGATGTTGTGGTTGATGATGAGTCCAGTGTGTGATGTTGTGGTTGATGATGAGTCCAGTGTGTGATGCTGTGGTTCATAGTTAGTGGTTGATGCTGGTCGCTGGGGTTCCATTCAGTGCTTCGTCACTTTGGTTTGGCAGCTGGAACGACATCTCTCATGTATAAATCTGCTTCTGTTATCGTCCAGCGTGGAATTGAGTAGATTAACTGAATGCTTCTTTGCGTTTCAGGGAGGTCATGTGATCACTCCGCTGCCTGGTGCCACGCCCACTAAGCCTGGATCTGCTGTAAGTAGAACACTGTAAGTGATTATCAGCGGTGTATGTCAGTTGTGTTGTGTACAAGTTTACATCATTTGCATTACATTTACAAATTTATCTGTGTGTTTTCAACTCTTGACTCGTGACATAACGTGGCACAGTTTAATGTATCTTTCTATTGAGTACATAGCAACTTTTCGTGCCAGTTTAAATTTTGTTTCAGTCGTTTTTACAGCGCGCCACAATGCTCGCATTGCAAGCGCTGTACTAACTACGGAAATTCCGTCCGCCTGTCCATCCGTCCGCCTGTCTGTCACACGCCGGTATTGTGTCAAAACGACTGCACGTAGCGCGGTGCAGTTTGCACTGTCAGATAGCAAAATGTGTCTAGTTTTGTAGAAACAAAAAATATTTCCCAGGGTCGACCCTTTCCCCTGGCTCAAACTGACCCATCCCCTCCTGAAGGCAGCGAGTTTTGACACATTTTGCCTTGTAGCGCCTCAACCGTAAGAGATAGAGAAAGAAGTTCAATTACACTTAACAAGAACTCGACATGGGCTTTCCAACAAGCCATCAACCAAGGTTCTACGCCACCCCTAACTTCCTCAAAATTGGGATAAATTACCTAAATTTGTCGTCTTTTGGATAATTTCGTCAAGAAAGGACGAAAAGTCAGCTGCAAAGTTTCGTTATGTAAAACCTGTCAGCGGCAGAGTTGTATCACAATCAATTGAATTTCGAGTGGTATCAATATATTGGCAGGGGGTAGCTCCGTTCCCTTGATATCTGAATGCAAAGGGACCAACCCCCATTGCAAGCACCTGCATTGCACACACTTCACCTCATAGCGTGGCAGCCATGACGTCATTGTGTCACTAGCCTGCGTTCGGCTCACTGGTTGGCCAGTAGCCTGAAATTGGCGGCATGCTGTCCTGTCAGCGGGACCCCCCTTCCCTCAAATAGACGTTACTTAAGTTACTTACTTACTTACTTAAGTTAGTTAGTTAGTTACTTACTTACTTACTTACTCTAGTTAAGGAACTAACTAACTAACTAGCTAACTAACTAACTAGTTAGTTAGCTAGTTAGTTAGTTAGTTCCTTCCCTCAAATAGACATCATCGGAGATGTGGTGATTGTCTGGAGGGTAAGGGGGAAAACTATCAGGTCTGTTCTGTGCAATATTGTGTGCAACAATTGTGCACAGTGCGATGCACACACATAT
>Ga0209259_1000757_pt1 | contig 10393 bp, 5 predicted proteins | sample WorMetGr2BELIZE1_FD_187417 | JGI IMG/M metagenome (GOLD analysis project Ga0209259, IMG submission 187417) | Marine gutless worms symbiont microbial communities from Max Planck institute for Marine Microbiology, Germany - Inanidrilus... ...
GACGACCTTATCTTAAATTCAGAGTGACCGCTTGTCTGGAAAACCTCAAAATGTCAGGGAATTTGACAGCTGTCAGGGAAGTGTCAGAGAACTTATGAAAATTCACGGAAGTGCGACGGACAAAAATCTTGTCACAGAAAACTGTTTATTGCTAACTTCACATCTGGCAGCTGCACTAACGTTTTGCAGACTGTTACTGGCCACCCTCTATCGCCTGTTTTAAGGACTTGCTGCTTATTAAATCATCACGAACATTTTTTTGTAGAATGTGTGCTGATTTTGCAGTGTACATGTATTGGTATAGCACTGACAGTGACATATGCATGACGTGGTTACATAGGCGTCAACGCCGCCAGGGATGCCCGGGACGTATACCCGGCAATATTTGGTCAGCCGGGGACAAAATGTCTTATATCCCCTCCAAAGTTTGTCAAAATTGTTATCAAATTGCCTGCAGAACTGCATGCGTACGGTGCAACCAGCGTTTGCGGTACAAGCAAGACACTGAGATAGTCCGAGAGAGAGAGTGATAGTCCTTATTTTGCACGAGCTCTGACGTCATCCACTACGTACTTTTAGGCTGTGCCTATACACGTCGGCATTAATGCGCGATGAGTATCAGTCACATATTTCCTGTTAGGCCAACTCGTCCCCCCAGTGTTCGACATCCGTTGACGCCACTGCGTGGTTAATGTAACATGGACAGGATGGCCATCAAAAGTCCTGGAAATGTTGGGAAATTCCACTGGCTGCAGAGTGGTCATCCTGTAAATTATCAAATCACTTTCCTACACATTTCATCTCATTCCATACATGCCAGTTCATCACCACTTTAATCACCCGTCACAATGGTCACGATGGTTCTTTGCTCCAAACTCGAAACCCACCATTATCATCACTAACTCCGTTCTAATGGCCGTCTTCCAGACCTTCCTCTCACCTAATCAAAACACCGGATACAAACTCAAAACCCAATCATTTCCACCGTAGGCTACTAGAACTTTTCACTGTTCTCATACTTCTCATGCTTATTATGGCCGCCCTGCGTAGCAGATGCGGACATTATATTTTTGCCCTGTAGTTTCTTTCTTCTTTCTTTTTTTCCTCGCCTAATCTTAGTGGTCGCAGATTGGATGTCTACCATACTTCCACACATGGTGTGGCACTAGTGCGAATTTAGAATGCAGGTCTGAAACGTGTTGCATGCAGCTCTCTTGAAATGCAGGACCCAAAAAATCGCCATCTGGGCACCATCGCACAACTTTTTCGGGCTATAGCTTCGCAACTAAGGCATGTATCAACAATCGGAAAAAAATCTGTTAAACAGCGATGTCTCCTCCAGATGTACTCACAATATGGTGAACTTCAGCCGACGAGCGGCGGAGATCTGTTGGCGAGTTTGAGGCACCCCTGCAAATTTCAACGGGTTTCGCGTCTTGGCAGCGTTAGCCTACTGCACAGCACTCTAGTAGTGGGCATCAGCGAAACTTTGTGGCGTTGAACAGAGGGCGCCACCTATATTCGGCACGGCGGCCATCACGTTGGGCATTGGCCCACATTTCTAGTCAGTTTTTTTGTTTTAGTTAGTTTGATATATTTTTTAGTTTTTTTTAACCATCTGAGGCAGATTCAGCTGGTTATGCTGGCTCAGTTGAGTGCGCATTACGTAACTAATATTTTCTTGTTTTTCAAGTTAATTACATAGCTCCAATATCACGTGCTTCTACTAAATTTTCCAAAATCAATAGAAGACTGTTTACACAAGTGTTAAAGATGTGCATGAGCTACATACGCCAGCGTGTACATCAACAGATGCTTTTCCACCAAGATTCACACAGCGGCCATCTGCATGTATCAGTAGGTTCATTCCTCGCTTGCCGTCAGCGCCACCTAGAGAATAGCAGCAACAACAATACAAAGGCGTAACACAGTTTCATAACAAATTATTCCAGTTTACTGAAATCCAGGACTGGAAAATGAAGAACCAAACGTCCAGGCTTGAAAAAGGACTGGAAAACTACAAAATGGAAGATTGGAAAAATGAAGGACCAGCTGCTGGGACCGGAAAATGCAGGATTGAAAAGTGGGGAACCAGACTGCACAGGTGGGAAATGAAAGGCGCCATAAAATGGTCCTGCATTTTCGGCATCTCCAGTTACTCGTCCATTAACTCTGATGTATATTGAAGTTCACTAAATCGGTTTTCTGCCTGGCTCCACGGCAGCCAGGCGTCCATGAAAGGACACCATGACCAGATGTCAAAAATCATAAATTTGACTGACCGCGTTAAAGTTTTACATCTCATTCGACACAAAATAGGTCACATTGGAGATGCTCTGCCCAGCCAATCTCTTGGCTAATACTGAGAAAGCAAAAATCAAAAACCAGGAGAAACAACCATAAAAATATACAATAAGCCTAGGCTAACAGAACACATTATAATCACGCATCAGAAACACAAAATACGGGTAGGTCTGAAAACCGCAGACCACCGCAGACCACCGCCGGACGAACACAGGACCACCACAGGACAGCACAGGACGCACCGCAGAACACACTGCAGGACGCAGAAAATAATTTTATTTCATTTCAGACGTGGTACCATGTTAAAATAAAACACTAAAATTCTTCAAAATAATTTTATTTTAACATGGAACCACGTCACTTTACGTAAATACACTAATGCAAGTAGGTTAGTTTAGATTTTTCAGCAAAACACTACGCATTTGTTATTATTTTCTGCGTCCTGTGGTGGTCTGCGGTTTGTCCGGCGGTGGTCTGCGGTGCGGTCTGCGGTGGTCTGCGGTAGTCTGCGGTGGTCTGCGGTAGTCTGCAGTGGTCTGCGGTGGTCTGCGGTTTTCAGACCTACCGCAAAATACTACAACTGTTAAACGTTTTTAAATGTCGCACAACAAGCCAAAAAATTTGTGCGAAATGAGTAAACGAAGACGATGTTTACACAAAGACGATATTTGTAAACTGGCAGAGATCACTACCATGAAGTCCATACGGCGGATGGACGCGGCGTTCAGACAAGACAGATAATGTCAGAGACTTTCTGAAGAGCATCTCGCGAACGACTCCGTCACCGCCGTCGTACCGACCTTTACCGCCAGAGCCGCGGTTCAGGCTGAACTGCTGCAGGATTACTGGATACCTGTTCCATGAATCACTTCCACCATAGACTGCTAGAACTTTACACTTATCAGTATTTCTGTTTTAGTTATTTTGGGTATACGGCATACCGTCGTGCATCACTTATCAGCCTCTATCTACATGTCACATTTCATTGAAATTGAAAAAACGTTTTGTGGACAGACGGACATACGGATATGATATAGGGTGACAGTGACATAATTTCTTCGCATTTGTCAGCTATTCCCCCCACAATGTGAGGCAAGCTCTGCAAAATGTTTTTTGTTGTGACATCACTTCTTAGTTAGATAGTGATAGTATGGACAGTTTCTTAAACCATGATTCAATTTTATTAGAATAATGCAATAAAATCTTCACCACTTAACTTCACACAGTATGCCATGTTGCCCCACAACATAGAGATCATAATGAGACCACAGATTACTGTGACGTCATTTCACCCTATGTATAGCTTTTTACCATGCAAGGCAGACTCGGCTGGTTATCGTGGATGTTTTTGAGTGCATCACATACTAAAATTCTACGGAGGCGGTGTGTGGTATACATACGGCAGCTTTTCCACATGAACCTACGTCGACCAGTTCCTCTCTTGAGTACTGACCACTTTAGTGGTCCAGGGAGAGCCACTCGGTCTGGCGTGTTTCGAACTAAATGACCTATGACCTAGACACGTGACACGCTGGTTCATCTCGACACTGTCTAGGTCAAGGTCGTAGGTCAAAGTTCATGGTCATAGGAGGAAGAGCTGAGCAAGTGACAGGTGGCCGATCGTCTCTGATATAGCCATATTTGTGCTGAAAAGGGACGTTAAACTCCAACTAACTAACTGACAGGTGGCCGACCGTGGTGTTGAAAAGCAGACCCAAAACTGAAAATATAAATAAGTAACAGCCAGGCAAAACATCCCAATTCTAAGGGAGAGTTGAAATAGCAGCAAAGGTTGCATGCAATTTTTTGCACTGCACCATGTACAGAATAATGTGCCTGGTATGATAAAAAAGCTATAACATACATCTCGTGATTAATAATGGCAGTGAAAGACGATTACCGTTTCTCAAGAATCTCCGGGTCTGTTATGCGAGTGTTTGTCATGTGCGTGTGAACACCGCTGCGTCCATGCCACGTTGGCCCCTATGTATGACGACACATAAACACACACATCAAACAAGGCAATTGCAAACATCGTTACTTCACACCCTCTTTAATCATTCACGTTTTTAATGATGTTGCATTCATCATCCTTCAAATACAAGTAATATATAAAATACTTGGCTCTATTTTTATACCTCCTTCACAGCTGGCCATTTCTGCATGTCTACTTTCCAAAAATGCTTGTACTTTCAAATGTAATTGTTGGTTCAGTTTGTAGTGACTATGTCATCTACCAAAGAAAAAAGGGTAATACCGTTAAAAAATTACTCCGGTGTGGGACGGATGGTCGACTCCTCTTGAGTGGCTTTCAAGCACTCGTGACTTTGACCTTGACCTTGAATCGGGTTATACGGTATACCGTCGTGCAACAGTCATCAACCTCTATCTACACTACAGACCAAATTTCATTGAAATCAGAAAAACTTTTTTGTGGACGGACTAACCACAGGGACCCCTCCAAATTCAAGGTCACGTGACACCAAAACTAGGACAAATATCAAAAATCTGGCCTGAACAAATTAAGATATTGTGCTCTAGTTTAAGAATCAGTGGTCACTTGCCAGCTCCCATTGTATATGGCAGAGGAGCTAGACCTGGAAAACTGCAATTTTCGGAACCTTGAGCTTGACCTTGGATCGGGTCAAATGGCATACCGTCGTGCATCACTCATCGACCTCTATCTACACACCACATTTCATTGAAATTGAAAAAACGTTTTGTGAACAGATGCAATTGCAGTCATCATTACGGGCGTATGATACTGACGGACATTTCAGACCCTCACTAATGTTATTAGGTCGACTTAGAGGAGTCGACCTAACAAAATGTACACAAATGTTGAATATAAGAAAATGATGCTGATGCTGATCCTGCTACTATTTACTACTACTCACCAGTAGTGCTGTTACATTCGCTGGATCCAACCTATGGACATCACGCAAATGAGACGCTAATGCAAAATCTTTATTCACCGTGTGATGAAGAGTCCAATAATATTGTTAGTTCAAACTGGGGACTTCCCCAGTTTGTACTGCATCCCCAATGTGTGCGTCCTATGACAGGTTTTGGTCCCCATTCTGCTGTAATGACAAGTTCTACTACTACTACAACTACTACTATATGTGTTTTGGCCCCGATTTGCAGGATAAGTTTGGGACAGCTAAAACGGGGACAGTTGTAGAGTCGACTATTTGCCGCCTTCATGACAACTGTGTCTACGCTTTGCAACGATTTTTGGTACTACTACTAACAACTATTAACAACTACTACTATTACTAGAAGTGGCAGTAGTAGTAGTGGTAGTGCTAGCAGTAGTGCTACTACTATCACTACCACTACTACCACTACAACTACCACTACTACTACTAATACGACACTACAACAGAAGGTGACGTGAACTCACTGCGCCAGCGCCGCCAGCGACTGTTTCATAGTAACCGACGTTTTCATCGCCGAATGTCACGTTGTTCATGCATCCCTTCACGGTGCAACAAAAACACAGCCAACTTTTATCATCAGTGTTCTCTTATCAGACTGACTTTCTCTAAATACTGTATTCCATCATTAAACACACTGCATATATAAACAATTTGTTGACGTCTCTATGGTAAAATAATTTTCTGTTACTTTGTAGCACTTTTCACATTTTGTAATTTTTAACTTCTGTCTGTATCATGCAATTGTATTTCTATGTGCTCCTTTCGCGTAAAAAATAACAAATATAACATTATAATACTGAACATGTTTGTAATTGCACATACATGCTGTAGTGTGCTGTCTCAAGTTTTGGGTATTTTAGGCTTACTGTCTCCAGGTAATTTGATTGGCATTCTTATGTCCCTGACCCTGTTTGTTTCAAACAAAAAAATAGATAAACATAACATTTATACACAGCCGTAAGGTCATTAAGAGGCTGATCATATTACGTCTGGATATGCATGTATCTGCATTCTGCATGAACACACATATATCATATACACGTGTCCACTGTAATCAACGAAAACAGCAGCAACTAGTGGCCAAAGATGTTTTACTAAACACAAACCTCACGCAGGCCGCCGAAAGGGCCGAAACACATCGCCTTTGTCCCTGGTGACCTTGACCTATGACCTTGACCTTCAAACTCGTCCTGGCGAGTGACCAAACACGTCTTCTGTGTGAATTTGGTGCAAATCCATTCAGCAGTTCTCGAGATATTTCATACACAAAGAAAAAACCAGAGACTGACAGCGCCAAAAACAGAATTTTCCACAGTTCACTGCCACCACCACCACCATAACCGTTTTGGGGCCCTTTTTCCGGGACTACCCGGGTCAGCCGGTGCCAGAAGAGAACTTCTGACTTTATGGTGCAAGGGAAGATTAACAGAGGCAGACACACCGACCATCCGGCTGGGTGCCACTCCATCTGGACTAACCAATACCCACCTCCACCATCCCCCCATATTTTTTACAGGCCGGATGTCCTTCCTGCCGCCCAACCAACAGTGTCAAAGCATTAAAGGCAACTAGCGCATTTGGATTAGGGAGAAGATGCTAGAGTTCTCCTCAACGATGTTACCTGCACCGTCTCCGTACCATTCAGTCTCTGTACCATTTCCACAGTTCACTGCATGCGGTAAAATATGTCTGGTTTTGATTCTGCACTTATTAACAGACTCTGAATTGGTCAACGTCGCCTAACTCACTCGTACTTATTGTCTGGTGATGATCCGCCAATCTGTGAACCTTGCCGACTTCCACTAATAGTGAAGCATGTATTAGTGGAATGTACCAACATATGGGACATCCGTGAAAAATATTTCACAGTCCCTTCTGTTAGACAGTTGTCTGAAAGTGTTGATATCATACCATTTTATCAAAGAAATCGATTTTTATCACCAACTGCAATCTTTGTTACTTCAACTTCATATTAGTTCTATAGCCTCGGTTTTACTCTTCATTTTTATTTGTTAGTTACTAACTGATTTTGCACAGCACTGAATAGCTTATAATGAACTGTTAAGAAACCATTTACTCACTCACTCGAGGTGCATTATCAATAAATATACTTTATCTTACCAATCATATATTTGTTACAGCAATAGGACACAGCAATTAATCAATAAATTAAAACTAAAAAAAAATTGGCCTAGAGAGATGCACAGATTTCCGTTTCTGTAGCTATCAGCCAGATATTAGCATTGGTGTCGCTATGGACCAGTGGAGACAAGGACGCAAATTTGTGAGGAAAATCTTGTTTCCAGATATATCACATCATAGCATGAGTTCAGACACTTTTCATGTTCTTTTTGGAAATGATCATTTTATGTTTGTTTAATAATGCATTTCTAAACCTGCTTATAGCATGCCCCGGACCTCTTGATATCTCACTCAGACAGAAATCCTCACTATGCTCACCATCTGTGTAGTGAGACCACCGTACACATGTGGCATGATTATTTGCTCCCTGGATGGATGGCCAGGCTGAGTTGACCTAATCCAAACCCTGGGTTCATTCCGAAAGCACCTCAAAATCCAGTTGTTTCAATCTGTTTCTAACAAGCCCTAGTGACCAACCCAGGGTCTATGATCCATTAACACTTAAATGATTATGTCGCTATATAAATGTTTGACTACTTGCAAATGGTTATCCATTTCACTGATCACACCCGACGTGGCTGCAGATTTATGGATTAATTTGGTAGTGCAGTGTAGTTACACTGCATTGCCAAACTGCCACCTAATTAATCTATAAATCTGCAGCCACATCAAAGCACATATCACAAGACATAGCATCATAGGCGTGGTCACCTGTGATGCAGCACAGACTCCAAATGCTCTCAGTACAACATCCACAACTCTCTGTGATGTCAGTACGTTGCCCCCGACAACCGCTGCCGTATCTGAAGGATCAAGAAGGCAGCCATGTGGAATAATGACCTGCACTGGCTGCAGACAACCCTACAACAACAACAAGACAGTCAGTAGTGAGTAAAAACTGGACCTATAGAAATATCGACGTTCTATGGATTTGCGTAGTATCAATCTGTTATTTTTGCTTGATTTCTCTTATTTTTATCAACCACCTTCTCGTCGAGCAATAAGTCCACTCTATGTGCCCGAATAATGACTTTAACAATTATATAAATGACCTTTGACATAGATATTTGTCATGGTGGTTCACAATGACCCTTCTAGGTCAAATTCCAATGTGAAGGCCATAAGTGAAAGTTCATGGCTAGGGTTAGAGTTAGGGTTAAGCCAAGGATCATGCCACAGTGACAACCGAAATCAAATAGCATAGAAAAAAACAAACCCGTCATCAAAACTGTAAACAAGTAACTACTTAGTTGTTTTTGGAGTTGCTTGAGCCAAAGTGGTCCGTGTAATATTGACAATTGGAAAAACCTATTAAGTACTAATATCTCCCCCACTTGTCCTCACAATATGGTGAACTTCGGCCCACTAGCGGCTGAGATCTGTTGGCGAATTTGGGGCACCGCTGCAAATTTCAATGGGTTTCGTGTCTTGGCAGCGTTACTGCACGACATTCTAGTAGTGGGTGTCAGCCAAACTTTGTGGCATTGAACAGAGGGCGCCACCTATATTCGGCAGGGCGGCCATCACGTTGGGAATTGGCCCACATTTCAAGTTGGTACATGTTTTACAGGCAGGACGTCCTTCGTGTCACCCAATCAACAGCGTCACAGCTCAGAAGGGAACTTGAAGCACTGACCACTGATAACCACCGAGTGACCTCATCCTTTCTGATCAGTCTCTCTCATACTTTTCCATTGCTTCCTACAATGACATCCTTCTCTGGCAGGCATCTTGCCACCAACATACAACATCTACATTACTTCACATCATCTTTACTACTGTTCATCTCAGACTGCTTCTTCTATTAACATTTTTTGTCAATTTCAGTGCAATTATCCATACCATTACCGGTAATGTGTCAGTCACTGTAATGCTGGGCAGAGCTCACGACAAAGGCGGAGCTTCTCCAGCAGGTGAATAAGGTATTTGTGATTTGTGGCAGGTGCAGTGGCTTGCAGCTGCAAAGTACGCTATTTGTGCACAGGTTGCAGCATAGTGCCCAGTCAGCTAGCGCCGGTCCACGGCACGTGTGTGTCTAAACCAAAAACTCCATATGGGAAAACCGAAAGTGAATCAATCAGCAAGATACCTTGCAGCAAATGGCCTCCGAACACGGTATATGCCAGACGGAAAGATGTGATTTAAAACTATGGATTTCGACAGTGCCAAAAGAGAGGTGAGCGAGATGGTGTGAAAAAGACCTGATTGAGTGGAACGTCGTGTCCAACCATGCACCGCAGGCAGTAGATGATTGCCGATAGCGTGACGGCACGCGGGGCATTGCAGTTGCCGTAGACCTCCGGCGTTGTGCCCGTGAAATCAAACACCGCCGTTCCCTAAACACAGCTCACATATGCCTTCCTCATGTCCACACCTGCTTACTGTCAACACTCCAAACCATGTGTCGCTGGACACGATAATGTTTTGCAGTAAGCAATGCAACAACGTGATCATATTTTGACTTATTTTCATGCGAGTACAACATTCACTGCAAGAAATGGGCCTTTGCGACACAGCCACGCCATCAGATGCTCTGTTTTAATGGCTGTTTTCAACGCAAACCTAAGTTAGCCAGTTTCCATCAGTGGTCTGGCATCATCGATACTTCATCCGCTGCTAGATTCCTAATGGATGGGGCTTTAATCCATCTATGTCAGATCTGTGATATTAGTCCTGAATAGCCGGGCAAAACAACTGCAAATAACGATTGACTGATTGATTGACTGAGTTAAGGTTTTATGTCCCACTTGACACAAAATATGTCATGTCGGAGACATTCTTCACAGCCAATCTCTTGGCATAGTACTGAAGAAACTAAACCTAACACAATGAAAGCAAACAACAACAACAACAACAACAACAATCGTTTTACGGCCCTTTGTCCGGGACTACCCGAGTGAGCCGGTACCAGAAGAAACATTCACCCACCCACCATCCTGATCATCACCCAATCTTTATCAGCTTCTTCCATCTACAACAATCTATAGCATCCTCCTTGTTCAAAT
>Ga0209259_1000758_pt1 | contig 10393 bp, 9 predicted proteins | sample WorMetGr2BELIZE1_FD_187417 | JGI IMG/M metagenome (GOLD analysis project Ga0209259, IMG submission 187417) | Marine gutless worms symbiont microbial communities from Max Planck institute for Marine Microbiology, Germany - Inanidrilus... ...
GTACTGGTTAGTCCGGATGGAGTGGTGCCCAGCCAGATGGTCAGTCTGTCTGCCTCTGTTAATCTTCCCTTGCACCATAAAGTCCAGAAGTTCTCTTCTGACACCAGCTCACCCGGGTGGTCCCGGAAAAAGGTCCGTAGAATGGTTGTGGTGGTGGTGTGGTGCTGAGAGTCACATAACGTCGTGTTTACGACCATGCTGCCACCTGTAAGCAGCTGGCTGACACAGGCCTTTGTGATGATTTTGTCCCATCATCATCAGTATCCATGAGGAGACATCTGCTAAGCAGCCCGTCCTGGGCCCATCGCTGTAAACCTTGTACTTGGTTTTACTTCATTATTACTGCAGTAATATATCAGTTTACTGCTTTATGTTATTGTAGTTCACATACATTATACCTGCTGACTTCCTTGAGTGGTTTTTGCATTATGCCTTTTTGGCTGTCGAAATTGTTCTATGAAAAAGTCACTACTTTATTTTTAAATGGCCAAAAATCGCTGCTTCGTGGCGTCTGTGCAATATGTTTTATGTTAATAAGCACTTGAGTATAGGTTTAAGTGGTACTTAATTGCGTGGGTACAGCTGGCCTGCATGTGGATAGGTCCTAGCTGAGCAAGTTTAACAAGTCGAAAAGTAATTAGTAATTTAGCATCGCTGCCGCACTGGACGGTTCGATCGTATTCATCAGATGGCGCCAATATGCACCCCATTTAGTACACGGTTCCTTGGGCTACTCCAGTCCACATCCCAAATGGCATCTCGATCAGTTCAGCCATTTTTGCAGGGCTCGTCCATGATCCTGACAGACAGACAGACAAACCAACAGACCACACTACTTTGTCTGTAGCAACAGGCTGCATCCACGCAGTACTGCAATGCGGCCTAATAATACAAAAGTAGGACTGTCACTAACACATGGCACAAGGCGCCATCCATAAAGGCGCCAACTTGTAAAGCCATGGTATAACCTGTCTTTCGGATCTCGCGCTTTCCGCATCTCTGCTCCACGCATTTGGAATTCATTGCCTACCAATATTCGTGAAGCCCAGTCACTTCTTACTTTCAGACGTCATCTCAAAACGCACTACTTTCAGTCAGCCTTTTCTACCCCCTAGCGACCCGCCTGCCAACGCACCCTGATTCTTTTTAAGATATCGGCGCTATATAAATCATTTACTTACTTACTTACAGGACATCCACAAAAATATGTAGTTCTTTTACACCTTTCCTCTCCTTTGTCTGCTTTTTGGCATTTGACATTACACCCTTCCCCATCCTGCAGACTTCTGCATCTCAGTTCTAAGCCACTGCTAAGCTATGCAAATCAAGCACACAGCTACAGTCAACTTATCTCTAGCGGCCGTCATCAAAACCAAGCAGCCAGCACTGATGATCCTGATGCAAGTGGTCTCTGTAGTGCAGTGAGACAGCAGTGACTGCACAGCCACTAGATTGTAACGCATAGCATATTTGTGCTGATAGTTCTGAGATATCGAATGCGGGCGTCCTGGTCTAACAAAATCAGAAGTTGGCAGCCCTACTATGAATGCAGATATCCTTGTATCATCGAGCCCTCCCCCTTGACTGGATTTCACTTAATCCCCTCCCCCATGTGGATGACCTGTGAGGATGTTCCCTACAGTTTTCTTTCTCTCAGAAAGTCCCTCCAGGTTTGTGTAGAGAATTATCATTGTATTAATTCTGAATGTATTGTAGATGTATCGAGGAAACAACTCGTAAGCTGAAGTCTTTCTGGCGAAATAATTCTGTGGTTTGTATACTAGTAACGCATTTTTGTTATCCATCTGTTGGTAGCAAGATGTTATGGACCATAGTAAATACTAGATGTATTGAATAATACCCACTAAGGTAGGGAGTGAGTGAGTTTTTCTGGCACCGAGTTGTCCTGGATGAAGGGATGTTAAACAGGTTGTTATTATTGCTGTTAGTCAGTGACAATAGTGAATGCTACGTAACAGGACCTAATGGCGAAATTTGGCATTACATTTTACACTGTTTATAAGAATTGTTTATCAGAATATTTGATAACTAGAAATGTGGGCCAATGCCCAACGTGATGGTCGCCCTGCCGAATATAGGTGGTGCCCTCTGTTCAACGCCGCAGTTTGGCTTACGCCCACTACTAGATGCCGTGCAGTAACGCTGCCAAGACGCGAAACCAGTTGAAATTTACAGGGGTACCCCAAACTGGTCAACCGATCTCAGCCGCTGGTAGGCTGAAGTTCACCATATTGTGGGGACATGTGCCTTAGTTGCGAAGATATAGCCCGACAAAGTTGTGTGATGGTGCCCAGATGGCGGTTTTTGGCGACTTTTTTGCGTCCTGTGTTTTCAGTGAGCCGCGTGCAGCTGGTTTCAGACCTGCATCTTAAATTTGCACTAAGGCCACACCATGTGTCAGACATGGCAGACATCCAATCTGCAGCGGCTGAGATTAGGCGAGGAAAAAAAGAAGAAGAAAGAACAAACCACAGCATGAAAATATAATGGTCTGCCCTATTCCATAGGGCAACCATAAAAAGATTGTGTAAGTTACTGTTCTAAGACATACATATGATAAAATACATCTGTGCTGTTGTGAATCAGGTCAACTCCTCATCACAGGACGAAGAAGAGTGATACTTATAACTTGTACAACTGCAAGACATTGACTCTTGGTGATGAATGTATAAAGACTTAATAAATCATCACTAAGACAAACTGTCATTGACAATAGTAGAATCAGTAAAATTGTCCGCTGTAATTGTAACTAGTTGAGTTTTGTTACATACACGTACGTTGGCTGTGTTTAATACTGTCAACTTCAAACTGAGCACTATCAAAGCATTTGTGCTACCATTGTTGTCTAAAGTCAGTTTTATGTACTGTGAATTGCCACATGTGATTTTAAAGGCGTTTTTATATTGTGCGTAGACCTGTAAGCCGGCTTGGTAATAAATTTCGGCCAGCTTAGCGGAAATTTCGGCTTATTTTTGGCTTAGCCAGAAACTTTTCGGCGGCGGCAGCTTAACAAAAATTGGTCTTACTTTCGGCTTGTTGGATGCGACGAACGAAGCTATGTCCAGTTAGTTTGGTTAACCAATAACCATTCACAGTAACGTCTTTACCTAACTGATGTACAATATTATATGTACCCATTCACATTATGCGACGTTATCAGTGACACTCGATGGTGTTGTAGGGTTGTAGCTTGTGTGAATATTGGTGATAAACTAGATGCTTTCCTTGCATTCCTGTACACAGTGACAGAGGACTGTACGGATGATAAAGTTATAGAAGCAAAAGGGGTGCTTGCATTAATTGATTTCAAGTTTGTACTACTCCTTCACATTTTGCGATCTGCTGTCAAAAAATTGGCTAGTTTCTGTGGAGTTGCAGGCAGTGTGTTTGGATATAGCAAAAGCTGTTGAACTTGTGCAAAATTTGATTGAATGCTTAACAACTTTACGATCATCATAACTAGACTAGACCCAAGTCCATGATGGAGATGCACAATCACACGCAGCACTGCATGTAATAATTCTCATTAAAGAGTGCTGTATAATCACGACTTTTACATCATGCAAGTCATTGTGGTCATGGCTAAGCTCAGTAAGTCGGCAGCAGAACCGGCAGCTTAGCCGAATTTTTTTTCGGCTGGCGGCTTAGCAAAGTCCACGGCGGCTAATCCGAAAATTTTTTTCGGCCGGTGGCTAATTTGGCGGCTTACAGGTCTAATTGTGCGTCCTTGCAGAGCCTTCCCTTCATGCTGTTAGTTGGGCACTCGGTGTGTAAACATACCTATTGCAGCAGTCCCTGAAGATTCTGCTAAAATCTCAAGTAACTACAGAACTGATGGCCAGTTAAATGAAAAATGAAAAGTAGCTGTTGCGGTTGTTGCCTTATTTGTTGTATGTCGTTAAAATACAGAATGTAAAACAACTTTTTATCAATTTTTTTGCTGTGTAGTTTGTTGCAACGTGGCACAATAGGTAGGACGTTGGAGTAGCGACAGCGCACGGGTTCACTCGGCGGCCATTCCACTGTCATGCAGGCTGCAGCAAACCCCAGGAAGGCTTTCATACGTGTCTGTGTTTGCCCAACAGTATGATACTGGCCAACGGCTGTGCCACTGTGAAGCTGGAAATGTAACTGCAGGCCTGGCAGAAAATAACGTCAGCCTAGTGCTGGGTTTATTACATAACATCACGTGCAGGCTGTCTGTCTCAGAAACTAGAGATCAGCATCGGTCCATATGTTCCTCAGGACTGTCGGTGTACCGTCACCTACGCTAGTTTGTGGCAATTGTCTGTGCTGCACTCGATGCAAAAAATATTACATATACACTGTCTCAAAAAAGGATACCACCCAACCATCAACGATAATTTCAACAATAGTTGTCGGATTCCAGTAAGTTTTGGTACAAATATTGCTGAATAAATATGCCATCGAAAGGTGATTTAATATACCACCTCACCTATTTATTGTACGCACCTTGCCTTGGGAAACTACAAATCATGAATTTAGCCGCAAATCCGTTATGGTTTCAGTTGCTGTGTCGAAAATAGGTGTGACTGAGTTGATCTTTGTCGTCCCTGGAATGAAAGTCAACGGCCAGTAGTACTGCGATGTTTTACTCTCTCAGCAAATGCTGCCAGTGATCAAGCATTTGCAAGTGATACGTTTGTCTTTCAACAAGCCAACGCTCCATCTCATCATGCAAGGTGAAGTGAAGTGAAGTGACAGGGACATCATTACACAGCTACAGCAAGACGCCGGACTTCATTGGTCCTGATCTCTGGCCACCAAACAGCCCAGACCTGAATCTAGTGGTCTGGGGTGTTATGCAGCAGAGAGTGTATGAATGTCGTATGAACAGTGTCGATGAGCTTAAGCTGCGGCTTATTGACGTCTGTGACAGTCTGCAGCATAATGTTACTGAAGCGGCCATCAACGAGTGGAGATTGGAGAAAGCAACTGAGAGCAAACGTGCATGCAGATGGACAACATTTTGAACATTTATTGTGAGCACGTGTGACTAACAAAAGTTATAGACAAAATACAAGTAACTTTGTTTATTCTCAAAAAAGATGCCCTTTTACTACTGAGCTTGTGATTTTTGGGGTCTTAAAGTTTCCCAAGGTAAGGTAAGTACAATAAACAGGTGAGGTGGTATATCAAACCACCTTTCAATCGCATATTTACTCAGCAATATTTGTACCAAAAATTACGGGGAACGGACAACTATTGTTGAAATTATCGTTGGTGGTATCCTTTTTTGAGACACAGTGTAGAAATTTGAAGTGCATACTGGTAATGACATTAAATGTATATAGAGGCAACAGTAATATGCAAATACCTTTGTGGACTATGAACTGGACTCTAACTCTTTTGCGCTAATTTTATGTGCTCTTACAAGTCGCATGGCTTTTTACCTGTTTTTAGCATATGCTATGCAAGCTGTATTGCCATTTGTTCATGCAGGTATGTTGAAACAGATTGCCTACTGCAAAGTGTAGTCTTAAAACAGATCTACGCGTACCAGTGACATGTACCAATTCGGCTGTATTTACAAGAACAGCATAAACTATTCCTGTGCTACAGTAACAATGGTCATAACCATACCGGCATCCTGTGATGTATAATGGCAAAATATACAAAAAATTGCACAAAATACCAGCCAACTCAGTGCATAATATAGTACGTCAGTGTCTTATGCATTCCTACTGCAGCCTCGCGTCGTTGACAATGGCTATATATACAATATCTGAGACAACTGCAACAGTTCATATTCTAAGCAATTAATACTATGAGACACTTGGTAAACTACTGCTTTCTTCAAGCTCCAGCATGTGCTGCTTTAGCTTAACTATCTCGTCCTTGGAGGCTTTGAGTTGTTCGCTAAGTTGCTGAATATCGGCACGGACCTTTGTCTTTGCTGCCGCAATGGCTATCATGTTCTTGTCTTTCTTCTCATCGACTGCAACCACAAATGATCACACGACTGATCACTTAACTCGTTCATTAGAATTAAGGAGACGTTAATATTTAAATAACAAAACCACCAAGGAACTTCATGCTTCAAAAACAAAGCATTTATTTATGGCACATGGCCTAGTAGAACTCATTGCCTTCAGTGCTTTGACACTGTTGGTTGGGCGGCAGGAAGGGAATCCGGCCTGTAAAAAATGGGGGATGGTGAAGGTGGGCACTGGTTAGTCCGGATGGAGCGGCACCCAGCCGGATGGTCTGTGTGTCTGCCTCTGTTAATCTTTCCTTGCACCATAAAGTCCAGAAGTTCTCTTCTGGCATCGGCTCACCCAGGTAGTCCTGGAAAAAGGGCCGTAAAACAGTTGTGGTGGTGGACCTAGTAGAATTCTGCGATCTGACTCGTTGGGTGCCTGCCACACACAGTGTAGCAGAACACATATCATGTTACCCTTGCACACCTGTGATATATGTTCATATAACATATTATGTCGTTGGTGCAGCTAGCCTGCATGTGGATAGGTTCTAGCTGATGACAAGTGGATAAAGTAATTAGTAATGTGGCATCGCTGCCAGTGCCACACAGGATGGTTCAAGCGTATTCATCAGACGGCGCCAATAAGCACACCATTTAATACATGGTTCTTGGGCCCACCCGAGTCCACATGCCAGACGGCATCTCGATCAGTTCAGCCATTTTTGCAGGGGTCATGATCCTGACAGACAGACCAACAGACCAGACTACTCTGTCTGTAGCAACAGGCTGCATCCATGTAGTACTGAGATGCGGCATAATAACACGGACTGTCACTAACACATAGCATAAGGGGCCATCCATAAATGATGTTCGCAAAAAATAGGTAGTTTTTTACACCCTCTCCCTCGTCTGCGTGTTCATATAACGTAATGTGTTAGTCTCTTAACTGTTTGATGTGTAGTACTGAACATAAGTCATTCTGTCCTCTGACCTTCATACAGCGACCACTCAATCAGAAGTACTTGAACAGTGTAGCAAGATGCAACCATAACAGAAATCGCCCATTACTTTCGAATTTATGGAAACATTTAGATAAATATGTTGATAAACTTCTTACTAAATTTAAATAAATCATAAAACGCTTGTGTTGTGTGTGTGTGTGTATAGTCATTTGAACATAATGTGATAACTTCTAAGAAGCAAATCAAACGTCTTTATTTTGCACACTTGATGTCTCGCACATCAGCACTAATGACGTCAAACAGCAAACGAAGCAAACAGCGGCCAACACTTTGGTGTAACTTTTCAGTTAAAAACTAGAGTATTGTGGTCGGTCATATTTCACTGAGCATATGGAGTATATACAAGTGGTCGGCATACAAGTGGTCGGTAGATATGCTGATTTACATCAATGACATTATTGGACACAACAACGTTCCACTCCAATAAACCAGATGCCCTTGCTGTCGACCAACCAACAGTGTTAAAGCCATGAAGGCAACTCTTCATCACTGGACTTCAACCAAGGAATATCACCCACTGGACATCCTTTCTTGACCCATCACGTGGCTCCAGGGGGCACGCACACCACATCCTGTTTGACACCAGTATCGAAACACTTAGTCTGACTACAGTAGAAGTGACTGGGTGCATACAGTCAGTTTCATGCTTGTAAGGACCAACAGTGACAGGATGCTGCTGCGTCAGCAGCTGCTGCATGAAAACTGACGGATCCTGAAACACCTACAAACAACAACCAAGTAGTTTCAACGACATACTCGAATCACAGCGGAAACTCCACAGATTACAGTCCAGCATCACAGACTTGTACTGTAACAGTACAAGTCTTACAAGTCTGTGACGCTGGGCTGTAATCCTGTGCACTGTTTGTTTTCTTTGTTTAGTCATTTTGCCTTCATTTCAAGGTACTGGCAACAATGTGGGAAAGTCGGTGTGTGGCACGCGCCACCCCTTCCCGTGGGAGTTAGCTTCAGGCTCAAGAAAAGATGAAGTGTCCAATGATTGATTTAGGTCTGGTTGCACCAAGCTTTGTTAACTTTAACTGTCGGTTAATTAACCCACAATCCAACGCTGATATTGGCTGTGTCATGTGACCTGCTGTTGACACGGGGTTCGTACAGATCCTGGAAAAGTTTGGAAAATATTTTGGAAATTTTCAAGGCCTTGAAAAGTCTGGAAAATGATCATAAGTATGGAAAAATCCTTGAAAAGTATGGAACTGATCCTTGATAAATGTGATGCTGACCTGGACAATTGCGGTTACGGCAATAATGGGCTTCTGCAATCTATGCATAGTAGTGTAAGTCAAATTGCCTTCTTTACTATTTTCTAAGTAGGAAGTTTCATCAGTTCAAGGCTACATTTGTAATGTTTTTGTTCACATAAATGTGTTTGAAATAATAATATTATACTAATAATAATAACAATTAGACTAATAGAAAACTAGAAATGTGGGCCAATGCCCAACGTGATGGCCGCCCTGCCGAATACAGGTGGCGCCCTCTGTTCAATGCTGCAGTTTGGCTATACAGTAACGCTGCCAAGACGCGAAACCCGTTGAAATTTGCTGGGGTGCCCCAAACTAACAAAACGATCTCAGCCGCTAGTGGGCCGAAGTTCACCATATTGTAAGGACGTGTGGGGGAGATATTGCTGCTTAACAAGTTTTTTTCCGATTGTCGATGCGTGCTTTAGTTGCGAAGATATGCCCCAACAAAGTTGTGCGATGGTGCACAGATGGCGATTTTTTGCATCATTTTTGCGTCCTGTATTTCCAGCGAGCCGCGTGCAGCACATTTCAGACCTGCATTCGAAATTCGCACTAGGGCCACACCATGTGTGGAAGTATGGTAGACATCCAATCTGCGGCCGCTGAGATTAGGCAAGGAATAAAAAAAAGAAGATAGAAGAAGATAGAAAGAAACTACAGGGCAAAAGTATAATGTCCGCATCTGCTACGCAGGGCGGCCATAACTAGTCACATTGCTGTACGAACACTGTGACACTGATGACAACAGTGAGTTAACCAACAGCTAAAGTTAACTAAGCTTGGTGCAAATGGGCCTCATGAAAATAAGAATAATAAAGCTATATTACTACAGAGAAAACCCCACTGTATCAACCACTTCAATAAATAAAAAATAATACAAATTAGCTACTGAAATTTAAATTTTAACCAATATCTTTACTGTCGGAAAACAAAGATTTGCTGGTGTCAAGAAATGCATCCATTTTGCATTAATCAGTGTCGCGAGGCAACTGCCTAAAGAGGTTTCAGTCAGAAAATGGCCATTAAACTGGTATGTATGTGTGCTTAATCAGGCCAACTCAGCCTTCTACCCTCAGCGGGACGGAAAATGTGCAGTGCAGTGATACCCTGCGGCTGAGGAGTAAAGGCAGATATGGTTCATTCCACTTGTGGATAAACGTATGGGTGGCAGGTAAAACTGTGATCCCTCGTTAACACGTGCCATACCTGAGCACTTTAGAGATGAGTTTCTCATGATAAAGCGCTATACAAATCTACGTTTACTTTACTAACTTAATCATTTCGCCGAGACATCACATCACAGTAGTCGTCACGGATATTAATCAAGTTGATGAAAAAGCACCAAGTTTTTTGCACTGCTTTAATTCTGTTGTGTTCAGTAAGTTGGACATATGCATGCTCAGAGGCTAACAAGGCAAGCCACAAAGTGACAAGTGAAGTGCCACAGATGTAACAGTTTTATACTAGCAGTATCAAGGAAGCAACTGTAGGTCATTTATACATAAATGTCTAATAAACAGCAATATACTCGTGAACAGTTGAACACTTATGGTAAGAATCCATACTGATACATTAGATGTCACATACCAGTTCATCATAAAACTCAGAAACAAGATTCTTTTTGCCAAGCATAATGTCTGCCTCAGTCTGAAAAAGCTTCAGCATATGATAAATTGTCACCTACACAGAATACAAATATTTACCAACATTGAAGCATTAAGGGCCATTTCGCACTGAGTAAAGCGTTGAGCGATGCAGATGTGCACAGTGAGAAGGTCGTCATTTTTATCAATGAGTTCGATTCGTGAATGTGAAGTTTTGCAGACACACAACGAATCCGCACATGGTGTGAACACTGTCACTGTTTTGAATGAGTTCAATTACAACAGACGAGAATATCCTTGTGGAGGTGTGTGGCCCCTTATAGCTATTCAACAGCTTCCACAGTGTTGAATTGAACAAACAGTACTTGCAGGTATATATAGCACAATACACACCACATAAAACTTGCAAAGCAGTGACATTTTAGTTATGAAAATCATTTTAGTTTTAGTTACCGGTAGTTTTCAGGTCAATCATTTGTATTTTATTTTGTCAATAGTTATGTAACTATTTAAAAATGCAATCATTTGACTAAT
>Ga0209259_1000760_pt1 | contig 10388 bp, 9 predicted proteins | sample WorMetGr2BELIZE1_FD_187417 | JGI IMG/M metagenome (GOLD analysis project Ga0209259, IMG submission 187417) | Marine gutless worms symbiont microbial communities from Max Planck institute for Marine Microbiology, Germany - Inanidrilus... ...
CCAGGTGCCGGCGATCATGTCGCCCACCCGAAGCCGGTCCCTGGTGAACAGCGGCATCAGGGTCAGCACGGAAACCCAGCCCAGCATCCCGAGGATGATCAGGGCACCGTCCGGTGAATGCGCCGGCGACCAAAGCAAGGACAGCGGCAGGAAGACCTCGACCTCCCGGGTCAGGTTGCGGGCGACGACGGCGTCAGCGCCCAGCGCGCCTCCATCGCGGTCGATGACCCGCAGGCGGAGCAGGCGCTTGCCCGGCATCGTGCCGCGCCACCTCAACTCGAAAACGGTGCAATAGAAGACCCGCAGGAAGAACGCCGCCAGCATCACGAACGAGATCAGGACCCCAGGCGGGCGATCCTCGCCGAGGATCATCATTGCGGTCAGGATGCCCAGCACCACCAGCGCGGTGACAATGATCAGCATGTCGATGACGAAGGCCGCGGCCCGCTCGCCGCGATCGGCGAGGCGAACGTCGAGGGGAACGCCCTCGGGCGTGATGATCTGGCGCCGACCCGACGCCCCGTCGCGTCCGATGGTTTGTGACTCAGCCATCCCGTCTCCGCCTCGGCAAAAAGCAGAAGTAGGCGATCCAGAAGATGCCGACGGCGGCTGCGGTGCCGTACCGCACCCAGACGTCCGTCACCAGTTGGCGGAAGAACCCCTCGAACAGGCTGGCGATGAAGAACAGGATGACGGCGCCCAGCACGACCTGCCCGGCCACACGGCCGCGCATCGCCAACGCGGTTTTCCGGCTATGCAGTCCGGGAAAGACGATGCTGTCGGCGAGGACGAGGCCGGCCGCGCCGCAGAGCAGGATTGCAAGGAACTCGGTCACCCCGTGGGGCAAAATCCAACCCCAGAAATCGATGCCCAATCCGCGCATCTGGCAGAGCGCGGCGAAGGCGCCGAGCAGGACGCCATTGTAGACCAGCAGGACCAGCGTCGGCAGACCGAGGGCGAAGCCGAGTCCGAAGGCGAAGATGCCGGTGACGGCATTGTGGGTGAACAGGAACGAGGCAAAGATTTGGAGGGCATCGGCCAGGTTTTCGTCCGGCCGGTCGTAGAGGACGTCGCGGAGATCGTCGGTCGGTGTCGCCGGCGAACGCCCCTGGGCGACGCCGTCCGGGACCAGCAGGTAGTAGCGTTCCGGATCGTCGAGAACGAGCAGCCAGCCGGCGGCGATGCCGAGCGCGAGGAACGCCGCGGCGATCAGGAGATGCCAGCGTATCGAAGCGACGAGGCGCGGCAGGCGTTCGAGGAAGAACGACGACACCACGCCGCCGACCCGCGCCCGGGTCCCGTAGACGCAAAAATAGGCGCGTCCCGCCAGCCCCTCGAGATAGGTGACCAGGTTGTGGTCCAGCGAGATCGCCCGCGCCACCGACAGCGACGACAGGGTCGCCCGATAGAGGTTGGTCAGCCGCATCAACTGCTCGGGCGCCAGCGATCGGATGCCCCGCTTTTCGACCACTCCGACCAGGGTTTCCAACTCGCGCCAGGACGGCTCGCGCTCGCGCCGGAATTGGGTGCTCTTAAGGACGATACCGGTCATCGCGCGGCGGACCGCTAAATCATCTCGCGGCGCTTGACCGCGAGATACCGGTTGACCAGGTCGATGCCGACCGGCCGCGTCGGCGCGTCCAGGCACAGCACGCCGAGGCGCCGCAGACGCTTGAACACCACGAGGCGGTCGCGGATAAACTCGTCGGCGACGACGGCTCGCGCGATGTCGTCGAAGCGCCTTGGCGGGGCGTCGGCCAGCGCCGAAAGCCCGCTGTCCTGGAACGTGACGAACAGCACCAGGTGGCGTGAAACCAGCCGCTGGACGTTCTCGATCAGCAACTCGGCGGTGACGGTATCGACGAACTCGGTGAACAGGATGACCAGCGAGCGGCGGGCGAGGCGCGCGCTCAGATTGGCGAGTCCGAGGGTGAAGTTGGTTTCCTCGCGGTGGTAGTCGAGGCGCGCCGACGCCTGCTGCACACGGTGGAACGCCTGCACACCGGCGATGGGATCGGCATACAGACGGACGTTCGCGTCGAACCCGAAAACGCCGACCCGGTCTCCCGTCCTCAGCGCCATGTAGGCCAGCACCAGACCCGAATTCACGGCATGATCCAGCCTCGGAATGCCGTCGAGCGGCTCGCTCATCAACTGCCCGGTGTCGACGGCCAGAATGACGTTGTGATTGGCCTCGGCCTGGAACTCCTTGCACACCAGCCGCCGGTGGCGGGCCGAATGCTTCCAGTCGATCCAGCGGTGGTCGAGCCCGGCCACGTAGTCCCGCAGCGAATTGAAGTCCGATCCCTCGCCGTGCATGGACTGCACCTTGAGCCCGATGAAGGCGTTGCGGGACTCGAACGTCAAGGCTGCCGACCGGACCGCCCTCACGTTGGGCAGAACCGCGATTTCGCGTTCCAGCGCGTCCGTCCGCTGCTGGGCCATCAGCGAGAACGGCCCCGACCACCGCAGCCACAACCTGTCGATGGAGACCGTTCCGCGGCGCTCGGCGACGAGCGGAACCGCCAGCTCGGTTGGCGCATCGGGCAGCGCGTCGGCGGAGAGCGGCGGCGGGCGGAGAACGCTGCCACCGACATCGCACAGCACCTCGACACGGGCCGGATAGGACCACCGCGTCGCCGGGAAATCGATGATCAGATCGTCGGCGTCACCGACGTAGAGGACCGGCGGCGTGTGCACCTCGCAGAACAGGCGGCGCTTGGGCAACACCAGTACGGCGTCGAGACCAACCAACAGCGCGGCGCCGCCGACAATGGCCAACGCAAACGCCCACAGGTCCGGGGTCGCGATGACCAGGACGACCGACGCCGGCACGCCGACCATGAACAACACCACCGCGCGGCGGGTCGGACGCATCAGCGCGGGGCCGCCGTCTGGTCGACGATCTGGGCGATGACCCCGTCGGCGTCGAGCCCTTCGATCTCGGCACCGGGCGCCATGACGACGCGATGCCGGAGCACGGGGCTCGCCAGGGTCTTGATGTCGTCCGGGATGACGTAGTCGCGCCCGCGCAACGCCGCATGAGCACGTCCCGATGTCGCCAGCATGTTGGCGGCGCGCGGCGAGGCCCCGAACTGCAGCGCCGGGTGCTCGCGGGTCGTGCGGATCAGATCGACGACGTAGTCGACGATCTCGTCCGACAGCCGGATGCCGGCGACGAAGGCCCGGACCGCCTGCAATGTCTCCAGGTTCGCCACGGGCTGGATGCCGAGATCGTCGAACCGCGGCATCGTCGTGCGGTGCCCGTGGCGGACGACGATGGCCCGTTCCTCGTCACGGGCCGGGTAGTCGATGACGACCTTGAACAGGAACCGGTCGAGCTGTGCCTCGGGAAGCGGATAGGTGCCCTGCTGCTCGATAGGGTTCTGGGTGGCGATGACCATGAAGCCCTCGCCGAGGTCGTGATTGACTCCATCGATGGTGACGGCGCGTTCGTTCATCGCCTGCAGCAGCGCGGCCTGGGTTTTCGGCGGCGTCCGGTTGATCTCGTCGGCGAGCAAAAGCTCGGTGAAGATCGGCCCCTTGGTCAGCGTGAACGTGTTGGTCTGGAAGTTGAACAGGTTGGTGCCGAGCAGATCGCCGGGCATCAGGTCCGGGGTGAACTGGATGCGCCCGAACCGCAGCGACAGCGCCGCCGCGAACGTCTGAGACAGCAGCGTTTTTGCCGTGCCCGGGACGCCCTCCAGAAGGACGTGACCTTCCGAAAGCAGGCTCACCATCATCAGGTCGACGGCCGCATCCTGCCCGACCACGGCCTTGCCGATCTCGGTTCTAAGTCCTTCGCCGATCGCTCGAACGGTCTCGAGGTCCATGAAGCATTTCCTGTTTCCAACGATAGAGGTGCCGTGCCGCGCGTAGCGCCTTTTGCTCCTCGGGCATCGGTCCGGCGGGTTGTTCGATTGCGTCGCGGACGGCGGTCAGGCTCGTCGCGAGTCCGCGGGATTCGCCGATCCGGTCCAGCCACATTGCGCGGGCGCCGTCGTCCAGGTCCCGCGGCGCGTGCAGCCGCCGGGCGACGTCCCGGGACGTGGTGTCGAAGTAACGGTTGAAGGTGTCCCTCGTATGCCCGCCGAATTGCAGCAAGGAGGCGACATTGTCGATCAGCTCGCGCTTGCCCGCCCTGAGCGGTGCCGGCGCCGGAACCGGCGAACCGAAGCGGCCCGACGCCGACCACAACAGGACAAGAACGGCGGCACCGGCATGCAGCAGCGCGAGGACGAGCGGAAATCGGAACAACTCGCGCAGGATGCTGGGGTCGCGAGCAAGGCCGTGAAGGGTCTCGTCGTAGACGACTGTGGCGCCGCCGAACGGAACGGGCGCAGACGTCCGCAACGCTTCGATCACCTGCGCCACGAGGGCGGCATTGTCGCCGCGGTGCAGTCCGTGGTTGGCGAGGAGATCGGGATCGGACAGGACCCAGACTCGCGCCTGTCCAGGTTTATGGTGCTCGCCGAGGAGAATTCCCTGATCGCTGGCGATAAGGGGATCGAGATACTTGGAGCGGATGAACTGCGGACGATCGATGTCCGGTATGATGCCGAAGCGCGAAGGCACCCACGACACCTGCTGTCGCGGACGAATGATTGCGGCGTGGTAGTCGTAGACGTTGTCCAACACTCGGAGCAACGCCGATCGCGGTAGCGGCACGGCGGTCGAGATCCACGCCAGATTGGCGCCGTCGGGGTACGGCCGCCATTTCGGCAGCACGACGAGCACGGTCGACGAGACGTCGACCACCTCCCTCAACCGCTGCAAGGTCAAAGGGTCGGCGAGCGGTTCGGCGATCACCAGCACGGATTGGTCCGATTTCCCCGACGTATCGCGCCGGCTGACAAGGACCGGAATGTCGAGTTCCTGCAACATCGACACGAAGGCCCGATGCCCGACCGCCGACACCGAGAAGCTGTTCGTCCCCGACGTTTCAAGCTTTGGTGCACCCGAACCGAAGATGGTGAAGTAGGTGGCCACCGAAACCGAGACGAGTCCCACGGCAAGCAGCCAGACCACGGTGCGCCGGCCCATCAGCGGATTGCGGTCGCTCACGCCGGCCGCCCCGCGGCCTCCGCCGCGAATTCATCGAAACTGGCGCGGCACCGCCGGTAGTCCGCCTCGGTCGCCGGGCGCCCGCCGAACAGGGTCCGCTCGACGCTGTCGACCAGGACTCCAAGGGCGGTCCGCGCGCTGCCGGCGATATCGGGTCGAGACAGGATTTCGCGGCTGGTCAGCGACGGTGAGAACTGTTCGTCGGACCGCTCACGCATCCTGTCCAGCGCGTTCAGCAGCAGGACGTGCACGGCCTCGGCGTACCGTCCTTGACGCGCGAGGTGCTCGGTGTCGTCGGGCAGAGGATCGCCATCGTACCCCGCATCCTCGGGACCCGCCATCTCGGAGGGGTCGTGGACCGAACGCGTCCACCGGGGCATCTCGTTGACCACCCACATGAGGCCCAGCACGACGGCCCCACCGGCGATGATCCACAACAGGACGCGGGCGGCATCGGGGATGCCGCTCATGTCCGGCAGCTCGATCGGCTCGATCTTCTGGAGCCGCGTCGTCGGTTCCGGCGTGGGGAAGCTCTTCTGGTAGTTGTCTGCTTCGTAGACGGATTCGATCGCCTGGCGCACGTCCGCGGCCGTCGGTGCGCCCGCACCGGGTGACGGTCCCGAAACGCACGCGATCAGCAAAATCAGAAGGATGGCGAAGGGCTTGCGAAGGTGTGCCTGTGCCCGCGTCCGGCCGATGCGGACGTGCGGCCGTCGTCCTGTCCGACGGCGGTTTCGTGCTACTTTCACTGGTGAAAGCGCCATGACGTGATTGTCGTCCCCCTCCTCGGCCGGAAAAGCATATCAGGCGCACGAGCACCCGCAACCCGCATCGCCCGGCTTCTCGGACGCCGCCGATGGATCAGCAAGCCGATGCCGGCGGATCGGTTTTGTCTCTGGAGTTCGGCGGATCATCGGGGCCCTATCGGCCCGGATCGTTGCCGGAGGCCGTTTTCGAGCAGTACAATTGACGCTGACAGGATCGGAGTGCGTCTCGGCCCGAAGAAGTGAGGGCATACCCCCCGCCATCCGCGGCTCACTCCGGCCGGATTCGTCCCAGAGGGGGCGGCCCATGCACATTGCCTTCGCGCTTCTGACCGGGTTGTGCAGCCTCAAGGCAGGCTACGATCACGGCTTGAACGCGGGGCTGTGCTTTTTCGTCGTCGCCATGGTCGCGCGCCCGGTGTTGTCCCAGGTCGCCGATCTGACCGTCCTGCGCGGGTTCGATCCGCGCCTGCGCAGCGCCTACCACGCCGACATCCAGTTCATGCTGATGATCGTCGCCTGGACCATCGGCGTCGGAGCCCTGTTCGTTCTCTGGCCCGAACCGCCGCATTGGCAGACGTAAGGCACCTAGCTCACAGTACCTGCCGCCATCCACAGACATCGGACCGCGCCGACGACCAGTACGGCGAAGGTCACCGCCATGCCGGCGACGCGCGCGGCGCCGTTGCGCGCGGTCATCGCCCAGGCATGCACGAGCCGGCCGGCGAGCAGCGCCGACCCCATCACATGGATCATCCAGCCTGCCACGCCCCCTAACTCGAGGACGAGCATGAGGATCAGCGCGATGGGAACGTATTCAGCGAAATTGCCGTGAGCGCGGACCCGACGCGCCAGATCCTCGTCTCCGCCGTCGCCGACGCTGACCCGGCTCACCCGCCGGAAACGAACGACCCGCACGGACAACGCGACGAACACCAACGCCGCGACGCCGGCGTAGATGGGAGTGATGGTAAGCGCGGTCATCGCCATCCCCTTCCATTCTCTCTACAGCGCAAGATTCGCAAGAATACGGCGTCGAGTCTCGCGCCAAGGGCCGCTGGACAGGCGGGGCATCGGCCCCCGGGGTACGGGGAGGAGGGGGTGTACCCCGGAGGCCGTGCGACGACACCCATGGGGCGCTCGTCGCGGGGGCATCCTGGATACGCAAAGCACCGCCGATCGGATCACCGGCGGAGGCGCGTGTGTCAGCTTCAAAAGACCGGCCGCGAACTGATCGATGATCTGTCGAGTGGTCCGGGACACGTCGGTGCCGCTCCGCTCCGCAACCATGCTGAGGAACACCATGTGACCGGCGCGGAGCCTGAGCGGTGTGTCGACGACGGCGCGTGTTCCGAAGCCGGCGCCCAGCGCCGCCTCCGCGCTATGCGGGGGTGCCAGCGTGTCACGTGTCTGGCAGCCGTCGATGAACCAGTCGATGATTTCGGCGACGGCGTCGAACGACGTCGGCTCCGACCATTCCCTGGCACGCGTCGGGTTCGAAAAACGCCTTGTCGGATGTATGGCGACTGTACAGAGTGGCGCGTCGGCGACGTCGCCGTCGTGCCAAGCCGTTCGAAGCTGCTGAAGGGGAAGGAACAGGGCCAATGACCGGGGAACTGGAGCGCCGGACAAACTGGAGCACGTCCCGGTTCCTCCATTCGGAACAAGCCGTGCCGCTCGATCCGGACTCGGCGTCGGGTTTGTGATCGACCCGATCGCGTTTGATCGCCCTGGCCCTGATCTACGCGGGCTTCATCATTTACGGCAGCCTGCTTCCTTTCGAGTTCCACGCGCTCCCTCTTGGAGACGCCTGGCAGAAGTTCCTCGAGACGCCATACCTAGCGCTCGGCGTCATGAAGCGGGCGGACTGGGTGGCCAACTGCGTCCTCTACGTCCCGATCGGGTTCCTTCTCTCGGGCGCCTTGTCGTCCAGCGCCAAGAGAACAGGCCGGGCCTTCGGCTGCCTGATCGCCTTCGTGCTGGGGACGGCGATCGCCATCGGTGTCGAGTTCACGCAGTTGTATTTCCCGCTTCGGACGGTGTCGCTCAACGACTTGGGAGCCGAGATTGTTGGCTCACTCATCGGCGCCGCCCTCTGGTTCTCCCAGGGGCCGAAGCTGCTGAGCCTCATGCGCTCGATCTCGGACGGCGGCACGGCCGCCATCCGCGCGGCGATCGTGATCTACCTGGTGGCCTACTTCGCCTTGGCCATGTTTCCGTACGACTTCCTGGTTTCGTGGTCCGAGATCGAGTGGAAACTGACGAGCAGCGGGATCGGGTTGGCGATCGCCGGCAACGCTTGCGAGAGCGGCTTGCGATGCACTGTCAAGTTCGTCATCGAAATCGCGGCAATGATGCCTCTGGGCGTCCTCATCGCTTTGATGCGCCCCCCGAACCGCGGCAACGCCCTGGCGTACGCTTGTCCTTCAGGGATTGCTCATCGGGTTCGCCGTCGAGTTCTTTCAGATATTCATCGCCTCCGGCGTCGTGCAGGGCGCCTCGGTCGTCACGCGGGCCGTCGGACTTGTCGCTGGCTACGTCGGCCTTCGTATTGCCGCCCAACTGCCGCTCGCCGGACTACTGCCTTGGATGCGGCCCGCGGCCTTGGTCGGCTTCATTCCTTATGCCGTGCTCGTCATCGCCCTCAGCGGGTGGCAGGCGGGCGGATGGCTGGGCATCGAGGAGGGGCTCGACCGCCTCGCATCAATCAACTTCCTGCCGTTCTACTACCACTACTTCACGACTGAGCAAAAGGCCATGTTCAGTGCCGTGACCCGCGCGATCTTGTTCGCACCCACCGGTCTGCTCGCATGGATGTGGGTGGCGGGCCGGGCCCGGGGGAACACGTCTTACGCAGGGGCCTGGGCAGCCGGAGTCGGCGCGGCGGCGCTCGCGTTCGTGACTGAAACTGGGCTTCTGTTCTTCCGCGATACCCGCCCGGATCCGACGAACATTGTCATCGCGTTCTTCGCCGCCCTGTCGGTTTTCGCCATCGCCGAGGCCGTTTCGCGCTGGACCCGTGCCGCGTCCCAGACCAGCGGCGTCCAGCGGCCACCGATTCCGGAATCCGCGGTTGCGCCCGCCGAGCCACGTCCCGAAGCCGATGCTCAGCCTGCTGCGGCGGCGCCGTCGCCGGCCCCGGTCGACGCACGGCCGGCCCTGCCGAAGACGATCCGCAGAGGAATCGCCGCGGTCCTGGTTGCTGCGACCGGCGTCTTCATCCTCGAATATCCGCTCGGCTTCCTCTTGCCGCTGCTCGGGATCGTGGTGTACGCCGCCCTGCTCTGGCGTTTTCCGGATTATTGGACCGTCTTCGTCCTGGCGGCTTTGCCGACCTTGGATTTGGGGCGCGCCACGGGCCGCCTGTTTTTTGACGAGTTCGACGCCCTGGTGATGGTGACCGTGGCCGTGCTGTTGGTAAGCGGCTATCCGAAATCCGGGTTTCCGCGACTTCGCGGGTTGCCGTTGCTCGTCTTTGTCGGTCTCGGCGCCTCGTACCTTGTGAGCGCGGCGATCGGACTGCTGCCGTGGACCGCGCCCGGCAGCGACGACGCTTTCGCGTCCTACTACAGCAGCTACAACAGCTTACGCATCGCTCGCGGGTTTCTGTGGGCTCTTGTGCTGTTCCCGTTCCTGTCATCGCAGTTCGCCTACGACCGCCGGGCGCTACACCGGTTCGGCAGCGGGATTGTCCTCGGCCTTTTCGTTACCGCGCTCGTTGCTCTCTGGGAGCGGCAGCTGTTCACCGGTCTGTTCAATTTTGCGAGAGACTATCGGGTGACTGCGACGTTCACGAGCGTCCATATCGGCGGCGCTCACCTTGACGCATTTCTCGCGGCCTCAATCCCGTTCATCGCCGTGCTGGTTCTCGGAGGGACGCATCGGCTTCGCGTTCCGGCGGCGCTCGCGGTTCTCGGAGCTGCCCTCTACACGCTGTTCGTCACGTTTTCGCGCGCGCCGATGTTTGCTTTCCTGGTTGCCGCCGCCGTGTTGGCGATCGGACTGCCTATCGCCCTCCGCCAACTGGGTGTCAAGGTGGTGCGACCTTTCCTGATCATGGTCGGCTTGTTCATTGTCGCCGGCGTCGTCGGCGTGTCCGTCCTTGGAGCGACGTTCTTAAGCTCGCGGGTCGCCACTGTGGACCGCGACTACCAAATTCGCGCCGACCACTGGGAACGCAGTCTCGAGATCCGGGATTCGGACGTCCTGACATGGGCCTTCGGCACCGGTGTTGGGAGCTTCCCGCGGACGTACTACCTTCACGCCGACCCGAAGAAGCGGCCGACAGCCTATGCCTTTCGGAACCACGCCAACGGCGACCTGCTGCAGGTCTTCACCGGCACAGACATGTACTTCAACCAACTTGTCGACATTGCGCCGAGGTCGCGCTATCGGGCTCGCGTCACGACACGGAACACGGCCGAGAAGGCCTCCGTCGCGGTTTTCCTCTGTGAGAAGTGGCTCATCACTTCGTTTGACTGTGCTTCTGGCAACACCGCGCTGCCGAGAAGCGACCGAGAGTGGACGACCTCCGAGATTGTGCTCGACACGGGACCGGTC
>Ga0209259_1000761_pt1 | contig 10387 bp, 5 predicted proteins | sample WorMetGr2BELIZE1_FD_187417 | JGI IMG/M metagenome (GOLD analysis project Ga0209259, IMG submission 187417) | Marine gutless worms symbiont microbial communities from Max Planck institute for Marine Microbiology, Germany - Inanidrilus... ...
GTTTATGTCTGTGTATCTGTCTTCAGTGCTTTGACACTGTTGGTTGGGTGGCAGGAAGGGCATCCGGCCCGTAAAAAAATATGAGCCCCATATTTTTACGGCCCATTTTACGGGCCGGGTGCCCTTCCTGCCACCCAACCAACAGTGTCAAAGCACTGAAGGTAGATAAACAGACAAAAACAATTATGAAAATGTGATAAAGACAGTAAAAATGAATGGACACCAATAATGATACATGCATTCCGCTCTTCATAGCAGTCATAAAGCAATCATAATAGCAAAAATGATGAGCTATAAACTTGCATAACTTGGGAACAGATGAACAACAACTACTACTACATGCATTTAACGGCCTTTTTTTCCAGGACAACCTTGGTAAGCCGGCACCAGAAAGGTGGGAACTGGTTAATTCCGATGGAGTGGAGCCCAGCCGGATGGTCAGTGTGTCTGCCTCTGTTAATCTGCTCTTGCACCATAAAGTCCAGAAGTTCTCTTTTGGCACCGGCTGACCCGGGTGGTCCCGGAAAAAGGGCCGTAAAACGGTTGTGGTGTGGTGGTGGTTGAGTCTGTTAGTCGTCTGGTGGTGGTTGAGTTGGTTAGACGTCTGTTTACATTCAGGTCTGGTCAGGTAATAGGATTATTGCACAGTGCATGTGTTTTGAAATTAATGAGCCACACTCGCGCTTCGCACATTTGTAGCTCGCGTGGAGTCACAGCGATGGCATCATGGGGATTTGTGGCTGGCCAATCTTCCGGCGGATTGGTGAGTCCAGTCCGATGCGAGTCCTGTGTCGCTCTGCCACCGAAGTGGCCGTGCGGCACGGCTGAGGCGGTGGCTTGTTTGGTGTGCAGCCAACTTTGGCATGCAGCCAACATTGTACACGGTCCATGCACTGTTCACAGACAGATGCGGACAGACTTAAGTGTAAATTATATATAGATTTCTTGGACAGGCTAGTAGAGGGTTTGATGGTGTCCTTCTTAACCTGTGACCATTGATGAGTTCACACCATTAAAAAATAGTGGCATGTAAATGCTTTCATGGTGTCATGTTAAAGTCAACTTCAAGGATGAAGTGGTATGGCAGGTAACCTTATGTAGGTCAAGTTGATCCACATTCTAATCTGAGTTAGGTAGGCCATGGTGATTGAGGGCCAGTCTGACCTGGGTATAGATGCCTGAACTAGGCATGCCCTGCTCTGAACTGGTCCAGTTAATGACTTGATGCAATTAGACCTTTCGGTTCGGTCAGTCTGGAGTGTGTGTTCACAGGAGCCACATAGAGTGTCGGGCTAATAGAACTTAACATATACACACTGCCTGTTACAGAAGTTTAATAGCAATTAAGCCAGTTGCACAGCATTTCATATGCAGACTTCCTGGCTCTGAACATAAAAGTGCATTTCAGTTGAAACAGCAGGCTTCTGTATATATCTTATATTTGGGTGAAGACACAGACATCAAACAGCATGCCTTAGTATGGGAAATGCTGCCATTACTCCAAGTAAAGAAAACAAATATTTCTAACGAAATAATATAATCTATAAGTTATCTTGTTGTCAAATTACGACAGTAGTAGTGTATGTAGAATGTTCCAACCATAGAAATGGTTACAAAAAGTTCAGTTGGTTGGTTGGTTGGAGTTCAACGTCCCTTTTCAGCACAAATCCGGCTATATCAGAGACGATCAAAAACTTCAGTAGGAGGTGATTTGATATCAGTGTAATGGATTGTGCTGAAATGTTTTGACTGCATTAATTTTAAATTCACCAGATAGTTATCATAGTTGCCAATGCCAATGATGCTGGTGGCATAGATAAGCACAGATTTAGACTGTATACAGCCTGATTGCTGAGTTATTAACACATATTAAATTAGGTTTATGGTTCCAACAACTATGATCTTAAAATTATTTGTCATAGAGTAGTTAGAGCAGCAATTTCTTGCCTTCAGTGCTTTGACGCTGTTGGTTGGGTGGCAGGAAGGGCTTCTGGCCTGTGAAAACTGAGTGGTGAGGTACTGGCATGGTTATCTGTCTGGAGCGAGGAGCAAATGATTTGCATATGGTCCAGCTGATGCCATTGCCACCCCGTCATCTCTTGCTCCAGTAAATCCAGAATGATTACCTTTCTGGTACCGGCCTACCCTGGTTGTCCTGGAAAAAGGCCGTTAAATGGATGTAGTAGTGTAGTAGTCGTAGTAGTTAAAGCAGCAGTTTGACAAAGTGTTTCATAAGCATCGTTAATTCTACTGTTAACACTGGCCACTGTATAAAAGCAGTGGTGTTTGTAGGTGACGGAATCATGTTCTGTTCATATCAACAGTGAATGGGTGAGACATTTCAGAGATTGTGGACTGAAGTTTCACACAGTTGTCAAGAATGGCAATGTAACGATTATAGAAGCTCACAGCGATGTGATATTGGAAGGAAAGTGGATGGATGTTGATTTGGCAATTAATGACATTAGAGATGCTGTTGCTAAGTCACTTTGTGGTGCTTCAGATACGTGGAATCATGTGAGTGGATCGCCAACCAGTGCTGTGGACAGTAGTTTAAATAAACTGGATCCAGATGTGGTTAGAGACGACTTCATAGCTGGCAAACAGACTTCTGCAACCATGGACATTGATCGTGATCAGATGAAAGCTACTGACATACATCAGATTGCAAACAGCAGTTGTCATATCATGGCATCAGCAGGTCCTGAAATGCATGAGAGTCAGCTGGAAATAGATGAATATATATGGCATTATATCGCATTCAGATACTCCAGCATGTGTGAACACTGGAAACAGACATTGAAGCTGAGACGAGGTATGAGTGCACGGATGATTGAGATAACAGGGAAGCAGCAGGATGTAATCAACTTTAATGAATGGTTTAAAACGCATGATCTCATGTCTGTTCGGCAGAGAGTAATTGAGATTCCATCAAGCATTGATGTGAATGCATTGAAGGCTTTGGTTGATAGTAGCAAGGCTGCCGAGTTTGGAGTACATGTCAGGTTATCAAGCAGCAGAGACTTGGAGTGTATTGGCAAGGCAAGTGATATCAATGGTCTCATTTCATGGCTGAAGGTTGCACTTGATAACATCGCAGAACACAAGGATACTAGATCCAGTGCTGATGTTGAGGAAAATGCACAAGATGGATGTAATGTGGTTGGGAATGTTTCATCCCATGTCAATAGCACAGTTGCCGGTGGCAGCCCAGTGACGTATAGTCAAGCAAATATTGTGCATGCTGGCAAAGAAAGATTAAAGTTCAAAACTGCGAAAAGTCAGCTGGAAGTTGAGGTGCTGAATGGGGATTTGACAAGGCAAAAGTCCGAGGTCATTGTAAACCCTGCAAACAAATACCTGCTTCACTCGGGTGGAGCTGCCAAAGCCATTCAGAGTGCAGCTGGTTCTTTGTTACTTAATGAATGTAAAGATTATATAAGGAGGCATAAGGAATTGCGAACATCAACAGTGATGCACACAACAGCCGGCAATCTTCCACGACCAATCAAGCATGTGATTCATGCATGTGGACCAAACGCCAGAGACTATCCAGATGATAGACAATGTCTTCAGCTGCTAGAGAAAACATTCTTGAGCTGTTTCAGATATGCTAATGATATATTACGTGTGCAATCTCTTGCACTTCCTGCCATCAGCTCAGGTATCACCATTTTTTTGCACTTGATATGGGTCGATTACATCTTGGTTTTTCATTTTTATGACAGGCCACTGCTGTTGTGAATGTGGTACTAGCATCCATGCATTGAATTTGCAGGTAAAGTTTCCATCTTTGCAGCTTTCATAAAGTGGCAGCTTTTGTAACTTGGAGAAACTAAAACCAATTTTGTTATTGTGATATATGTACACTGTGAGTCAAAAGAGGATGCCACCGTACAGTGATGATGTGACGAAGTTCACATTCGACGACGTTCGAACTTCGAATGTTTTGAGCATACTTGAATTCATCTAACATTTTAAATGCCTTTTTGTCAAGTGCAAATTATGGGCAAATGCTTATTTCATGAGTAATGTGTGTAATGCGAGTAACTTCAAAAGCAACAACAAACTAGAATCCAATGCCCAACGTGATGGCCGCCGTGCCAAATATAGGTGGCGCCCTCTGTTCAGTGCCACAAAGTTTGGCTGACGCCCACTACTACAGTGCCGTGCAGTAACGCTGCCAAGACGTGAAACGCCTTGAAATTTGCTGGGGTGCCGCAAACTTGCCAATGGATCTCAGCTGTTAGTGGGCCAAAGTTCACCATATTATGGGGACATGTGGAGGAGGTATTGCTGTTTAACAATTTTTTCCGATTGTCGATACATGCCTTAGTTGTGAAGATACAGCCCGACAAAATTGTGCGATGGTGCTGAAATGGCATTGCGTCCTGTATTTTCAGCGAGCCGCGTGCCGCACATTTCAGACATGCTTTCTAAATTCGCACTAAGGCCACATCATGTGTGGAAGTATGGTGGACATCCATTTTCCGACCGCTGAGAACAGTCAAGGAAAAAAGAAAGAAGAAAGAAAGAACAAGCTACAGGGCAAAAATATAATGGCCTACCCTATTTTATAGGGGGGCCATAACAAGTGCAAACAAGTCATTTCCAGTAATGACATGGCTGGTCCTTATTTACCTACAAATGCAGACAGTGTAAGCAACACATAATTCAGTGCCACACAATCTTAGGCACAATGCAACTGGCACTTCCAGTTTTATTCAGTGAATGCAAATTTTGACCAGCTTCATGGCATCATACTCTTGCCTGTAGCTTTGCCATATGTAGACTGATTTTTAGAATTTTTTCATGGACAGATTCAGGAGTAAGTTTGCAGTGAAGTTATCATTAAAACATTTCACCACACCTTAAACATGTCACTACACTACCTGTATGTATTAAAAAATCACTATGTTCAAGAACTCATGTGAAGCAAACTGCCATCCAAGACCCAGTCACTCAAAAGTTGTTGAAAAAATACGTCTAGTGATGTTAGCATTATTTACCGCGGTAGTTAACTGATAACAGTATTCACAGTGGCCATACTGAAAATCCCACAGAATGACTGACTGTATGAACCTGCCGTGACAGAGAACAAGGCGTCTCAGCAGAATCTTTTCACACATGATCAGTGCTCAGTCAGATGCTGATAGTGTTAGTCTGTCAGTTGGCAAGTCAGTATTTGTCAACAGCAGTTTGATGTTTGCTGACATTAAGGTCAAAATCAGTGTGTTTACTGACATAACAATAGTTGCTAACCATCATGCATAAGATCTCTGGCGACTTGTTCATCTGTACACAGGACAGTACCAAGACGCACAGGGCACATGAGGTAATCAACCTTCTTGCCTGTATTGCCAAACGTTCAACAATTTAAAAAATATTTACTGACAAACTCAGCAGTAAGTTTGTAGTAAAGTGATTGTTGAATAACTCACCACAGACGTTCGCTAGTTTTGTGAAATAATTATTTCAGAACATAGCATAGCAACATGTTTATGGTGATGTGAGATATTTAGTGATGATTTATTGAGAATTTACTGCTAAGTCTGTTTATGAAAGATTTTTGAAACGACCAGAATTTAATGAAGTTATAGGTAAGAATATAGTGGCACCGTTTTTTTGACTCACAGTGTATGTGTCCTCTTTGTACCACCAGCTGTGTACTTTGTGTCTTAGATGGTAGTTGCTAGTGTAGCTTTCTGTGAATGGTACAATGAGGTTAGTTACCAGCTACAGTGACGAATCATTTTTAGTTCTAATCAAAAGGTATTAAAAGGTAATGGTGACCACTGGCCTAGATTAGTGCTTGAGATGGAAAGTATTGAGACTTGCTACTGTTCAAGTTTTGTCTTTGTTGTTTGTCTCTGTATTACATTTTCGTTAGTTACATTTCAGTTTGTGCTGAATACTGACTACATGAAAATGGCAAAACCAGACATACTTTCAAAGCAAGTTATGGTCTTTTGGCTGCATAGTTTATTCCGTAGATGGCAGAAGTGTCTAAAAAGTAGGCAGGCCATTAAAGTCATTGGTGAGATCATTGATGGTGCTGTTGGAATGGGTATGGTATAGGGCTGCCCTGTTTTCCTGTTCATCTTGTATGCTTGGCCTGACTTTATTGGACCACCCAATAAGTGGACATTGGGTAACGAACATAAACTGTGATATACAGCAAATATTCTGCATTTCAAGCAGTACTTTTTTGCTGGTGTAATATTTATGGGCCATGTTCAGTTAGCGAGCAATTAGCTAAACCAAAATTTTCCACTTGGGGCTTTCCGATTAATCTGAATGAAGCGGAAATTTTTTTTCTTAAGCGCTTAGCTAATTGCTCGCTAACTGGACACGGCCATTGTTTTAATGGTGCTATGTGGGACTGGGCAAGCAAGAGATTACTGTGGCCCACATGGGCCAAAAAATGGGTGGGCCACGACTGCTTGGCCCAGTAGCTTTCACTGCCTATGGTTTATTCATGCAGTTAACTGTTGGGCCAATGCAGTAATTAGTCACACCCATTATTTTATTGATGTAGATGATTGTTATTTATGTGTTCCAGGTACATTCTGCGTTCCATTTGATATTGTTGGTTCAGCAGCCTTCAACGCATTGATGACATTTGATGATGACATTTCACTGATATCGCCAAAGAGTCGACACCTTGTTGTTATTAACTTTGTGAACATTGACAAGACTGTGACGGAAAGTTTAATTGCTGTGTTAATGATGCATCTGAAAGACAGCGGCGGACATGTGACACCTGTTAATGGCATTCAGCCAAACAGTCCTCCTGACACGAGTGTTACAAGTGATGATGATAGTTCTTCTGAGTCAAAAGTATTGCAGACGTCTTCTCCCAGGAACAAATGCTGTGTGTGCGGAAAGCCAGAAACTGGCGGTCATATGTTGACTAAGAGGGAGTCCTGTTCTCACAGATGCTGTACTCGGTGCAGATCAAAACCCTGCAACAAATGCCATTCCTTGGCACCTGCTGTTGCACGCTCGAGAAATACTGTGGAATCTCAGATGAGTTCAAGCATTGTCAGCTCCAGGGTTCAGAACAGTGCTGTGGATACTAGTGCGGTTGCAGCATCACCATTGCCAAGATCAATGTCAAACTCGTTTTGTTCTTCCAAGACCACTACTACAGGTACTGATGGTGACAAATCAAAGCCAGATAGCAGTAACAGCAAACGTGAAAACAGAGATCAAGCAGATGATGAGTTTACATCCAGACCAGTGCGTCGGCGAGCTGCTTCACTGACTAGAGATGACCGTGGGAAACGTGCAGAGAACTGTGTAATTTGCATGGATACGATGACAAATCCGACAAAGCTGGATTGCGGTCATATGTTCTGTGCTGAGTGCATTGAGGCAGCATTTGCACATGCAGCAAAGTGTCCCTCTTGTGGTCGAATCTTTGGCAAACTAAAGGGCAATCAGCCTACTGGTGGAACAATGAAGGTTTGCAGGTCTGTAGATGACTTGGCTGGTTACAGAGGAGCTGGCAGTCTGGTTATCAAGTATCAAATACCAAGTGGATTTCAGCAGGTAGCCTGTGACTTATCCTGTAATCATGTTTTATAGTTCCATTTCAGTTATACATCTTGTTCCACTTTTCCTCCATTTCATTTTGCAAAGTGCACGTTATTTGAAGTTTTTAACTTTGTGAATTCATAGCAACTGTGTCTGTTACTGAGAAATTATAAATTAGTTTTTAAATCTGAAATTTAATTTTTATTAATTATTACATTTTGCGTGAGTCGTAGATGACGCAAAATGTATTGTGGTCACGCGTGTCTGTGTGTCTCTCTGTCTGTGTGTCTGTCTGTCCGCGGCCGCATGCCCACACTACCGCACGGACCCAGATGTAACTTGGAGTAGTGGTAGGGGATGCCTCCTAGTTGTGCACTATTGGGCGGATTTGCAATCGGTGCACGGGTTGCGTTGCTATGGCAACATAACGCGAACCCTGTAGTTACAAGCTTGCATCCATCCCACAATATGACGGCATAGTGCGAATGCTCGGCGGGGTCTGCGCGCGCTGCTGGCCGGTGGGGGGCGTTCTCAAAATTGCGTGGCGTATATGGGAAGTGGGCGTCGCTGGCTGGCCGGTGACTGGCCATCGACAAGGGGCGTTCTCAACATTACTGCGGCGGCCTGGACTGCGGGCTTCCATTGGTGGCGTTCTGGCAACATAATGCGTACGCAAAATGTTAGCGAGTACATCCTTGTACTCGGTCTATGCCTAGTTTGTTAATTGTGTGCATGTGTTCTTCAGTGCTTCAACACTGTAGGTTGGTTGACATTCTGGCACTCTATAAGCGGATCATTATTATTGTTAGGCCGCATCACCCGTACTGTGTATGTAGATGCGGCCTATTGTTACCGACCGAGTAGTGTGGTATGTTTTTTGCTCTGTCGCACTAGTGAGCCCTGCAAAAACAGATGAACCGATCGAGATGCTGTTTGGGTTGAGGACTTGGGTGGCCCAGGGAACCATGTATTAGATCCCCCCATTGGAAGAGGCAATTTTGAGGGGGAAGGGGCAGCCCATTGTAAAGTATAGGGACACTCTGCGGTCACCTGTGCGAAAACAGCTGAACCGATCATGATGCCATTTGGATTATGGGCTTGGACTGGCCCAAGGAATCATGATTTAGATGGGGTCCAGATCCCCCATGAGAAGGGGCAATTTTGGGGAAAGGGTTGCCCACTGTAAAGTATATGGACTGAACCGATAGATTTGCCGTTTGGGTTGTGGACTCGGGTGGGCTAAAGGAAGCAGAAATTCAGTTGTGTTCGCCAGGTGGCACAAAGGTGCACAGTTTCTATCGTATTCGCCAGATGGCGCCAATGTACCCGACGACACTCTGCCGTGTGCTGTTCAAAAACGGCTGAACCGATCGATTGACCGTTTGGGTTGTGGACTAGGGTGGGCCGAAGGCAGCACAAGTTCAATTGTGTTTACCAGGTGGCTCCAATGTGCCCACATAGGCGGGCACATTGGCATAACCTGGCAAATACGATTGAACCTTCCATCTGCAGCGGCGATGCAGTGTTATATCAAATTACTTTGACCACTTGTTATTCAGGGTGTCTGGTCTGTAAAAAAAACCTGTGCCAGTTATCCCTGAAAGTTGTCTTTTTGCAACAGATGGATGAACAGAAACTGAGTTCAATTGGCAATTGGCCATCATTGAAATGATGTGTGTGTCTGTGTGTGTATGTATGTGCGTGTTCTTGACTATACAGTACATTAGGTGATGTCAAAAGTATACTGTATGTTAATGTTTAAGTTAGTGTTGCACCCAGAGTAGTATTTTATAATATACACCATGTGTAGAAATAATGTGCCACTACATTTTTGCTTCTAACTGTGCCATATGCTGACCAATTACCAAAATTTTTTCACCAGCAGACTTAAATTTTTAGCAAAGCAATAACAAAATATTGCACCACACCTCAGATGCATCACTACACAACCTTATGAAGTGTTAATGTCAGAAAAACAGAAACCTGAAGCATTTGTTATGATTAGTGAATACATCACAATGTAGTGTAGCATTGTGATTTGGATGTAGTGGGGCTTTTGACCATTACTTCGTTAGAAATTTACTGCTGAGTCTGTTTTGAAAGAATTTTTGAAATAGCTCAATGTGGCGAAGTTATCAGGGGAAAAGTTGATTGCCTCAACTGTCTGTGCGCCGGGACACTCGCCTGCTGAAAGATGAACTCTCTTGAGATCTGACATATGGTGGGCAGGAACAGCATCATGTTATGATTAACGCTCTTCACTAAACTTGACTTCGTGATCGGCAGAAATCAAACTGGTGTAATGTCAACCACTTGTTGCTTGCCAACTGACATCATCAGTGAATGAACATTAATTGTGTGTGCCGGTGTTTTGTCGCGATGTCTTTCTTCATGATTGATTGATGTGTGTACAGTCGGTCATTCTGTGTGCTTTTTTGTTGTGGTCACTGTCAGTGTTTTTGTTAGTGATCATCGTCTCTGATATAGCCATATTTGTGCTGAAAAGGGACGTTAAACTCCAACTAACTAACTAACTAACTAACTGTTAGTGATCAAAATGATGCTAACATCACTGGGTGAATATTTTTCAGCAACTATTTTTAATAGCTGAGTCTTGCATGCGAGTTTGCTTCACTCACGTCTGGGTCATGACGAGTTTTGAGCACAAACATTTCACAAGGTAGTTTAGTGATGCATTTGAGATGTGGTGGGAAATTTAATTACTGCTTTGCCAGAAATTTAATGTTAAGTCTGCCGCTGAAAGAATTTTGAAACTCGGTTAGTATTTGGCAAAGTTAGAGGCAAAAATAGAGTGGCACCTGTTTTTTCCATAGACGGTGTATATATT
>Ga0209259_1000764_pt1 | contig 10375 bp, 4 predicted proteins | sample WorMetGr2BELIZE1_FD_187417 | JGI IMG/M metagenome (GOLD analysis project Ga0209259, IMG submission 187417) | Marine gutless worms symbiont microbial communities from Max Planck institute for Marine Microbiology, Germany - Inanidrilus... ...
GATGTCAGAACTTTAACCGGAAGTTCATAAATGGCCGTTCCTGCGCATGCGCAGTGAAAATATGGCTAAAAATTGCCCTAAATGCTGTCAGATTGCCAAAATTTGAACCGGTTAACATGATATCGTGGTCGCCGAGAAAGATCATGGTAAAAGAGAGAGCTGCGTGGTCTTTAACACAGGGCCATACACTGTTTTGCCAGATAACTCCATTTTAATTACAGCAAACATGCAGTCGGAAACGGGCTGTCCTGTCAGCGGATGCTGGCCTTCTTGTATAGCACGTCAGCATAGTAAGGCCAAGCTATCATGTTGAGTGCAATGCTGTTATAAATCCTATGTATGTCCATTGATGAGCGTGATGAATAACTAAATATTCATGCGATTTCTACGATATTATACCTCAGGAATTGTAATTTTCTTACGCCAGATATGGAATGTACATCAGTAGGAAATCCATATTATCTGGGACAACAAATGACAAGCAGTGTGGAAAAGTGGATGTCTGCAAGAAGATGCGGCATACAAAATCACTGAATCAGCACTCCTTCAGTTATATGCTGTGTGAAATTTTTATTTAAAACCCTAATTTGGTTAACTTTTCTTGGAGATACACAAGAAAACAAAAGTTGCTTTTTTCTGCACAGTGTAGTATCTAACAGCAACTTGCTCACTTACACGTGACTGACAGTGATATTTTTGAACTGAAAAAAGAGAACAAAGATGAAATGTGACAAGCATGTCACGTTACTACATTTTACGTCAGCCGTGCATTTTTAAACTGTATGTCAGTAAATAACTCAATGTGTGAAGCAAAATCAGATCGCATACCACTTGTTACAACAACAACAGATGATACAATCAAAAGTTAACATCTGGTTACACACACAATCACAGTCAAAACACATTTACTGAGGCACTTTATCTGAAGAACACAAATGACACCAGTTAATTAACGGCCACTTTTCACGTGAAGCTGGCTTTGCTGGTTGTCCCTTATTTTTCTTCCAACAACTATTCCAAATCTGTCTGGGCAGAACAGCTTTACATATCCTCCTCAATACCATTGCACCCACACATGCATCCACAAGTGGAAAGAACCATGCCTGCCTTTACTCCCCAGCCACAGAGATCATCGCACTTTGGCCAGTACTCATTTCCATCCCGCTAAGGGCAGGAGGCTGAGTTGGCCTGGGTGGCTGGTTATATAACGAGGTGGTTTGCCAATTCGAAGATGGCCACCCATCACAGTACCAACCAGGCCTGATGCAGAGTAACTTTGTTGATTCAGTTTGTTATCACATGCTAATAAATTTTGCTACATGCTGCTTTCGGAAATGTCATGGACGGATGCCGAAAAATGGCAAACCCTCAACAAAACATCAAGAAAATTTTTACCATGGACAATTGTAGGATTATTAAAACATTGATGTTCTGATGCTGTTAACAAACAAGATTTTCACATAAAATATCTCAAAACTAAGAAATAAAAAGATATTTGCAAAACACCAGAGTACATGCATAACCACAATTTATAAAGTTTAGCACAATACAGTGCACTGCAACATGCAGAATAACATCACAATTAGCAAAGTATCAGCCATCTTCTGCTACATCTACAAGCCACAGGCCACATATAAATTATTCATGTATTTTAAACAACTATCGAAATGTTCAATGAAAAATAAATGCACCTTGTAAAAGCTGTAACAAAAACTACCAAATGACTTCAGCATTTCCACATACCACTGCACTTACATGACACATTTCTAAATGCGCAGACACTAGCAGGCAATTAGTGTTTTTTATGGTCACCCTATGGAATAGGGCAGACCATTATATTTTCATGCCATTATTTGTTCTTCTTTCTTCCTCTTCTTTTTTTCCTCACCTAATCTCAGCCGCTGCAGATTGAATGTCTGCCATACTTCCACACATGGTGTGGCCTTAGTGTGAATTTAAGATGCAGGTCTGAAACCTGCTGCATGCAGCTCGCTGAAAACACAGGACGCAAAAAAGTCGCCAAAAATTGCCATCTGGGCAACATCGCACAACTTTGTCGGGCTATATCTTCGCAACTAAGGCACATATCGACAATCGGAAAAAACCTGTTAAGCAGCAATATGTCCTCCACATGTCCTCACAATATGGTGAACTTCGGCCTACTAGCGGCTGAGATCGGTTGACCAGTTTGGGGTACCCCTGCAAATTTCAACTGGTTTCGCATCTTGGCAGCGTTACTGCACAGCATCTAGTAGTGGGCGTCAGCCAAACTTTGCGGCGTTGAACAGAAGGCGTCACCTATATTCGGCAGGGCGACCATTACGTTGGGCATTAGCCCACATTTCTAGTGTTTCCTGCACTCAAGACCCACAAAATGGTAACAAAATATCCACAGTGATAATGTAATATACAAAAAAATTTGATTTTCAACAAAAGTATGATCAACATCTTACAATAACAATGCTACATTCTGCATGCTAATGATGTGATGTTGAGTGAAGATTGAGTAGGTAAAACAGTAATAATAATTAACAATAATAATAATAATAAAAATAAGCTCACTTATAATGCAGTGTTGAAGAAATCTCAAATTGGAGGCAACTACAGGGTGTTCCAATAAAAAATGACCCCAAGTGTTTTTTGGTATTTCTGCAACAAACAGGACATTTACATACGGCATTTACGATGCAGTTCATCAAATATCTGTATATTCTTCCTAGTTCCATTTAGATATCTTTAATTATCCGGCTGTTATAAAAGTTTTTGTCATCTTTACTCGCAGTTTTTGCTGGCAAGTTTTTAGCATCTAGAGCAAAAGTTTTAGCTGTCGCAGATCTCTGCTAATGACAATACATCGAAGGCATCATTTGACTGGAACACCTGCAGAGCAGGAACAATGAAGCCAAGTCAATCAACAAACCCTGCACAACTCCACAAATCAAACAAGTTGGAACTAAGAAAAAACAACCAAAACAGTCAACAGCAACTGACGACAACAACATTACCAATAATCAATTTCATATAGCTTATATCACTATATTATTATTATTATTATTTATTGTTATTAGGCCATACTGCAGCACTAACTAGATGCAGTCCACTGCTATAGACAGAACAGAGTGGTTTGTTGGTTGGTCTGTCACGACTGAGCCCTGCAAAAGCAGCTAAACCAACTGTGATGCCATTCGGGATGTTGACTTGGGTGGGCCCAAGGAAGTAACCGTCGATTTGTATAGCACTTTATCATGATCATGAGAAACTCCTCTTTAAAGCGCTCAGGTATGGCATGTGGCACACTTATCCACAAGTGGAATGAACCATACCTGCCTTTACTTCCCAGCTGCAGAGCATCACCACACTTTGGCTGGTTACTCATTTCCCATCCCACTGAGGGTAGCAGGCTGAGTTGAAACCACATATTACACTGTGTTCAGAAAAAAACGCCCCCGTTTGTTTTGAGGCATATCTCAAACACATCTAAACAGATTTGAATGAAATTTGTCAAAATTTGTCACAATTGTAGCCTTGTAGTTGTAGATTAAAGACACATGATGCATTTAATGATAACTGCTGAACTGTAAACTTTAGCTCAGTAAAACAGCGAAGGTAATGTATCGGCACGTGTCAAATGTGCAGATGTGCAAATTGCACTCCATGATGTCCTTGGGCCGCAAATGCTTAACTCAGTACAGTCCAACAAAGCAACAGTTATTCACAGTTTGTGCTTTTACAGTTTGCACTCGAAATGTCCTCCTCTTTCTTTCATGCAGGCCTTTGGTCAACTGTGCCACTGTCTGATGGCACAGTCGATGACAGACTGGTCCAGCCACTCCCATAATTTATCTATGTGTTCTCATCATCATGTTGAATCTTCTTTTCGTAAACACCGTCTTTCGTCATTCCCCATCTTTAGCCAGAAAGCACTAGAGCTGTCACCAAACACCATATCTCCAGCTTGTCTTAAAGATGATATGCAATGGTTTTTCACAAAACTGATGCAAAAGTCGTTTCTAGCTGCTTACTGCAATATAAACCCGTCTGTATAATAAATTTTGATTAATTACGCCGCAAAATTCTAAAAAGAACAACTTCAGTGGTCTTTTTAGTATAGCTATTCTTCGGAAATCATCGTCATGCGTGACGTCATATCAGGATATGCTTGTTTCGATTGCATTTTATTGAGATTCGATAGGAAGTTATTTTACCCGTTTATGTTTTAATAACCTACTTCTACGTTTATCGTTACGTTTATTTGTTATTGCGCGATCGGTTGTCAACACTCAACATTCAACAGGCTGTTTGGTTGTGTTTTCCTGGTATGACGTCATCACTTGCGAAAAGTAAACAAATCATCGGTGCGCACTTTTAGACGCTTTTCTGCAATTTTCTTATCTTTTGGTGTTCCTCAATATTCAAATAGGTTGGATTATATTAAAGACATGAGACCAGCAATTTACTTTAACAACCAACCAAAAAATCATTGCATATCACCTTTAAGCCATTACAGGATGTGCAGTGGGCACTGGCAGAGATAGCGGACACTGTGGCACCGCAGCCGTGTAGCAAAGCAGCAGCTCCATCATAAGTCATGCCCAGCAAGATGGCTGTGCCAGCAAGATGGCTGTGCATGGGCAGGATAGGTGACTGTGCCTGCCGTGAAACCATGCCTGTAGTAAGCCAGGCTGTCTGCTACAGACGAACAAATGCCTTACCACTCTTCAACAGGTAGAGATTTTAAGCAAGTGTTTTGCTCCACATTTTCTACTTTCTAGCAAGTATTTGACCAAAAGACCTTCTTCATGCTAAATCCCATTATCGAACACTTTAATCATGAATACTGCGATGTCTTCTATCAAGTCGATGACAGATGTCACAATTACGTCATTAATCTGTTCTGTTCCTTAGCCGTCCTCGATCCGAGGGTTGGCCACGCCATGGACGTACTTTCTCCATTTATCTCTATCCTGTCATTCTGACTGACTCTTCCACAAAATGTGTGCAAAATGGTTAACCTGACTCAAAGTTATAGAATAAAACACAAGGGAGTGTTTTTTTCTGAAAATACTGTAGACGGATGTACTAAATGGAGCGTTCATTCATGCCACCTGGTGAATACGACAGAGCTATCCATGTGCAGGGGCGATACGGCTTCACGTCAAATTACTCTGACTACTTATTATTATGGTTATTATAAAATTATAGCATACTACTACTGCTGTTAGTACAACAAGTAAATGTTATGTTAGTACAACATGCAAATAGGACAACACTGTTAAATTTTTCATTTTAAAATTACCATTTTCACAAGACATTACTGCAATTATAGCAAAGCCGTATTATGATTTAATAACTAGTTGGCATGCATATAGTTTTAACACAATACTGTGTGTCTGCTACATTAATTACCTGACTGGATAACAACTGATTTATGTGAAAGTGACGCACAGTTTTCTCAAAAACAGTGATTTCAACACTACCAAACCAGCATTAGAATCAGTACACCAATTTGTCACGAACCAATTCAATGACGTCACGGACCAATTAGTACAAACAGTATAGAAAAGTACATTTAATACACCGATATGTGTGCCTCTGCACATGCTAGAAATGATCCACACACGAATGACAACAAATGAAAATACTGACTTCAGACCAGCGATTTCCACACGTCAAAAGTAAAGCATATTACGTGGGAACAGTGAACGGGTATGACAATGACACAAACAATATTTCCACCAGCAGAAAGAAAGAGACTCCGCAGCATCGGCGACGTCATAGGTCATGCTCAGCCACACTCTGCTGTAGGTATTCTTGATACAGTGTTTGCTGTAAAAAACATCAGCAATTGCTTCTAACAACTATTACAGAAGAGCATCAGTCGTGCGTAACATCAACATCTTCACTATGTAACAACATGATATGAGGAACATACAGGAAAGCATTTTTAGGCCACATCACAGTACTACGTAGATGCGGCCCATTGTTACAGACGTTGAAGCATGGTCTGTTGTCAGGCTGTCTGTCCATCTGTTGCAGTCATAAGCCATGGAAAAATGGGTGAATCGATCAAGATGCCATTTGGGCTGTGGACTCGGGTGGGCTCAAGGAACCATGTGTTAGATGGGGTCTAGATCCTCATGCAAAGGGGCAATTTTGAGGGGGAAAGGGGCAGCCCATTATTTTAAAGTATAGGGACTCTGTCATGAGCTGTGCAAAATGGTTGAACCAATCGACATGCTATTTGGGTGTGGACTCAGGTGGGCCCAAGAAACTATGTATTAGATACACATGCACGTTGGCACCACCTGGCGAACACAACTGAACAGTCCATATGTGCAAGCATTGAGGACTTATGTCAAATGACTTTGATCACTTGTTAAAATTATAAACCAGCTGACACCAGCTTAGAGGCCTCAGCATTGATGGCAACACCTCCCAGCAAAGAAGAAAGAAAGAAAGAAAGAACACCAGCTTGATGTAAAGTATGCGTAATAGCAACGGCATCTTTGTATTTAGATGCAGAGTACATCGTACTTGTCCACCAGTGACTGGCGGAAAACAAGCAGTAACTAGACAGCACTCATTCGAGCGCATACCTCCACCATGCCACACTGAAACCGGCAGTGTCCTCAATGCAATGCAAATGTATTACTTACTTACTGTTAAAAAACAACTGAAAGTAGCGACCTCAGTTACGTATCATGGACTGAATGGTAAACTTACGATGTTCACGATATCCAAAATATGTTCCAGATCACTTCCAAAATTTAACCAACTAATCTGTGGTCCATTATCTCCTATTGCCCAAATTTCATGAAAATCAAATCATAATTTTTTTTATTTATTGTGGTAATGAGCAGCGAGACAAACTAACATGAGTCAAACAGACTCCCGGCCAAACGTGGCAAAAGTAATTACTCACAGCGACCACAAAGTGTCTGCAAGCTACAGCAATCACTGCCGTTTGTCTCTGACTGTCTGTATGTATGCCTGTTAGCAAAGTACAACTTTCAGTTTTTGTTCGACCAGCTATATTTTCCTTCATTTTCAACAGCATAAAAGCATTTGCGGAATTCAAAGCACTGATGCCAACTACACAACATCACCTACTAGACCACAATCACTCTTGCTCCACAAACTCACTCCTGATGGAAGAGATCCTGCACCTTATATGCCAGGTCTCCAATGGCACAGCCCAGATGTTAGCAAGACAAAACGAATACCTCAGGTATCACTGATTGCAGACACAGTACAACAGTATACCTCGACACTGCTGCCTCACTCCCTACTGTTTTGAGTGCTGGAAGCTCAACGGCCGAGGTCACATGATTACCAAGTTCATATGTGAAACCTGGCATCCCTTGACCTCTCAGATGGCTTGTGAACAAGTCTACTCTAGTGAGCTGGCCATGCACTGCTGCTGGACCCAGTCTGACTATGCCATGCAGGAGTATGTAGATCTAGTGCAGATCTAGAAAAGTTAATCCACTGTCTCTCCAAGATTCCATTAAGGCATCCACACTGTGTGTAATGAAAGGAATATTTTTTACGCCTGAATTGTACTTGCATCAAAACTGATACACTGTAATCATCAATATCGGGGACGTACTGCCAGAATTTGAACATTCGCAATGTATGGGCTCAGAATGATTCTGCAAATCAACAGCATACATAATCCTTCTACTTGATGTTGTAATATATAGTTGAGTTAATTGTGGTCAGAAATCATACGTCTAATTAATCAAACATAAACAGAATTTATAATACACTGAAATTCACATAAATGCATAGTGACAGTGGTAAATTACTTGCAGCTAACTGCTTAACATAAACATTAACACTACAAACCTTCTTTGTTTTGACAAAGTTCCTAACATAGTCGTGGTTCTCCGCCAATTCTCTTTTCTGCCGACGAGACAACGTCGGTCGCTTCCTGACGACACAGCCCATATAACATCAGTTACTGAATAAACTGTAGAATTTGTGTGTATCATGGAAGTCTGTATCAGGACTTTAGAAACAGTCTTCAGACATGGCAATAATAACATACTTTGCAAACTATGCAAAGGCCAGCATATGTTACTTGCAGTTATAAAAAACTGAGAAGACTGTATTTCAATTATGTTTCCTGTTTACAGAAGCTCTCAAAACAGCAACAGTCATTTGAGCAAAAAAGAAGCCATGCCACAAATATGATGGTTTTCAGTAAAAGACTCAATTTTAACAATCACTGTTAGTTAGCCTAGCCTACCCAGAATCCAGACAGCTTACCTTGTAGGGCTGCAATGCATGCTGGCACTGGCCGTGTGTGGCTGACATCTGCAATTTTCCGAGCAACCACTAGCTAACCCCAGTAAATTTGAAAAAAAATATTGAAATCAATGGGTGTGTGACCATCTTTCAGTGCAAGTAATTTTTACCCACACAACGCTATGCTAGTATGACATCAGCTATGGCCCTTTGTCCGTCTGTCCATTTATAGGCTGGTATTGTATCGAAATTGTTGAATAGATTCAGCTCGTTTTTGGTGTAGGCGCTGCCCTCGGCTTATCCTACACTGTGTTGTAAGTGTATTTAGATATCTCCAAAAATAAGGGTACTTCCCTCTGCAACTTTATCCCAAACTCTGGACTTATAAAAATTTCGCCATGGCACATCGACCTCGCAAGTGTTGTCGAGTTAGTTCGACCGATGACTGTCGCTAGTTTATCACACTGAGCAGTGTACAACGCAATGGGTGTGACGCAGTGTGTTGTGCTGGTCCATCTGCGGCAGCTGAAGCTTGCATCGTAAACTTGCCACTGGTACGTAGAAGGTGCAGGTATGACCATTGAGGAGAACTCTAGCATCCTCTTCCTAATCTAACTGCATTAGTTGTCATCGGCAAGGTCATGAAGGCAGTAATACTTTGGTCCATAAAATACTCCAACTCTCGTCTGGGAGATCCAGCTAACACAGGTTGACCTGTATAATGGCCAAAACACAGTTGCAAGATGATTACCCATTGGCATAGCATAGTGCAGCGAGGTGGACGTTTGCAGTGGCATCTGTTTGTCAGTTTGTCAACATGGTAACTTCCGAATAAATAATGTAGGATGATGAAACTTGACAATGGCGGTTAGGTGCATTGTACAAAAATCTCGCCCAAGCTCAAATGTCAAGGTCAAAGATCAAAGGCCAAGGTCACTGGGGACAAAAAACAAAAAGTGCGGCATTTTGTTCCGTAGTCATCCTCTGGGGCGTGGTCCTCGTGTGGCATTTTTTGGGATTGGTCCTCGCGGGCATGGCTACGCCAGTGGGAAAATCAGCGCATGCTGTCTAGTTTTACTTGTCATTAAAAACATTTGACTGAATATAAAATTAACTTAAAGATATGCACCAACAACTGCGACAATAGAAAAATAAACTGTATTTGTTTTATATTATTATCACACAGGAATGACATGGTAACACCTGTTTAATGGCCTCTTTTCCAGGACAACCAGGGTAAGCCAGCACCAGAAAAGTCATATCATTTGGATTTTAACGAAGCAATACTTGAGATGATGGGGTGGCAGTGGCATCAGCTGCACCAAATCATTTGCACCTCACTCCAGACAGAACCAAGCCAGCACCTCAAAACTGATTTTTTACAGGCTGGATGCTCATCCTGATGCCCAACCAACAGTGTCAAAGCACTGAAGGCAATACTTGCCTATTGAAGACTGACATAATAATACATACTTTATGCCTTCAATACTTTATGCCTTCAGTGCACTGACACTGTTGGTTGGGCGTCAGGAAGAGAGAGCATTCAGCCTGTAAAAACTGAGTGATGAGGTTCTGGTGTGGTTATCTATCTGGAGCAACGTGCAAATAATCTGCATATAGTCCAGCTGATGTCACTGCCTCCCGATCATCTCTTGCTTCATTAAATCCAGATTGGTTTAAGCTTTCTGATGCCAACATACCCAGGATGTACTGGAAAAGAGGTCATTAGACGGGTGTCTGTCTGTCTATCAATACGTACTTTGCCATCTGACTTGCCAGAATGACGAGAAAAACAGCAACCAGCACGAACACAGCCCAGGCATACAAATGATATGGCTTCGGCAGAATTCGCCAGATCATGTGCACCGGAGACTAAACAAACAGTATGAAGAATCGAAAGTTTATATGTCAACAACAACAACAACCCGCTTAATGGCCCTTTATCCAGGACACAGTTTAGCCAATTGGGACAGTTGTCCAACTCCAGCTAAAAGTGAGGCCATAGAATATCTACAAGTTGGACCAACAGAAATTAGATATTCTATAGCTTGGACGATATTTGTTTATCTATAGCATGGTCAGCGTAAACAGAAATATAGTCAGATATAGTAAATATTGTTATGGG
>Ga0209259_1000765_pt1 | contig 10373 bp, 8 predicted proteins | sample WorMetGr2BELIZE1_FD_187417 | JGI IMG/M metagenome (GOLD analysis project Ga0209259, IMG submission 187417) | Marine gutless worms symbiont microbial communities from Max Planck institute for Marine Microbiology, Germany - Inanidrilus... ...
ACAACAGACGATGGCCAAAAATTGGGGGCTGTGCCCTTTTAGGGGAGGGGGAGCTGGGTCCCCATCTAGCACAATGTCGTGTAGGCTGACATCTACCTCCATACCAAGCAGCATCTTGATCCATGCATCTGTCGAATGGCCACAATAGACGTGGGCCAAAAATTGGGGGCTCCACCCCTTTTTGGGGAGGGGGACTGGGCCCCAGCTAACACAATGTCGTGTAGGCTGACATCTACCTCCATATCAAGCAGCATCTTGATCCATGCATCCGTCGAATGGCCACAATAGACGTGGGCCAAAAATTGGGGGCTCCACCCCTTTTTGGGGAGGGGGGACTGGGCCCCCATCTAACACAAAATCGCCTGGGCTAAGGCCTACCCCCATTCCAAGTGGCATCTTGATGCCTCCCGCCGTTTGGTCACAATAAAAATCGGCCGAAAATTCGGGGGCAGCTCTGCCCCCTTTTTGGGGGATGGGAGCTGGGTACCCATCTAGCACAATGTGGAGTGGACCAAGGCTCACCTCCACGCCAAGTGCCATCTTGATCCATCTAACTGTTTGGCCACAATGGACATGGGCCGAAAATTGGGGAGGGGGCTCCGCCCTATTTTTGGGGAGGGGGAGCGGGAGCCCCATCTAACATGAAGTAGCCTGATTTGAGGCCTACCTCCGTACCAAGTGGCATCTTATCCATGCAACCTTTTGGCAGCAATAGACATGGTCTGAAAATTGGGGGCTCTGCCCCCTTTTTGGGGACGGGGCTGGGTCCCCATCAAACACAAAGTCCCCTGGGATGAGGCCTACCTCTATACGAAGTGGCATCTTGATGCAGCCAGCCGTTTCGCCACAACAGAAATGGGCCAAAAATTGGGGAGGGGGCTGGATCCCCATCAATATAAAGTCGCTTGGGCTGAGGCCTACCTCCATGCCAACTATGATCTTGATCCATCCAGCCGTTTGGCCACAATAAACATGGGATAAAAATTTGGGGCTCTGCCTCCTTTTGGGTAGGGGAGAAAGGTCCCCATCTAACACAAAGTCACCTGGGCTGAGTCCTACCTCCTGACGCATAACAGTTCAAAGCACTGAAGGCAAAGTTGCAGACACTGTTAAATTATCAGAAAATAAAGATGTACTAGAAATGTGGGCCAATGCCCAGCGTGATGGCCGCCCTGCCGAATATAGGTGGCGCCCTCTGTTCAATGCCACAAATTTAGCTGACGCCCAATACTGGAGTGCTGTGCAGTAATGCTGCCAAGATGCGAAACCCGTTGAAATTTGCAGGAGTGCCCCAAACTAATGAAACAATCTCAGCCGCTAGTGGGCTGAAGTTCACCATATTGTGGGGACATGCGGAGGAGATATTGCTGCTTAACAAGTTTTTTTCCGACTGTCGATACATGCCTTAGTTGCGAAGATATAGCCCGAGGAAGTTGTGCAAGGGGGCCCAGATGGCGATTTTTTGCATCCTGTATTTTCAGTGAGCGGCGTGCAGCACATTTCAGACCTGCATTCTAAATTTGCACTAAGGCCACACCATGTGTGGAAGTATGGTAGACATCCAATCTCCGACCACTGAGATTAGGGGAGGAAAAGAAAGAAGAAACTAAGAAAGAAGAAAGAAACCACGGCAAAAATATAATGGCCTGCCCTATTACATAGGGCGGCCATAAAAACACACAGATCTTGAGGTGTTTTAAGGATAGGAGCAAAGCATGGGCACTATCCTATACACAAATTAGATACACAGATAGGCTACATCAGAAAGTCTAGTGTACACATACCCAACTGGTATGCTCTTCAGTGCTTCGTTGCTTTCACACTGAAGCTGCTTGTAGTTATGTGTCGTCTTCCAAGCCGCCACAAAACTTTCGTTAAAATCTTCAACTGACCGACTGTCTGTGATCAGCAATAAACACCACACTACTGTCACCTAGTCTCACAGTGCAGTGCAGCAGAATGTGACAAGGTACACTCGGTTCACGTTTATTGGTGGAGTCACAGCCCAAGTCGGTTGGCTTGGTCTGAGGGTTGGTGGTTACATGGCGCTCAGTCTGCATTCATCAAGTGAACCGGGTGAACTCTCGCAATGGCTGTGGTCATGACGACAGCACCATAAGCATTGTCGTTGTTATTATTATTAAATGGTCTTTACTCCAGTTTGGGCTACAACCCGTAAAAGAAAACCTTCAGGCACAACTGAAGCAATCTCTCCACTGGTTGAATGCCCTTCCTGTCTCTCGACCAACAGTGTCAAATCACTAAAGGGAATAAGCACAGATTTCAACCAGGAATATCATCTGTTAGCCTCATTCTTTCTTGATTCACCCACTTGACTTGTGATGGGAAAGGTTGTACTTCTCAAGCTATGTAATGTTTTACATAAGCTCAAAAGTTGGATGATATCAAACAGAAAATTAACAAACAAACGATGAAGAAAACTAAGAAGTCTGCAAATATACAAAGAGGCTGTGAAGGTAGTTTGTTGATGGTGGAAAAGATTATTGGGACAAATAAGTTTTAAACATTACTACAGTCTCTGTCAGATAGATCTGCAGCTTGCACTGCATGCCATTGGTGTATTGTATTGATGAATTCTTTAAGCACAGTTCAATTGCATATCTGAACTCATCTGCATACTTATAAAGGAAAGGACAGATGGAGTTGGCGTTAGGCAGAAAACCGATTACAAATCAAGTATTGACTGAGCTAAACCAACGCAGAACAGCTGCAACGATAAAATTAAGAAATCATAACTATGCCACAAACTAAACAAGAAATGTGGGCCAATGTCCAACGTGATGGCCGCCCTGCCGAATATAGGAGGCGCCCTCTGTTCAACACCGCAAAGTTTGGCTGACGTCCAGTACTATAGTGCTGTGTGGTAACACTGCCAAGACCCAAAACCCGTTGAAATTTGCAGGGGTGCCCCAAACTCGCCAACAAATCTCAGCCGCTAGTGGGCCTAAGTTCATCATATTGTGAGGACATGTGGAGGAGATATTGCTGTTTAACAAGTTTTTTTCCGATTGTCGATACATGCCTTACTTGCGAAGATATAGCCCGACAAAGTTGTGTGATGGTGCCCAGATGGCGATTTTTTGGGTCCTGCATTTCCAGCGAGCCGCGCGCAGCACATTTCAGACCTGCATTCTAAATTTGCACTAGGGCCACATCATGTGTCAAAGTATGGCAGACATCCAATCTGCGGCCACTGAGATTAGGCGAGGAAAAAAAATAGAAACGGGAAAGAAATATAATGTCCGCATCTGCTACGCAGGGCAGCCATAATAACTAAATGACGGTACGATAATGACTGCCGAACGGCAACGAGAAACTCACCGTCACTGGCAACTGTGCGGAACAGTGACAACAAGTATGCTTTAAACTGAGCTCGCAGCCAGTCGTCTCCTCCTTCCCATTCTGAAACATCAGTTCACAAACATGCAATTGATGCGGAATAAACCTTCAGTGTGACATCGGTGAAAGTTCCCAATAGTTACCTTTCAAATGGTCTCCACTGCAGAGGAAGTTGGACTTGCAGAATCTTTTAAAAAATCTGCGCTACACTTCATGGATGCACGTCAGCATGATACCTGCTGAGTAAAACTAACATTGAGAAACAAAGGCAAACACAGATCTCATTATCCTATGTTATGCAACTGTTCACTCGTGTGAGCCGGTGCCAGCAGAGAATTTCAGGACTATATGTTCAGTAAAAAAGCATCATAACATTAACCAATAACCATACTCACAATTCTTTACAGTAATGTGAAAATAAGCAGTTACAGAGCATCATTACATGTAACAAAACTGAAAATGATACTAATGTGGTATCATAATTGTAAACAGTAATAAACTAGAAAAGCACTGGCATGAGGTTGTACTGACCACTTTGCAGCTGGTGGTACTTATTTACAGTTTCCACTTCAGGTCTGCTTTTCATCTATGTTGGCTAGTCAGCCAGCACTGCTGCATACCAGGTTTTTCCAAATTCACCTTACTTTTAGCCGATAAAGGAACATTTTCATCCTGTGACAGTGAGCTTTGAACTTTAACCAATGACCTTGACCTACACAGGGCCAAGATGGACCACCATGCCAAATATCTACCTTAAAGGCCACTCCAGCACGTGCAGAATGCCACTGCACGTTTTGTCCTGCGACTGGACCATCAGTCACACATTACTTCAGCTCTTCATGAGCTCCACTGGCTACCGGTGAAGTAACCTTGTATTTTTTCTTGATTTTATTGTCACTTTCCTCACTACTGACTACGTAATGCACAGTCGGTCGCCTCCGTATGATTGAGCGCTATAAATGTTCGATGTAATGCAATGTAATGTTTACTTCGAAAGTTATCATGCAGAAACACACACAGCCAACTGGCTACTGTACACAGCCACAAAGTAGTTTGTAACTAGAATGTGGGCCAATGCCCAACATGATGGTCGCCCTGCCAAACAGGTGGCGCCCTCTGTTCAACACCGCAAAGTTTGGCTGACGCCCAGTACTAGATGCCATGCAGTAACGCTGCCAAGACGCAAAACCCGTTGAAATTTGTAGGGGTGCCCCAAACTCCCGAACCGATCTCAGCCATTAGTGGGCCGAAGTTCACCATATTATCAGGATCTGTAGAGGAGGTATTGTTACTTAACAAGTTTTTTTCCGATTGTCGATACATGCCTTAGTTGCGAAGATATGACCCGACAAAGTTGTGCGATGGTGCCCAGATGGTGATTTTTGGCGACTTTTTTGCATCCTGTGTTTTCAGCGAGCCGCGTGCAGCAGGTTTTAGACCTGCATCTTAAATTCGCACCAAGGCCACACCATGTGTGGAAGTATGGCAGACATCCAATCTGCGGCGGCTGAGATTAGGCAAAGAAAAAAAAAAGAAAGAAGATAGAACAAACCACAGCATGAAAATATAATGGTCTGCCCTATTCCATAGGGCGACCATAATAAGTTGCAGCACAGAAGCCGTCTCAGCCAAGCTACATAAAATAACGTGTACCAGTAGAATCAAGGAAGATATTGCCCTTGTCATCGCTGATACTGCGTACCAGATGGTCAGCAAAACGCAGATCGGCTGTGGTCAGTGCAAGTTGCCGACGCAGTTCGATATCATGAAAGAGAATGTTATCGTCGGTAACCTACAGACACATCAATTTCATTGTATGTGATCGCATGTGCACCACTACTGTTGCCCAATTTCATTTACTTTGGACCAATTTTCACACAATGACGCTATTGTCTTAGAAGAGTAACACATTCCAAAAATCAATGAACTAAAACATATAACAAAATACTGAAAATAATGCAGCATAGAAAATAATGAGTGGACTATCGTCAGTATAAAAAGCATATAAAAGTATGTAAGTCATAAAGCAAAAACAACTCAAGGAAGGAAAAATTTATGGTTATTTAGCATGTGATGGCACCTTCAACATTATTTAGGTTATATTGTGAATTCAGGGGTATTACCATATAAAGTTCAAACCAAACTGATCTTCCAGGATGTTCCATGGCATTGAAATTTAAAGAGCAACATTCCAGGACTTTTAATGACTTTTCAGAAGGCACAGAACCCTAAGCTGATATTTCTGATAAACTCTGTGTTTTTTGGAAGCCGAGTGACTGAAGAATTCGACGGAAGGAAAACTAACCTCAACAACGACATCGACAAGATGAGTCTTTTGTCGAAACAGAGCATTCGTTGCCCCAATAACAAAGCCACGCACGCTGACATCGGTAAGCAAGTGCAACAGGTGAAGCGACAGGTACGGATGTAACAAAATACCCTGACAACACATCGTCATAGCACACAATCACTACTATTCCTGTTATTTAACTGGTCTCTTTTTCTCTTCTCCGTTAAGCTATATACAACACACGTACACACTGCATAATGTAATCACACTGGATACAAAATAACCAAAACAACCTCACTATGTATTCCATTTGCGTATGACATATAATTAGTTAGAAAGACAACAAGTGATCAAAGTAATTTGACATAACGTCGCATTGCTGAATCACATGGACGGTTCAGTCGTATTCATCAGATGGCACCAATGTGCACCCCACATATAGAAAGCCGAAAACTGGTTGCCATGGCAATGACCCGCAGAAACTTGATCTCGGCTATGTCTTCATCGGATAGTGTGACCCCGAAAACCCACCCCTGAAATCAAACAGCATGTCGCTAGCTAGCCAACAACCAAAGTTATAGCGCATCGAAAGCCAAAAAGTGGTTGCCATGCAACATCCCTTAGGTGCAGGGTATCGGCAACATCTGCATTCTGTCAGCCGACCACTCAAACCCCCTCCATAACCAATTGCCTAGTCGTTATCATTCACACAAAGCCAGTTAATAGCAATTTTTGTGCCAAAATTGGTTGCCATGGCAATGTCCCTCAGCACCTCTCGACCCCATGCACATGATTTCTGTAGTCCATCTGAGCCCATAACCCAAACGGCATCCCTATCGGTTCAGCCGTTTTTGCACAGATGACCGCATAGTGTCGCTATACGTTACAATAGGACGCCCCTTTGCCCCCTCAAAATTGCCCCTTCCCATGGGGAATCTGGACCCCCATCTAATACATGGTTCCCTGGGCCCATCCGAATCCTCAACTGAAACGGCATCACGGTCGGTGCAGCCGTTTTTGCAGGGCTCACTAGTGTGACAGACAGACCACGCTACTTGGTCAGTAACAATAGGCCACATCTACGTATGTAGTACTGCGATGCTGCCTAAAAAGTGCAGCTATTGCAGACAGAATGTGTGACAAGCTACATCAGTTGAAGTCTCGTCAACTGCTCCATAACTGTACAAAAAATTGCTTTTGAAAGGCTTGCAATAGGTGAATGGCCTTGAAAGTTGCTCAATGTCACTGGAAATGGCGTGATTCAAAAGACCATACATGACTTCCTATTAGTGGTCTGCAGTAACAATGTTTCCATCTTGCACCATTTTCGACATAGTACAACTCTGCAATTTAAAGGTTATTAGCAATGGTTTTTCACAAAATTGATGAAAAGTAGTTTCTAGCTGCCTACTGCAATATAATCCCCGTCTGTGTAATAAATTTTGATAAATTACGCCACAAAATGCTAAAAAGCAGAAGTTTAGTGGTCTTTTTGTATAGTTATTCTTCGGCTCATCATCAAGCGTGATGTCAGATCAGGATGTGCTCGTTTTTGTCTGCATTGTTGCTGAGATTCGATAAACTGTAATCGCTCAACGTACAACCAAAATGTTACAACTACAGCTATAGGCCTACAGTCAACATTCAACACTCAACAGGCTCTTTGGTTGTTAGTTTTCCTGGTATGACATCATCAGTTACAAAAGTAAACAAATCATCGGATGCACACTTTCAGTTACTTTTTGCTACAACCATCTTATTTTTTTGATGTTCCTCAATATTCAAATAGATTTTATCATATTAAACATACATGACAAGCAGTTTAATTTAACAACCAAAAAATCATTGCATATCACCTTTAAATGACAAAGTCTTTCAGATTAGACATGACACTGGCTGCCGCACCCTCACTGCAGTGCTTACGTCAATTTAGCCTTCCATCCTCCATGGAATGGTAAAATGAGTATCGGCTTTTGGCCCAAGGGCTTGGTTGAGAGTTGGCGGCCACCCAACGCTCAGTCTGCAGTCATTAAATGAACCAGGTGAACTCTGAAGACGATTCTGTCATGATGACAGCACCATAAACATTATCTTGCTATTACTATTATCATTTGTAAACATACCGGTACATAATATCATCCACTTTAACGACGTAAGTAAAATGTCACATGAAAACCATCACCTATCACCACCTCTGGTTTAACAGCCAGTCCCCACTCAGTTTTCTTCTTCCACTGGTTCCGTAAGAGAAACTATGGGATAAAGTCACCGTTTTTACTGGCTGAATGCCCTTCCTGTCACCTGACCATGTCAAAGCACCGAAGCGTGACCCAAACCACTGACCCAAACCAGTGGCCTTGGCTCATCCTTTCTTCACCCCCAACTAGACTTTCGAGGGAAAGGGTGTGTATCCCATAATGCAGGCTCTCCGATGTCATAACCCTGGTTACACAAAAGCATCAGAACTAAATTAACAAAATCACCATACCTTTGTAAATATAGCAAGAGGCATTCCAAATTCGTCCGTCTCTAAATTACTTGGCAAGCTATTGGATCTGCACAGGCGTTTAGCAGACGCCGAGCCTGAACTGTCCTTACTATGTCGGACTCTGTGAATGCCATCCGGCAGGTCCCCAGCAGGCGTGTCAGACAAAACAGGATCTCGTGGGCTGACGGACACAGTCCTGTCACTCAGTGCATCGTCAATCTCAAGCATCAGTCGGTCTGCGTCCCAGCACGCCAGCTCATCTTCGGTCTCAAGAAGAGCTTCCATGTTTGTTGCGGACAAAGTCGCCGTGGAAACACTGTCACCCGAGTCTGACAACACAGACAGACACACCCGGTTAATGGACTCTTTTTGAGAACAACGCGTGTTAGCTGGCACCAGAAAGGTTACACCAATCTGGATTTTAATGACGCAAGAGACGATGGGGTGGCAATGGCATCAGCTAGGCCATATGCAAATCATCTGCACCTCGCTCCAGACAGATAACCATGCCAGCACCTCGTCACTGAATTTTTTACAGGCTGGATGCTCTTCCTGACGCCCAACCAACAGTGTCAAAGCACTGAAGGTACCGAGTCTGACAACATAACAGCACTATATCAGATTCTGCTCCTAGTGGATTTTGCACATGCTGTAACTCATCAAATTTACCATACGTGAGCCACGCCACCTAGTGACTATATGTAGTTATTATTTGCAGACTTTATAACAAACCACTGCTAAAAATCGGAAGTACATGAATTGTACAAAGTCAATATTAAAGTCAATATGTTCAATTACATTATTTCCATCAGATGTGCTTAATAACACTTCCACAGTTTTCTACGCTAAGCAACCACAACCATCCATAAATTCACTCAACCGGTTTAAAACTACATGATAAGTAGTTATAAGAATTCCACAGCACAAGAGAGAAATATTCCTAAACATGGCCTGTATCAAAAAGGAAACAAAACAACAACATTGAAAAAGTGAACAATCCAGTATGCATTATATATCACAAAACACTGTTTTGACTGATTTCCTGTACATTAATGTACTAAATTCTACATCACATCATCATACCATTCGACGTTGTCTTTGCCTGTGTCGAAGGTCTATGTGTTTGTGTATCAGTACCGGCCGAACTGCTGATACCATCGTCAGGTTTTGATGATAAAGGAACTGTAACCGTATCCGAAAGCACGATTCCAGTTCTCGAGCCAGTGGAATGTACTCCGGGAGATTCATCCCCACATTTCACCGTGGCATCGCCCAAACTGTCGTCACTCAGCACAATCTCGCTCCCATCTGTTACCGTTCTCACAGAACCGGACTCGCACGGTATAAAAGTCAACGTGTCCGAATTTACGCAAGACATGCTTAACGACTCTTCGATAGTTTTCCAGTTGGCAGACGACGTGCCATTCACTGTACTGCACGAAGGAGCCTCACCGCTTGACTGAACAGCTGCTTGTGTTTGAGCATCTGAAGACGTCAATGTCTCACCATGGTAGCATACTTCCACAAAGTCACCAACGGTACGCAACGTCGGCGACAAAATGCGACTGGACGTGTAACACGATGCTTCGACAATGCCGTGCTCTATCATACCTGCAACAGTCAACATATTTTTGCACAAATAAACACCGCAACAACCACCATAACCGTTTTATGGCACTTTTTCTGGGACCACCCGGGTAAGCAAGTGCCAGAAGAGAACTTTTGGACTTCATGGTGCAAGGGAAGATTAACAGAGGCAGACACACTGACCATCCGGCTGGGCACCATCAATCCGGACTAACCAGTGCCCACCTCTACCATTCCCCCGAATATTTTTACAGGCCGGATGCCCTTCATGCCACCAAACCAACAGCATCAAAGCACTGAAGGCAACTAGTGCAAATAAACATGAATACGAAACTACTGATTCTCACAATGGCTACTAGACTGCTTTTCATGCAAATGGGATGGTATAATGCCATCTTTAAGCAAAATTACGTAAATGTCATTGTCTAACTCATCATCATCATCCTTTGGGCAGGGGTCCAGCCTACTCTGGACCCATATGCTGAGGCCTTTATAGCAGGCCCATTGCGCTAACCCTGGCAGGGAGGAGTTTCGGTTAATGATGTATGCAAGTGTATGCGTGACTGTAGGGTAGGGTGGGCTGAGTAGGCGTGAACAGCTTGTCAGGTATTTATAGCGCGCCCCTTCTAGGCGTGGCCTACTGTCTGG
>Ga0209259_1000766_pt1 | contig 10371 bp, 8 predicted proteins | sample WorMetGr2BELIZE1_FD_187417 | JGI IMG/M metagenome (GOLD analysis project Ga0209259, IMG submission 187417) | Marine gutless worms symbiont microbial communities from Max Planck institute for Marine Microbiology, Germany - Inanidrilus... ...
AGCCTTCGCCGTGATCCGCTCCTCCCTCTCAACGCTGCGCAAACAATCCGCCAATCTTTTTCAGTCACTCGTCCCGACATTCCCGGGAAACCCTCCCATGCCTCGCCGGGGATAGATGAATAGTTACAAGATCATGTGACCTTTTGCGACCGATTTGCATTTATTCGCGGGTAGTGGTGATTTTTGAAGTGATAGAGTAGATGGATTCATCGGTAATCATTCCGATTGCCACTGTTTTTCTCGTTACCTGATTCTAGATTTTAACCCTCTCTTCTGGAAGAATACGCTTGGTCTATCAGAGTGAAGATCTCGTTAAAGATGGCACAAATGCGTCCGGTAGCTCGCAATATCACTGTAAAGCCTGTGGTGCCTATGGAATACTTGAGCGCACAGAACGCGCGACGGAAGAAAAGAAAGGACTTATTATAAACGTTTATCAAGAAAGATCCAGTATGCGCGGGATTGAACGGGCGTTTGGGGTCTCGCGCCGAACATTGAGCGCCTGGTTAAAAGAACAGGCGAATGATCTCCCACCCCTTGAAGAGATGCTACAACCTGTTGAGAGCAAAAAGATTCCTGTGCTGGATGTGGATGAGTTGTGGTCCTTTGTCTTTCGTAGCAAAGACAAAGTGTGGGTCTGGATTTCCATGAATAGAGAGACCCGAGAAACCGTCTCCTCTGCCTGCGGTGATCGCACCGAAAACACCTGTCAGATACTCTAGGATCGCGTACCGTCTGCTTATAAAGAAGCCATCGTTTTCAGTGATTATTGGAGCGCGTATCAAGCCGTCATTCCGAGCGAGCAACAGCGACCTGTGGGTAAAGAAACGGGGGAAACGGCTCATATTGAGCGTTGGAATAATACCTTACGGCAATAGTTGGCACGCTTCCTACGTAGGACGTTGCCTTTTCCCAAATATGTTAAAATGCATGAGATTTGTTTAAAACTCTTCATGCACCGCTATAATACCGAATTATTGCCGATTGTTGGCTAAACATCACTTCAAAAATCACCACTACCTATTCGCGTTCATTTGCGGAAAAAAATAAGGATCTTCTATGGAGTGCGGACTGAAGGACCAAACAGATGTTATCGGTTGTTGAGAGCATCCGTATCAGCCCTGCACTGATGGATTTTGTTCGACTGCCTCGTGCAGTATCGTCAGCAAGGCCATCACAGATGCGTGCTTCATCTTCCAGGCCGCCTTGTTGACCACCAGCCGGGCGCTGATGTCCGCGATATGCTCTAGAGGCACCAGCCCGTTGGCCTTGAGGGTGTTGCCGCTCTCTACCAGATCGACGATCAGGTTGGAGAGCCCCACTAGGGGCGCCAGCTCCATGGAGCCATAGAGGTTGATGATTTCCACCTGTTGTCCCTTGGCCGCGAAGTGCCGCTCAGTGCTCGCGACATACTTGGTGGCAATGCGCAACCGATCCGGACCCAGGTCCGCATCCCGGATGCCCGCTACCATCATGCGGCAGCGGGCGATGCGCAGATCGAGCGGCTCGTACAATCCGGTACCCCCGTGTTCCATGAGCACGTCCTTGCCCGCTACCCCCAGGTCCACGGCACCGTATTGCACGTAAGTGGGTACGTCGCTGGCCCGGATGATGACCAACTTTACCTGCGGGCGGTTCGTCTCTAGGATCAGCTTACGGCTCAGCTCCGGATCCTCATAGGGCTCGATCCCGGCATGGGCCAACAGGGGTAGCACCTGCTCGAAGATGCGGCCCTTAGACAGGGCGATCGTCAGCAGATCGTTGAATTCCATATGCGGTCCGCTACCCCGGGATCCGGCGGATACGCGCCCCTAGGGTCGCCAGCTTCTCATCGATGTTGTCGTAGCCGCGGTCGATGTGATAGATGCGGTCCACTAGGGTCTCCCCTTCCGCCACTAATCCTGCCAGCACTAGCCCGGCCGAGGCCCGCAGGTCGGTGGCCATTACCGGGGCGGCGGTCAGCCGCTCCACGCCGCGGCACACGGCAACGTTTCCCTCCAACCGGATGTCCGCCCCCATGCGCTGCAGCTCGGACACGTGCATGAAGCGGTTTTCGAACACCGTCTCGGTAATGGTCCCCAAGCCCTCGGCCACGCTGTTCAAGGTGCATAACTGGGCCTGCATATCGGTAGGGAACGCCGGATAGGGAGCCGTATACACATCGACTGCCCGCAGGCGCCTCCCCGCCATATCCAGCAGGACCCAGTCGGCTCCGGTCTCGATGTGGGCCCTTGCCTCCCGGAGCTTGATGAGCACCGCATCGAGCAGGTCTGGACGCGTATCCCAGCACCGAAGGTGCCCGCCGGTAATGGCCGCCGCCGTCAGATAGGTACCCGTCTCGATGCGGTCCGGCAGGACCCGGTAGCTGGTCCCCGCGAGTCGCTCGACGCCCTCCACCCGGATCGTGTCGGTGCCTGCACCCCGGATTTCCGCGCCCATGCCGTTGAGGAACTCCGCCAGGTCCGTGACTTCCGGCTCCCTAGCCGCGTTCTCGATTACCGTCTCACCCTCGGCCAGGGTAGCGGCCATCATCAAGTTCTCAGTGCCCGTCACAGTGACCATATCCAACACTAGCCGGGCACCGCGCAATCGCCCCGCACGGGCGCGGATATAGCCGCTCTCCACATTCACTTCGGCGCCCATGGCACGCAGACCGTCGATATGGAGATTGACCGGTCGGGCCCCGATGGCGCAACCGCCGGGGAGGGATACATCGGCACGCCCGCAGCGCCCGAGTAAGGGTCCCAACACCAGGATCGAGGCCCGCATCGTCTTGACCAGCTCGTAGGGTGCCGCATAGCGCGTGATCTCCCGCGCATCTACCTCGATGCCCCCCTGCCCCCTGTCCCGGAGGATTACCCCCAGGTGTCTGAGCAGCTCCAGCGTAGTCGTGATGTCGCGTAGCCGAGGGATGTTGGACAGGGTTACCTTGTCGTCCGCGAGCAGGGCACCGGCCAGAATCGGGAGTGCCGCGTTCTTGGCACCGGCGATGCGAACCTCCCCGTTGAGCGGCGTACCGCCGGTGATGAGAAGCTTGTCCATCGGTCGACTGCGAGAGAACGCTTGCCCTTGCCCGTCCGAAGACCTTGGTCCGCTGCTACGAACCTAGGCCTCCCCGTTGTCGGCAGCAATCGGGTTGCAACACCTGTTCGGAGGTGGCGCCGGCGGAATCATCCGGGCACCGTTCATTGCGTGCCCCTCGCGTTCATTTTGCGAAGACGGCTGATCAGACCGTCGATACCTTCGCGGCCGATCTGGGTGCCGAAGATCCTGCGATAGTTCAATACCAGGCTGACATTATCGATTTTCACGTCGTAGACTTTCCAGCGCCCGTGCCTGTTGTAGAGCTTATAGTCGATCGGGATGAAGCCTGCCCCCGGCTCCCGTACCTCGGAGGAGACCACCGCAGTGGATTTCCTGCAACCAGGCCTCTCCGACAGGTAGCGGATTTTCTGACCGGAGTAATTGAGAAGCGCCTTGGCGTAGGTACGAATCAGCAGTTGCTGGAAACCCTCGGTCAAGGCCTGTCGCTGGTCCCCACTCGCCTTGCCCCAATGCCGCCTACCGACAGCAGCCTGCGTGATCTTCCTGAAATCGAAGTGGGGAACCAGGATTTCATCCACCAAATCGTAAATCCGCTCGGGATTGCGCTCGAGCACAGCGCGCTGACTTTCGAGCGCCGTAAGCAGGCGTTTGGTGGTCTCCTTCACTGCCGCTGTAGCACTAGGACCCGCCGCTGCAGACACATCACCCAGTAGCAGGAAACCTACGCATACTACCCACAGGCCTGTGAGGGTACGATTGAACCTATTCACTCCGAGCTCTCCTCTGCCTTGTCGATTAAAGATGCCCACGTAGCTGGTATAGGAGACAGTATACTAGGATTCCTTGACGGATCCGCCTCGGAATGATGAATGATGAATTCGGAATGATGAGTCCAGGTTCCGCAGGCGTGGGGAGCAGGAACTACGAACAGCACGAAAAACACGCAAGGACACGAATTCACCCGCATGAGGGTTCGGATCTTTGCGTACGGTTCGTGGTTTTCCGGTTTCCGTACAAAAATCCACGCCTCGTCGGTCTGAGGCGATGCCTCGCTAGGGGGCATAGGCTACGCCAACACCCGCCAGATCATCGGCGATGGCCGCCAACGCCTGCCAGGGATCACCAGCGGTCAGGCCCTTGATGTTGCGATCGGCCGCCGCGCACCGGACCAGCAGGTTCTGCAGGTACTCCGTGGAGAGCCGCTTCAATGCTGCCAGTACGCGGGACTGACGGGACTCCCACACCTTGTGCGTCTGCAAAGCGGTGGCGGTTCCGATGCGTTGGGCGGCATGGGAGACCGCCGCCAACATCCGCAGCTCCCGGGCCAGGGCCCAGAGCACTAGGGCAGGAGCGGTCCCTTCCGCCGCCAGAGTATTGACGATACGATGGACCCGGGCGCGATTCCCGTCCAGCGCCGCGTCCGTGAGGTCGAACAGGTCATAGCGGGCGCTGTCGGAGATGGCGCTTGTGAGCCGTTCCCGATCTAGGTCACCGGAACCGTACAGGAGTCGGAGCTTCTCCACCTCCTGGGCCGCCGCCGGCAGGTTTCCTTCGATCCGCTCGCTCAGCAGCTCAGCCACGCCGGGTTCCGGGCGTAATCCCCGCTCCCACAGTCGCTGTTCGATCCAGGCGGTCAGGCGGCGCCCCTCGAGCGGCCACACCTGGAGCAAGATACCGATCCGATCCAGCTCCTGAACCCACTTGGCCTGGAGTTCCCGGCGCTCCAGCCCCGGGGCCAGGATAAGCAGTAGATTGTCTGCCGCCGGCTCACGGCAATAGGCGCGCACCGCCTCGCTGCCCTCGCGACCGATGCGGGCCGTATCGAGCCGTAGCTCGATGAGCTTGCGGTCGGAGAACAGGGAACGCGCGGCAGCGGCGGCTGTGAGACGCCCCCAATCGAATCCCGGCTCGTACTCCAGCAGCTCCCGCTCCGCGAATCCCTGCTCGCCGGCCGCCTCCCGCACCGCCGCGGCCGCTTCGCTGAGCTGCAGCGGCTCGTCGCCGTACAGCAGATAGACCGGTGCCAGCTTGTGTTTCAGGTTACCCGCGAGCTGCTGGATCTGGATGCGCATGCCATACCTTTGCTGAATGGTTACACAGCTTTTTTTAGCCGCAAATGAACGCGAATCAACGCAAATCGCTCGGAATCGGCTCGCCATCATCGGCGGCTCTTTATCCGATTGTGTTTATTTGCGTCCATTTGTGTCGATTTGCGGCTAACTTTTCCGTGAAGATCCTGCTCCCTCAATGTTATCGGTAGCCCGTAGGGCGGGAAAGCGCAGCACATCCCGCCGGAGTGCTGAGACGAAGCCTCGTTCGTTGTCATTCTAACCGCGGGACCTTGTCATTTCGAGCGCAGCGAGAAATCCTTGTCCCGACGGAGGAGGGATCTTATGCGCCAAGAACCCCGGCCGGCTCAAGAAGATCTCTCCCTTCGGGGCACCTTGAAAAAGACAGTTCTCGTCAACGGCGTTCCTGGGTACTCAATGGGTTAACATCGCTTGATGGGTGAAAATACCTCTTTATTCAAAGTGCCCTGCGGTCGAGATGACAGCTCGGTTGAATTCACGACTCGTCGGTCTGAGGCGAGGTATCGTTAGTTCGTAGGTTGGGCAAAGGGCCAGGCTTGTCCCAACGGAGGAGGGAGCCTAGCCCGTGCCCAACGTCGAATGTTGGGCACGCCGCGTCCCTGTGGCTTTGCCTAACCTACCCGACTAAGTTCAATAATCTTTCTGTGAACGTCTCGGTACGCTGTCTGTCTCCGCTCAGTTCCATATGCTCGACTTCAAGCCACCACAGGTATTCAAATATTTCATGCTTAGGTTTCCTTGAAATGAACATTTTATAAATTTCCGGGGCGTAAGAGTCATATTCATCCTGAGCTTCCGGAATATATCTAACTCCAATTGGATCCCATTCCTCAATAAGTGCTTTATGGATCGCTTTATGAAGTAACTTCTCTGATTTGAGATACGCTGACATTACTTTGGTGCTCCTGATATTACGGTCACCACTCTCCCTGTTTTTGAATCCGTGATTACATGGACTTTTATTGACAGGATCAAAAAATCCGGATGTACCAGATCTCGTCGAAAACAGTCAAATCCTCCCAACACATCCAAATAACTCAGGATCGCACTCCGATTTGCGTTTATTTGCGGATAAAAAGAGGCGTTCCTACCACCTACTAAATGTCAACACAGCCTAGTGCAACGCGGCCCGGAGACGTCTCAGAATCCGGTCGGCGGCATCGCCGAGCATACCCGTATAGATCAGCTCGGTCTCCATTTTCCTACCGAGTTCTTGTGGACCAAGATCTTCGTAGCTGCGCTCCAGGTCGAGGGATTGTTGCGGCACCAACTGTTTTCCATCCGGGGTTACCGCATCGAAGGTCAGAGTATAGTAGAGTGCCCTGACTAGGACTTTGCCCCCACGGTCCACGGCGACGACGCGGGAGGAGCGATTCTCATCACTGATTCGTATGATCGTCCGGGCGTACCGGGGCCCGGCGGCCAACTTCACCTGCGATTCCCGGAGTCGCCGGATAATCTCGTCGCGCACTGGTGATCCCTTTCGTGCCTCGACGAACACGGGACCGAGCTCAGGAGGAATCTCTACCTGACCCCTCGCCTTGAAGCCACAGGCACTGGTCACCAGCAGTGCTGTCAGGACAAGGCCCAGCGCCACCAAGCCGCGGATAGCAGATTCGGACAGCAGGGAATGCTTAAATCCGGGGATGTTCTTTCTCATTAGTACTCCATTTCATCTGATTTTACCGGTTTCCATTTCGAGCGAAGCAAGAAATCCTTGTCCCGACGGAGGAAGGATCTTATGCGCTGAGGACTTTGCCAAGCCGAAGATCCCTCGCTACGCTTGGGATGACAGGGAGCGGTTTTACCATGAAATTTTTGGTGAAACGGGGTATTAGTGCGCCACCACATTGACCAGCTTGCGTGGAACCAGGATGATCTTGCGGATTTGGGCCCCGCCGACAAACCTGCGTACGTTCTCGTTGGCGAGGGCGGCCTGCTCGACGGCCTCCCGCCCCGCGTCCGCGGCTACCCGAATCTTGCCCCGCACCTTACCATTGACCTGGACGACGTACTCGATGGTGTCCTCTCGCAGGGCTGTTTCGTCCACCATGGGCCAGTCCGCATCCAGGATGTCCTCGCCGTAGTCCAGATCTCGCCACAGCTCGTGGGTGATATGGGGGGCGATGGGACCCAGGAGCCGCAGCACGATACTCAGGCCCTCCCGCAGCACCGCCATTCCGGCGGGGGAATCGTCGAGCTGGTACAGGGCATTGACCATGGTCATACAACCGGAGACCACAGTGTTGAACTGCCGGCGCTCGTAATCGAACCGGGCCTTCTTCAGGGCGGCATGGATCTCCCGCCGCATCGCCGTGCTCCGGGCATCCGACGCACCGGACATCCCCGCGTCGGCCAGGACGTCGGTCTTGGTTACCGCCAGGGACCAGAGCCGCCTGAGAAAACGTGAGGCGCCTTCCACGCCCTCGTCGTTCCACTCCAGGGTCTGGTCCGGGGGGGAAGTGAACATGGTATAGAGCCGCACCGTGTCCGCCCCATAGTGATCGACCAGGGCTTGGGGATCCACGCCGTTGTTCTTGGATTTGGACATCTTCTCGAGCCCGCCGTAGGTGACGGGCTCCCCATCTTCCCTGAGTCGTGCCGCCACCAAACGGCCCTTCTCGTCCCGCTCCACCTCCACATTCTCCGGGTTGAACCAGTGCCTGCGGCCCGCGGCGTCCTCCCGAAAATAGGTCTCCGCCACCACCATGCCCTGGGTGAGCAGGTGCACAAAGGGCTCGTCGCAATCCACCAATCCTTCATCGCGCATCAGCTTGTGGAAGAAACGGGCGTAGAGCAGGTGCAGCACCGCGTGCTCGATACCGCCTACATACTGATCTACCGGCAGCCAGTAGCGGGCGCGCTCGTCCAGCATGGCCGTGCCGCAGTCGCTGGAGCAATAACGGGCGTAGTACCAGGAGGACTCGAAAAAGGTGTCGAAGGTATCCGTCTCTCGAATCTCGCCTGCGGCGAGATTCGAGAATGAAGACATCGTCTTCAGGGGCGAACCGGAACCGTCCACCACAACATCTTCGGGAAGACGGACAGGAAGATCGGTCTCCGACCGAACCCCACCGTTCGGGGTATACACCGCCGGAATGGGACAGCCCCAGTAACGCTGGCGGGAGACGCCCCAATCGCGCAGTCGGAAGTTTACCCGTTTCTCACCCCTGCCCCGCTGTGCCAGCCAGTCCGCAATGGCGTCAAAGGCCTCCGCACTGGTCAGGCCGGTGAATTGGCCGGAATCGACCAAAACACCGGGGGCCAGGAAAGGAAGCTGCCATGCTTCTTGCGCTCGTGAAAGCCCCTGTTTCTCGGAGATGATGACCCTCTTTATCGGCAGGTCATATTTCTTCGCAAACTCGAAATCTCTCGCGTCGTGGGCCGGCACCGACATGACCGCGCCCGTGCCGTAGCCCATGAGCACGAAGTTGGCGACGAAGATGGGAATCGGCTCCCCAGTGATCGGATGGATGGCATCAATACCGAGGGGGTGGCCCTTTTTCTCCATGGTCTCGAGCTCAGCCTCGGAGATGCCCCCTTGGCGGCATTCTTCGATGAAGGCCGCCAGCTCCGGGTCGTTTCTGGCGGGCCGCCGCGCCAGCGGGTGCTCGGCGGCGACGGCCATGTAGGTCACTCCCATGACCGTGTCCGGGCGGGTGGTGTAGATCCCCAGCGTCCCTTCCGAGCCCCGGACGCCGAACTCCATGTACACGCCCTCCGAGCGCCCGATCCAGTTGCGCTGCATGGCGCGCACCTGCTCCGGCCAGTCGTCGAGCCCGTCGAGCGCATCCAGCAGCTCCTGGGCATAGTCCGTGATACGCACGAACCACTGCTGGACCTCCCGCTTCTCCACCGGTGCTCCGGAGCGCCATCCCTTGCCGTCGATCACCTGTTCGTTGGCCAGCACCGTCCGGTCCACCGGGTCCCAATTTACCGTCGCCTCGGCCCGGTAGGCCAGCCCTTTCTCCAGCAGGCGCGTGAACAACCACTGCTCCCATCGGTAGTAGTCTGGGTCACAGGTGGCCAATTCCCGATCCCAGTCATAGCTGAAACCCAGCCGTTTGAGCTGGGTCTTCATGTAATCCACGTTGGACCTGGTCCATCGAGACGGCGGAATTCCGTGCTTGATGGCGGCGTTCTCCGCTGGCAATCCGAAGGCGTCCCACCCCATGGGTTGCAGCACATTTTTGCCCAACATGCGGTGGTAGCGGGCGATCACATCCCCGATGGTGTAATTGCGCACATGCCCCATGTGGAGGTGCCCGGAGGGGTAGGGGAACATCGACAGGCAATAGAACTTCTCCTTCTCCGGGTCTTCCACCGCCGTGAAGGATCGGTTCTCTTCCCAATAGGCCTGCGCCGCGGCCTCGATCCGGCGCGGATCATAGTCGTTCTGCATCTTTATCCATCCATAACCGGGTGGGGAAGAAGACAGGAAACGTAGCGCCTGATGGGGGGAGGATGCAAGTCGGAGAATCCGTTGTCGCCCCACCCGGACGTCGGCAACCACCGGTTCTGGAACCTCGCAAAGACGGTGCCAAGTGTCCGATCGGCTGCATGGCCGTTCGAACTTGGTGCGAAAACCCAGCACCTCTCCATTCTGGCTTGGAATGGTGGATAGCTCCTGCTTGACATATAATCACAAAGGATCCGGAAAATACTAAACGAGGTCATTAGTGTCCGGTTAAATCCGTAATCATTGTTGTAACACGATGTGTTCTTTTAACCAAGCACTCAAGTTCGTGCGCGAGACCCCAAACGTCCGTTCAATCCCACGCATACTGGATCTTTCTTGACAAACTTTAGGCTTTAGCTGTATACTTTAGTCTCGATAATCATAATTGAAAACTCTTCGGTTCGTTTTATCAATGAACGCAATCGTTCAGACCAAGCGTATTCTTCCGGAAGAGAGGGCTAAAATCTAATCAGGTAACGAGAAAAACGGTGGCAATCGGAATGATTACCGATGAATCCATCTACCCTATCACTTCAAAAATCACCACTACCCTTTCTGATCTACCAGGACTTCGGGCTTCATCTGATCGCGCGTGCTCGTCGCCTCTATCAGCACGAACCGTTCGCTCTGGATCTCAAGCACGTGGCCCTTGCGCTCGACTCGACTACGATCGCTCTGTGTCTGTCGGTGTTCCCGTGGGCCCACTTTCGCACCACCAAGGCAGCAGTCAAAGCGCATACGCTGCTGGATCTGCGCGGTTCTATTCCTACCTTCGTG
>Ga0209259_1000767_pt1 | contig 10370 bp, 14 predicted proteins | sample WorMetGr2BELIZE1_FD_187417 | JGI IMG/M metagenome (GOLD analysis project Ga0209259, IMG submission 187417) | Marine gutless worms symbiont microbial communities from Max Planck institute for Marine Microbiology, Germany - Inanidrilus... ...
GTATCCATTTTACCCGCTTCGTCTGCGTAGAATAACTCGGATGTCAGCTGCGTCTTTTTGGCATCGTCGCCGTAACTGAGAAGCGTTTCCAACATGGCTCGATACGGATAGGTGTTCATCGATGCCGTGACTTGTGTTCCATTTAACGAAATGTCCACCTGCGAGAACAGACTGTGCAAAAACAGATTCGTGGGGCCGGCAGCATCCAGGGCGGTACCGTCCGGTTTCACGATTTTTGCTTGAACGTACAGCATGGAACTGGGGAGATCTATGTAATCCTCTCCCGTTCCACTGATCTCGAATTCAATCGGCGTGCCATCGGACACGGTCGTCAGCGGATGATATTCGATCCAATTACCATATTCGACACTGGTCTGCGTCGGCGGCACAGAAAACAGGTCCAATTCGGATTTGAAACACTCACACGACTGCTCGTGAACGAAAGCCATCAGCCGTCGAATTCAAATATGTCGTTGTAAGGACGACGACGACGTTTGCGTACCGGTTTTCCGGAACCTTTCTGCCAAACGATACCTTCTGCGGCTTCTTTTATACCTTTCGGTACGTGTTTCCGTGCCGATTCGCCAAACGTCTTGCCACGCGCCATGTCACCCGCCACATCGATGCCCGACTTTATCGCACTCGTCGCTATCGGAACGAGCACGTTTCTCAACAACCCGCCGAAAATGTTACCGAGACCGTGACCGCGTTGACGTCTGGCTCCGACAAAGACCGGCATTCCGTCTCCGCGTTGATTTGCATAATAATCTTCGTACATGTCGCGACTGGCATCGCAACAAAACATCGCCTTGCGTTTCATGATGACAAATGACGAAAACCGTGACGTGTGCGATGCTTTATATTACAGCAGTCCATCGACGATGCGACGTTTAAACTCCAACACCACGACCAGTTTTCCATCGACAAACGGAAAAGGTAGACCCTCGTCGGTCATGATGTATATCTCTATCGTGTCGAAGTTCTTCTTCAGCAGCGGCACGTACAACGGCGGGTTCAGAATTTGATGCTTCACGGAGGTGTTCGCAGTTTTCACGTCGACGATGCGAAGCAATGGTGCCATGACATCTCCAACAACGACGTGTTGTAACACGTCGCAGTAGATGTACATCGTTGGTAGAGCTATGGGCGATAGATTGAACTGTTTAGATGCAACGCGCGTCGATGAATTCGGTCGAGGTCGATAGATTATCGTATGAGTGAAACCGAGCATCCTCGCCAGAGCGTCGTTAAACTTGACCGAAAACATGCCACCAAAGTCTATCCTGACTTTCAGTTTAGAGAAATTCGGAGCAAGCGACATATCGTATTCACGTAGAGTTTGGTTGATTTTCTGCGTCAGCTGTCCGATGTGTTCGTAGTAACCCCATTCCAGCGTGTACGTTGCCACCTGTTCGAGAGTCGGCGATAGCACCGTAAACGAACACGTGTTCGGTAGCACGTTCGGCAGATGAATGGGAAACGATATTTCCGTCAACGCGACGTCCCAAACACCGTCCAACTCGATCGTTTGTGGTAGTTTAGTCACGAACTGTGCCACCGTGTTGTTCGGATAACAAGACATCGACGAATTGGACGGAAGGGTGAGATGGAAACGATTCATATTTTACAGCTTCGTCAGGTGATCGACCCACGAGTTGAACTTGTTAGGATATCCGCGCCACTTGACGAAATACTCGATCTTGCCCGCTCGCCGCCTCGTTTTCAAGATACGCTCTACCACGAACAGCGTGTCGTCGGGTTTCACGACAAATTGGAGTTCGTCGGAGTAGAACGTGCCTTTTATATCCTCGCCACTCAAGTCGGTCAATCTATACGTCACCGGCACCGTGGGCATTTGCGCGCGCACGAGAAACGTCTCTTCCGACCAATTGCCGACGTAGCCTTTTTGGAACGGTAGCCGACGCATCGAGATGCGCACTTTGTCGCCAACGTTAAACTTCCATCGAAGAGTTTTTGGTATCACGGGATACAATCGAGCGCGCACCGAGTCTTCGTTTTCGGGAGTAACTTCTACAGGTGCCATGCCGATGGATCTGTGATACGTGCGATTGTAAGAATGCAGAAACTCTGGTAGAACGTCGATGTAACGTCTCGTGTGTTTGGCTGTGAAATAGCGATACATTTTCCCTTTTAGAGTTCGATTAAATCGCTCGACGACAGCGGCTTTGATGTCTTCGTTTTCGCTCGTGTAAAACTTTATACCGTGACGCCGCAACATGGACTGGAAGTTAGAATTGAGAAATTCGGTTCCCTTGTCCGACTGTATCATGTTACACCGTCGCTCGGACAGTACGTGTCGTTCAAACGCATCGCTGACCTCACGACCGGTTTTGGTTTTCAGAGGCACGGACCATGCGCGTTTCGTAAAGACGTCTATGCAGTTCAACAGGTACCTGTAGCCGTCGTTGTAGGCCGACAGGTTCGACATATCGGCGAGATCTATCTGAAACAGGTCGTCGATACCTTTCGAGTAGGTCCTTCGTCGCGGAAAACGACGACGAGTCGGTCTGTGCATGGTGTATGCATCCTGTCCGGCGAGATATTTGATCACGTCTTTGCGCGGTTTGCCCGTGTGCCTGCGCAACGTTTCTACACCGCCGAAACTACCCGGTGCTCGAGGGTTCGTATAGACGAGATCCATTTGTCGTTAGAAACCCTCCCACTTGATCGGTCTGCGGCGAATACGTGGCGGTAATTCACGTCTCAGCTGCTCCCACTTGGAGGGTTTCTTGCGCACACGAGCTCGTTTCTTCGGCGGCGCCTGTCCAACGGTAAACAAACGTGGCGGCGGTAACGGAGAAGTTGACCACGGCGGCGACGGTGGTGTCGGTGGTAGTGGTGGCAGCGGTTGTGGTTCGTTCTGTGCGACGGGTAATTCGTTGCGGATGTTGACGTAACGACGCAACGCGTTCGCGTACAACTTCACTTTCTGGTCGTCGGGAATAGTGTGATCGTTCAGAATACGAGTTATGTCGAGACTCAACGACGTCTTTGCCACTGCCGGAGCCTGTCTCTGTATGTGTTCGTACTCGCGATCGACTTTTAACTGCTCGAGAAACTTCGGATCGACCAACGCCAACTTCTTAGCGTAGTGCATCCTTTATGACGCCGGACAGGGCTCCGCCCAGTAGCGACAGTACGGGTGGTAGTAGGGCAGCGAGAAAACCACCCTTCTGAAGAATTTGACGCTTCTTCTTCAACGATGTCTTTTTAGTAGCCAACGATCGGAGATTCTTCTTGTTACGTCTGAGTTTCGTCGTCTGTTTCGACGTCAGCGGAACGTTGCCTCGCAATATATTTTTGGCGCACTCGCTGACGCAATCGACGAATTCCTTGTTGCACTTCTTCACGTACTGTCTCTTGGCTTTGTCTCCCAACTTATTTATGCGTTTAAGTATCGGCAGTAACCGCTTCACTCGCTCGCTCATGATATCGTCGTCTTTTATATATCTTCTTGCGAACTACGTATCCCGTAACGGTTGAAAACAGCAGGACCAACACGACTAGAATGAGTTCCAACACGAGTTCCGAAATTGGTACTCTCTGGTCGGCTATCACATGCTCACACGTGACGTTCATCATACGATTGTCGTCGTCGAAATGACGGCGTTCGAAGCACGCGTCGTCTTATATCAGATTCCGATGTTCGTTTTAGTAGCTAGGATGGGTCTGACGACAGCTCTCTCCATCCGCTCGCGTACTGTTGGATTATCTATGTCGTCAAGTTCGCGTATCATCGTCTTGTCCGCCTCGAGTCTCTTCACCTTGTCCGCGTACTTGGCATAAGCCAGATCGTGGTGATAGGCCGCTCTGTCGACACGATCGACCGGTTTCGACCAAGACTTTGGAGTTCCGTCCGGATTTAATCTCTTGTTCAGCTTGGTTCCCGGTCCGGTGAAATTGTGACCAGGCAGATGCATCTCTCCGCGAAACCTTGCCCACGGAAGTTTCACTCTACCGGTAATCCTGTTTAACGAGTCGACGATATCGCCTCCTTTTTGCACAAATCGTGTTTTGGTGCTTCCACATGTAGCACATTTCCCTTTAAGCATTCGTCGCCCATTCCTACTCACGACCTGTTTTGCTCGCTGTGTATCGGTCGTCCGTCTACACGCGACACAGTACGACTTCATGTTGCATAATGGCGCTTTTGGTCCCACACGCGTCCTTTTATTTTTTTACGTACACGAATTGGGTGTCGTCTCCGGGAAAGATGTTGGTTCTTAGTCTGTACCGATCGTCTTGTTCGGGTTTTAGGTCGATCAGGAGATATCCGTACGGAACGCTCGTTGCATCCCCGTATGCTTCCACGGCAAATCTCGAGTCGTTGGGATACATCTGTCTGGCCAGCGTTGCAAACTGGATTGCGTCTCGCGGGTTTTTGAACAGCACGTAGTAATGCGCGTTCAGACTGATGGTTCTCGCAAACCTATTCTTGTCGAATAAGTTCTGTGTGAGGTACAGCACGCTAATGTTACGATGATGTGATATTTTCGTGAAGATGTTTGCGACGAGTTGATTTGTTTCGGACATTAAATCGTCGATGATCAGCAGTGTCGGACAACGTCCGTCGAAGACTTCGTGAGACATGTCTGGCAAACCCTCTTGAAAAGTTACGTGCTGATATTCGCCGAAGATCGGTTGATACTCCCCGTAGCAATACCAGATCCTCTCGGGTGGCGGTTCTATCATGTCTCGCGCGTTGTCGAGGAGACGCAAGACCCATTTCGTTTTACCACACCCCGTTGGTCCAACTACTACGGCTGTAAACGGATGGTGTAACGTGCACAACATTTCGACACCAAATGACGAGTTTGTTAACGTGTATTATTTATATAACAAACCATATTCGATGAAACAGTTCCATAAATACATTGCGATAATACAAGAAACTGTCGCTTTACTCGCGACGGATGTTCTTGTGGCCGTACGCCAGCGTTGATACCCCGTCCTCCAGAATATAGCGTTTGTCGTCGAACGCGTTCAGACATCTTTTCTTAATTTCCACGGTCTGGAGGACGTGGTTTACGGATCGAAATGTTCGGAAACGACTGTTTGTCGATTTGTGTGATTTCAACACGTCGAGAAATTGTTCGTGTCGAACGTGTTTCTTTACGTAGGACTTTTTGATGCCTTTCGCACGGATTTTAGATTGCTTTTTCTCGTTCGGGACGTGGAGGGAGTACATTTTTGCTCGAAGACCGACGAATTCTCGAGGCGGCACCGACCCGGTTTCGCTCTTGAACTTGCCGAGGACACGTTTATTTGTTTTCGAGTAAAGCGGGTGCGCGGGTTCAAAGTTACTCGTGTCGAAGAGATCTAAATGTTTCTTCATGTCCTCGTACAAATCATCGGTCTCGATGTGACAGCAAAACGAGTCCGTGTCGGTAAACAACAATTTACATTTGTCACCATATTCGGGTTTCAAATACTCGTAATAAAATTTGTACATGACCAATTTCGACAGTTCGAGAATAACGAAGCCGACTGAGATCGGTTTGTTCATCGTCACTTGTTTACGGGCTCCACGCACCATCGTGAGGTCTTCGTTAATTATCTCGGCCTGTCTGAACGTGGGTCGACTCACCGCTTTTGTCAACTTCTTTGGATCGCAGATGAGACGCACGTTGACTCGATTTCTGACCTGTTCCATAGTCTTGCCGAAAGTGGCGTTCGCCTGTAACTTGGCCAGGTCAGATTCGAATTCGGTGCGTGCCATCTGTCGACGAGTGGTGCAGTAGTCGATCCACGGTTTTAACCACGGTTTCTGGTCAAACGCTATGACTCGATGAATTTTGGTGAGCACGAGTCCTTGCTCCACGTAAAATTGCAGATTGCGATAGTGACAAACGTACTTCGTTTTGTCGTTGAGATTGGGTACGAGTTTCTGGCTCGGTTTCCAGTTTCTGTCGACAATTTCCCGCGCACAGTCGCTCAACATGTCGAACGTGACCGTCGCGTGTTCGGGTGCCATCGGGTAATCGCTGTGTTCGTCGTGCAGATGTTCGGGATACGACAAGTCGCATTCGAGTATGTATCCCACAGGGCCGTCTGCGGGAACGGCCATCGCATCAAAGTCGGAAATTTCCTGTTCGCTGAGGAAACGAAAATTTCCTACCGGAAGCGGTTCCGACATGGCCGTTCCGTAGAGATTATTTGCGTCGAGGTAGGTGATATATGAGTGTGGTTTATCTGGGTCGTACCCGTCCAATTGTGGGTTGTTGGCTACAGCGTGGCGGTGGGAGATGGTGGCTATTCCACCTCTCATGTTGTTCTCTATCATGAGGTACATGTCTGGGTCGGTAATCAAATCCAACTTTGCTCTCGTGTATTTCATGGCCGACGTCCATGCGAGAGACGGGAGTGTGATAAAATGGAGAGGATCGAGATGGTGTTCGTGGTAAACTGTTGTGCGAAAATTTTCAAAGACGTCCGCCAGCAAAAGCACGTCGGTGAGCAAGTAATGATCGTGATAATCTTGCATAGTTTTCATGTCAAAATGCGACCAAATTTCTTGAGCTCGTGCGTAATCTTTCTCCGCCAGCGGCTCGTCGTTTAGAGTATTGTAAAAAGCCTCGATGGGAGGGAGTTTTGTTTCGGCGAATTTGTCGCGACCTGTCATATACGAATACGGGTAGACGCCTTTGGCGAACACCCGCTTGTCGTCGCCGAGATGTTTAGTGGTATGTACAAACTTGTCGACGTAATCGTCCGTCGTAGATCCCTTGTCCTTTAGTATGTCGACCAAGTTTTCCAGAGATGTCGACAGGAACTGGAATGAATCCAGAAATCTCAGATTGCCCACCTGAAACGAAAGATACTTCTCTCCGTTAAGGGGCGTCACGACCACGTCGCCGTATATCGTTTCTGTCACCGTCTCTTCTTCGGCGACGTCATTGTCGTCGACATCCTGGGTAATTTTGGTGTCTTTCGTGTACTGGCGCTTGAAGTGTTTGATGACGAAATGTGCATCATACGCCTGTAGATTGTGGAATACGACCGGAAGGAAGAAATTTGCTTCCCGTGACGTATCCACTTTGACCTTTTTGTTGTCCTTGCGACCTTGGGTGGCCTTTCGCTTTCTTTGGGGATATTTCAGTGCATTTAGATTGCAGTTGTTGCATGCGGCGCACATATAGGTTCCGTCTATGTGGTCGTGATGTCTGACCTTGCGATTCGTCTGCGTAAAATACTCGCCGCATTCGGCACACGTGGTGGCGCCTTCAAAGTCCGCTTGCTGATCGGCCGTGAGCGGTTTCATGCGTTGGGAATCGTACACGATTTTACTGATGACCTTGTATTCGTTCAGTATGTGGTCGTAGAAGTTGTCCATGACGTTTTCCCCGCTGTACACGACCGGTGGGGTTTGATATTGTTCGTATTTGGTTACGCGATAACACGCGAATCCACACACGTTATGTTGTTCAACGACTCGCGTGGTTTTGGCGTCTCGATCAGAGTCGACCGGTGACAGAAACGATTCGAAGTCGCACACGAGATAGAAAGGAAGTCGAAACCGAGCCGCCTTGTTTCGAAATTCTGCAACGCAATTGTCGGGGTCCGGGTATTTCACGTGTTGGGGAGGGTGACGCTGGCAGTACGGTTCGTGGCGCTCCAGGGTTTCCTTTTTGTCAAACGGATGGAGACAGGAGAAACACACGTGTACTTTACCCTTATGCTTCGTTCGTCCGCATACGAGCGCAGACATGTTCCTTATACACACGTAATGTTTCCGCTCGTTCCCTTCCAGCAGCAAGAGGTTCACTCTGTGGGGACGATCGAGGTGCTTGCTGACGTGCAGCGGGGTGAATCCGCCCTCGTCACCTACGCAAAGCACGTTTATACTTATAGATTGGTTCATGTTTTCGAATTTGGGGACGTCTCGCACGTCGAGCGGAAAAGCGAGTCCGTCGGTGTTAAGAGTGTTTTTATACATTCGATAGTTACACAGTTGGTTGGGATTAGACGTGTTCGGGTATAGGCTTGCCAAAACGCTCCAAATAAAACATAAATTGTCGTCGTTTTTCACGTTCGTCAAACAATGCTTATTAGCCAGCCATTGGGGCGTGGGAAGAAACGAGGACCCGCCTGCCAATGGTCTGTATTTCGTCACCACTATCGTGAACCTCGTGATGCGATCTAGCACGTAACCACTTCCCCGACTGTTCCAGTGTTCGACTTTGGAGTCGAGGTCGGCGACGATGTCGTCTAGATTTAGTTGCCGGCTGTCGTCGACGTCGAAAACGGCAGACGTGAAGTAGGCCGGAACGCGTTGTTCGTTCTCGTCCTCCCCTCTAGTGAACACCGCGTCCGTTCTCACGTGTACACGGATCGACCTATACGCGCACAACCGGCGATATAACGACATCGGTGGAGCGTGTATGGTGTGATTAACATTAAAATCGACTCGCTTAAGTATGGGTGCGCTGTAAATGACGGGTACCTGTGTTTGTTTTGACAATCTCTCACGACGTCGCGGATGTTGTCGGCGTTTCGGGTGACGTATCCCTGAAACGACTCGCTGTGAGATGTCGTGGGCAAGTCGACTTCCGTCACCACGTCGAGTGCCGTGCGCCGTGTCGGAAATCGTTGTCGACGATTGGTGCACGCGCGACACAAATGTCCGTCGTCGAAACAACCGTCTGGAAGACGGCGTTCGCATGACGGGCACTGGCGGCGAACCTGACACGTACGACACAGACGCGTCGACTCGTTCGTCGGAACGCCGCAGTTGCTACAGCGTCGGCACGTGCATTCGGCAGCGCTTGTCGTGGCTGCTCCGCGGCACACGGCACATCGTTCTTCGTTCTCGGCTACAATTAATAACGTACCCTGATACTCGGCGGACTTATGAAGTTAAAGTCGCATATACCGTTTTCTTATACATTTCATCGCTACTATACTTGACTTTGGACATACCGCGATGTGGGTTGTTTGTCGTTTCGTCGCGTCTGATGATCTCTTCTAAATCTGCAAGGACTTGTTCCTGTTCTTCCGTCATCCGAAAATCTGAGAACAATAAAACGTTTTCTTTATTGATTGTTAGGTCCCTTAATGGTCTATGACATACTACTATTATCCATCAAAATTAAAAACAACTTTTTAACATACCATAGCGCGCGATAACATCTTCTAACTCGGCGATGCCTTGCTCCGTCTCGTCTGCGTCCATTTCCATGATCGGGACGTCTGAAACATTACAATATCTTCTTTTTCTTTATCTGTTCCGTTACGTTGGCTTTGGGTGTTTTCTATATGACTGCACTATATTCCACTTCAATACGTTCACAAAAGACATACCGTAGACATGGTACAGGTTGTAGTTTTCACGCTCCATCATTTCCAACAGCTCTGCAACCGCTCGTTGCGTCTCTTCGTCCATCCTTGTGCTACAACCATCACATTACCCCTACTCGTTAAGATCCGGTTTTCACTACTACTACTTTCTGCGTTTTATTCACCTTGTTGTCTATTTCTATTGTGCCGTCCCCTGTTGGTATAACATCTGATGTCTTAGTGTCTTATTTGTATATTTGCGCACGAATACGCGTCACTGGTTGTCAGCACACGGTTTTCTTATTGTTTACTGGTCGTGTTTAATCACAGAATTGACATTATTATCAATATCACTCACCTTATATGTTGAGCTGCTTGCGACACTCTCGTTCGTCTTTGCGGCTGACAGTTGTCGGCTTCTGTTTTGGTAGATTCTTTTTGTCTATCGCCGTATATGCCTCGAGGTATTGTATTTCGTACTGTGTTTGTTCGTACAACGCTTGTAAATATTCTAAACTCGATTCGGTTAGCAGCGGCGTAAAATACTTTTCGTACAGTTGATCCTGTTTGCCGTCAGTCCATCGTTCACGATTCGGAGTTGTTGACATGTTCGACTATAGCGACTGCCGCGGTCGTCTGTGTTTTTATACTTGCGTTCGCCGCCTGTCGGCTCGTCGCTGGTACCCACCCGTGTATGGCGGAGCTGACGTCACAGTTAGGCAGCCAGACTATTAGCCGCGGCCTGAAGGGGGTGTGGCAGTGGGCGTTGGCCCGCTGTTCCAGACCCCGCAGTTGACGTGTCTGGCGGAACTGACGTCACAGCTAGGTAGCCAGACTGGTAGCCGCGGCCTGAATGGGGCGTGGCGGTGGGCGTTCGCCCGCTGTTCGAGGACCCGCAACTTTGACTGCTGTGCTAGACGCCGCAGTTGACGCACCCGCCCGGCCCGTCGGCGCCGCTCCCGCAGCTTACGGTGTATATCCATTAATCTTTTTGAACCCGCCCGGCCGTGGACGCCCTTCGCCCGCTGTTCCAGGAGCTGCAACTTTGGCCGCTGTGCTAGAAGCCGCTGTTG
>Ga0209259_1000768_pt1 | contig 10358 bp, 8 predicted proteins | sample WorMetGr2BELIZE1_FD_187417 | JGI IMG/M metagenome (GOLD analysis project Ga0209259, IMG submission 187417) | Marine gutless worms symbiont microbial communities from Max Planck institute for Marine Microbiology, Germany - Inanidrilus... ...
GTCGACGTCTGGGCGCTCGGCATCCTCCTCTACTTCATGGTCGTCGGCGTCCTGCCGTTCCGCGCCGACACCATCGGCAAGCTGAAGCGGTGCATCCTCGACGGCGTCTACACGACCCCGGAGCACGTGTCGGACGACTGCCGGCTGCTGATACGCGGCATCCTGCGTCCGGCGCCGAGCGATCGCTACTCGATCCGCGAGATACGCGACAGCGACTGGCTGAGCGCCGTCCAGTACCCGCGGCCGCTGCAGCCGTACATGCTCGGCGTCGACGACGACGACGACCGGCCGCTGACCGACGCCGAGCTGGAGACGCGTCGCCAGCTCGAGGAGCTCGGCATGTCCGAGCAGCACGTCGAGGCGGCCCGGTCGCACCAGTCGCGCAGCAGCGTCGCCGGCACGTACCACATCCTGCTTCACAGCGTTCAGAAGCGCCTCGCCGCCGACGCCGAGAATGCCGCCGCCGCCGCCACCGCCGCGGCGACGACGGCACCGGCGGACACCAACGTGGAAGAACCAACGCCCGCCACCGTCGACACTCCACCGTGCGCCACGCAACCGATGCTGAAGAAGTCGTCGAAAGTCTGCGTGATATTGTAGTGTACGCCTATGGGTCAGTGTAGATCGCTTGGCTCACCGTAAACGGTTTTGAGGTTGTTACACAAGTTTACATTATGTTGTTTTTCTTTTACTTCTTGCTGTTGTGTTCGTATCTTTAGCTGCGTTCGTTGCTGTGTTGTTACTGTGCTTGCACGCATGGTTATTTGACGTGCACTTAACGAAATGACTCACTTAACTTACTTAGATAAATTATACTGTGCTGTAGACTACTGAAACCGGCATTGTTATTCTTGAACTCATGTAATGCTCAAGTGTTTGCAAGAACTCAGGACGAAAACGCTGCAGTTAGGCTACTACAACTGCCGCGGCTTCCCCCCAAATGATCCACTTTGTATTCAACATTTTCAAGCCCATAACTGCAATAAAAGTTGGTTTACTGTGTCCTGATGTCCTTCGCTGCTAATTGCGTGAATAATTTCTGGCGTTACTGTAATTATTTTCATGCGCTACCTGAGAATACACTAATAGTTATCATCTGAAAAGTTCAACTTAGTTTAACTTAATTCAGGTTTGTCCACCAGACGGGTCGACGGGCGGGTAGCATCGGATCAGGTCAAGATTTTTGTAAATGAGAGCGGGTCAGTCGGGTCAAAACTTCTGCAGAATTAATTTGTTGTCTGTTGGAAACTTGATCCACTTATAGAGATCCAAATTTGTCGATGTTAGCTCACCATTGCAATGTCCAATTCACAGTGTTTAATTTTCCTATTTTTTGTTAGTTACTCGCACTATAGTTTCTTATCTTCAGTGGCAAAATTTTACCAAATGGAGGATGCTAATGCTGTATTTTGAAAATTCAACTTGTAGCGTCATCATGACTTGGTCGGGTCGGCATTTTTCTTGTGATCGGTGGGTCGGGTCGGCAATATGAGGTCGGATTGGATCGGATCAAGCAAATTAGACCGTGGACAACTCTGAAATAATTCTGTCTTCACTCCCACAAATGTGCGTGGCGCCAAGAAAACAGGACTGCCTTAGAAGAGCCAAACTCAGCCATGTGAGTAGATCTGAAAAAGCTGTTCGAAGTGATGGCCCTTTGCCTTTAACGTAGCTGTGCTCGCGACTGGTAATTGGCTCAGTGGAATAGGCTGCTTGATCAGCTCATTGAGATGCAGCGTCGCTTTGCAAAATTGAAATTCTTCTATCAGATTTGTGACAGCGTATACATAGGGTAAAGTGACCGTCACAGTAATCGTCAAGAACACTGGGGGACACTCCCTGTAAACAGATGGGCCATGTCCAGTTAGCGAGCGATTAGCTAAGCAACTAAATTCCGCTTCATTAGGAGTAACTGGACATACCCTAAGCGGAAAATTTTTGCTTAGCTAATCGCTCGATCGCTAACTGGGCATGGCCATGGTCTAGGGTAACCTGGCCACTGCACGTTTTTTTGCGTTGCCATATAAGAGAATAAAAGGGATTTCACAGTGGTAAACCCCAGTTAAGATATTGGAGGAAGCGCCTCCATTATCCCCGGAGTTGACGCCCATGCAGTGTGCCATTTTTGAGAACGCTGCAGTATGGCATAGCGACAGCGTGTTGTGAACGTATTGCATGCAGTATTATCGACTAATGAATCATAGCTTTTGTATCCTTTATGGCGCCACGTGTTATTGAAAGCAATGTCAATTACTATGTAGATGGCCGCTTGTAAAAGCAGTCTTGGATAAGCTCTGCAGATAGTTGTATCATTGCATGTCAGCGTGTTCCAGAATGGAGCGACAGCGCCGCGCCAATCCACGCTACATGGCGACGTCGAGTGTAGGCCTAAGTATATAGTGGGCGGACGTGCATGCATTGAAGAGGCAACATAAATAAGCTTACTGGGGTATGCCTGAGCCGGGGTGCATGTTTGACTGCTACCTTGAGATCCACTAGTGAATAAACAAGCCATGAAGGTGCCAAGGCAAAGCAAAGTTTATACATACTGCATGGGTGGATCCAGTATTTGGGAAGGGGGCGAGGGGGTGATCGTCACAGGGTCTGGGAACGAAAGTCCCTTAGTGGGGTCCCGGGACAAAACCCCAGAAAGAAGTCTGGGGGACTTGTCTCCCAGAAGCTGATGATCTTCTGTGAATTATACTACAATGACATACTCTGAAAGAAAGTAAAAAAAAACATTTGCTGACTTAGCGCAATAGACGGCAGTTACATACAGTGATGGGTGCACGAGGGGGGTCGTCGGAACCAAACGAACCCCCGTGGATTCACCGCTGTACAGGGCGCAAGCTTCAGAGCGACGATGCTCAGCGCTAGCTAGTAAGTTCTGTGTCAGGTGTAACTCCAAGTTGCTGGCCGACGTAGGCTATACGTGCTTCATTAACAGTCATCTTGGCGACGCCAACTGCCAGCAGTCGGCGGATATGTGCCATGCGCTGTGAATAATAAGAACACCAATGCCAATGCTGTCAACGTGACTGTTGCCAGCTCACTCGGTTCACGTGTGACTGAAACCACGTTTACACGATACAACTGGTTGTCAAACCGGCTGAACAACTAATTGCATTGTGTTACAAACAAACATTCAACCGGTTGTTCAACCGCTTTGACAACCGGTTGAATATTTGTTTACACGATTCAGCCAGTTGTTCAACCACGGTTGTCAAACTGACACCAGTTGAACAACCAGTTGAATGTTTGAATACACAATACAACCAGTTGTTCAACCGGTTGAACAATCAGCTGCATCGTGCAAACAAACATTGAGCCAGTTGTTCAACCGGTTTGACCGTCCGCACCAGATGTCTACCGATTCACGGACGAAGCAAACTGACTCATCACACTTGTAGGCTGCTGCCGTCCACACCTATCATCGCCGTTCATTATTATTACTCAACCCAAAAGCACATAGGCCTACATTCTCAAATAAAGATATCCAACTGGTCCAATGTAGTACAAGCAAGCTAATCTCTTGGTTGGTTGGTTTTAACACAAATTAGGTCATATCGCGCCTTAAGGTTATTACCTCCACAACATATACACTGTTTTTTCATAAAAACGTTGCAGTACATTTGTGATCATAACTCTAGAAAATTTTGATAGATTTTAATAATTTTTACATATCTGGAAACGGGAATGAATGCAATTCGCAAGTAAACTATTTACTTATTTATTTTACATGTGACATAAATATGACGTCACTGTCACGTTCGTGTTAACGAGCTGCGACGGCATCTGCTGCATGTGTGGTGAGGCTTCGACTCTGTCGCCGACTGATGACGCAGTTGACCAATGACAAACACGCATGCGTGCTTGTGTTCATGCCAATGGTGGACATTTTGAACATACCTTGTGACTGTCAGTTTGTTTTTTCTGTACTTGATGAACTTTGTTTCCCACCACACTTGATGCAGTGGGTAATATTCTAAAAGCGCATTATAAAAGTATGAAATGTGATGTTTCAATTTACAAGGTAGCGTAAGTACACTATTTAGGTAAGGTCAGCGTTTTTCATGTGTGTGTAAAAATGTTCTTCCTGCTTACAGCAGTGCAAAAATTATAAAAAAATTAAATGAGTTTTCCAGAGTTATGGTCAGAAATGTACTGCCACGTTTTTTTAAAATAAAACAGTGTACTTGCATTTTTAGGTATTTGATATTAAGCCCTTCTTACTATTTATGGTCGCCCTATGGAATAGGGCAGACCATTATATTTTCATCCTGTGGTTTCTTCTTCTTCTTCTTTTCCTCGCCTAATCTCGGACGTCGCAGATTGGATGTCTGCCATACTTCAGCACATGGTGTGTGGCCTTAGTGCGAATTTAAGATGCAGGTCTGGAACGTGCTGCACACGGCTTGCTGAAAATACAGGACGCAAAAGTCGCCAAAAATCGACACCTGGGCACCATCGCACAACTTTGTCGGGTATACCTTTGCAACTAAGGCACGTATCGACAATCGGAAAAAACTTGTTAGGCAGCAATGTCCTCCAGATGTCCCAAACAATATGGTGAACTTCGGCCCACTAGCGGCTGAGATCGGTTTGCCAGTTTGAGGCACCCCAGCTAATTTCAACGGCTTTCGCGTCTTGGCCGCGTTACTGCACGGCAGTCAAGTAGCGAGCGTCAGCCAAACTTTGCGGCGTTGAACAAAAGGCGCCATCTATGTTTGGCAGGGTGACCATCATGTTGGGCATTGGCCCACATTCTAGTTATGATCTTTTTCAAAATAATTAAACTAAGTTTTAAGTAGGCTAGTTCAAAATTAGTAAGAAAGGCTTAATATCAAAATACCTAAAATGCAAAATGCAAGTATGTTATGAAGGTAAAACTGGTTGACCAATTATAAGTTAACGTTGTTCTTGTTGAAATGAGAAAGAGTGGACGTGGTTACGGTTGTATTTGTGAGTTCATCTTGTTGCCATTTGTTATGGCACAGGAATTCAAAGAACTGGTGTTTTAATGCAGACTTGGCAACTTTGTCTGCTTTTTGTTTCCTGTAATGCCTAGGCCCTATATGACATGGTAACCAATAAAATGCATTAAAATATGGAGTAGAAAAGCTAAAATCTCACAGTTCAAGCTACCTTCAACCTTGGATTAACATGATAGTCATGAGTACGACTGTCACAAAATGTGACATCATCTACATAAACTAAAGCTCGGTACACACTACCAGTGTCCACTGACCATAACACGCTTGTCCAAAATGACACCAGTGTTCACGAACTGTCGACACGGGTGTTACTTTTTGACACACTGGCATCATATTGGACACCCATGTTCACAGGCCGTGGACATGGGTAGTGTGTACTGAGCTTCAGCAATTTTTTGAAGTCAGTACATTAAAAAAGTAATGATAAAAGATCATACTACATTGCGAGTCAATAAAAAAACAAGCCACTATAATATTGCCCATAACTTCGCCAAATGTTGACTATTTTCAAAATTCTTTCACCGACAGATTCAATAGTAAATTTGCAACAATTTAATTGTATTACAACACTACCTTGTGAAATATCAGTGCTCAAAAACTTGCCATGCTCAAGACCTGAGTCTATGAAGCCAGCTGTCATGCAAAACTCAGCCACTCAAAACAGTTGTTAAAAATTTCTTACAGTCATTTTAGCATTATTTAGTTCACTGACTAAAAGATACACAGAGTGGCCATACTAAAATTCCCACAGTATGACTGTATGCATCTGCTGCAACACAGAAGAAAAGATATTGCAGCAAAATGCTTTTGCATTATGATAAGTGGTCGGTTAGTCACTTCTTGCCTGTAACTTAGCCAAATGTTCAGTTCACAGATTTTAAAAATTGCTTCACCAGCAACTCGATATCCATAGTAAAGTGATTACTGAATAGCCCACCACATCTCAAACATGTAGCTACACTACCTTGTGATTTGTCAACAATGATGCATGCATCAAATTTTCTCATTTTCCGACACTGATGTTTCACAAGGTAGTTCAGCGACACATTTAAGGTGTGGTGGGATAGTTAATGACGATTTTGTTGCATATTTACTAGTGAATCTGCAAGTGAAAAAATTTGAAAATCGGTCAATATTTGGCGAAGTTATGGACAACATTATAGTGAATTGTTTTTTTTAACTCAGTGTAGACAAAATTTTACTGTGATGAAAAGAAATACCGGAAGTGTGAGTACTGTACTGTTCAATCTAACCTTCCTCTTATTTACATGTATTTTGAAATTTCTAGATAACATGAACAGAAATTCAAGCATTAACTATATACTTTAATGCAGGTAAACAATGAATGACATCATTGCCAACATTTACATGAAAGATTGAAATAGTCAACTTGACCAGCAAAGGTCACAGCTGCAGCCTTTACATACAGAGTATGCATAACACAATAACACATATATACAAACTAGAAGCACTGAGACAGTGCATACTTCTGCCAAGGCACATCTTACCAGTGTTGCAATATGGATTCCGATCACCACCAAAATTTAATCATTTGTTAACTGGACAATTGCCAACCTTCCATAAAAATTTCATGCAAATCCATTTGGAAGTTTTTGCGCAAAGTTGCTAACAGACAGACAAACGACGTCGATTACATGTCCTCCTTGGCGGAAGTAACAACAAAGTGCAGCCTAGTAATGCAAAAATAAAATTCTACCATCAGAAACCTTTTAGTCTTAACAATCAACAGCCATTCCACATTAAAAGTTACTATAAAACATGCTGAAGATGTTATAAAATATCATAATTACTGAAACTGAAATTCATATTTCAGCTAGGATACATCATAAAGAAAATCAAAATATAAATACATACACTGTTATCTAAAATGAAACACGCAAACAGTCAGTGTCATCTCAGAGAATGAAACTTCAAACTACTATTAGAATCTTTCTTAGATGAAGACTGTTTAACTTTCTTCTGTGGATCAACAGCAAAACACTTCCAAAGACGAAGCGTTTCATCAGCAGCTGCCGAAACCACAGTGCTGCCATCTGGAGACATTGCCATGTGTAATACACGAGCCGTGTGGCCTGGATCACATACACAAAAACCAAAATGGTCACAAAACAGCAATTCCGAAAAGTTGACTAATAGAATGTTTAATCACTACCTTAAACTAATAAAGAACTATTGCTCATGCTAGAGTTCTTATTTATTTATTGATGTAAAATGATACTGTTATACAAATTATATGACTCCACTATGCCTCAAAGCTTTAAATTTACTTCATTTAGAAAAAGATCACACACTTTATACATTTAGAACAGAGTCATACGAACAGTCTCGAAAATGTTACTGATAATAAGAAAAAGGCCAATAACGTAGTCAGATATATTTAAATAATGATCAGTCCCGCCAAGACGACAACACTTCATACGAATAATCAAAGAATGGGACATGAACTGACCAGAAAGTTCAGCAACTTTTGTGAGTGCTGGATATTTCCAGATGATCAGCTGATTCTGAGCAAATCCATGGCTGGAAACTAGTTCTTTGTATTCTTTTGACCACAAAATTGCACACACCTAATAACACAATGAATTTTAATGAAGTTACATAGTAACTGTATCTGCACTATTCTTTCCAACACCGTACTGCTGAATTAGTGGAATAAGTGCTAGTGAACAAAATTTTGAAAATCAGTCAGTATTTGGTGAAGTGGCAACACTATAGTGACATCTTTTTATACCTTCTCTATAGATTACTGACTTACCACCACCACTTTCTATTTTAACGGCCATTAAGTCTGTGAGAGATTACAGTTCGAACACAGCCCTCGCCACTGGCAATAAAGTTATTCATGTGGAAGCTCTGTGCTAGTAGCTCACTCTCTGGGGGCTCCTCTTACACCACCCCCTATGTCTGCGAGGTTGACGCAGACAGGCGCACGGCAGTTGACAGCGAGCCGTCAGACAGAGCAGTCGAGTCGACAGCGAGCAACGAGTGGATCGCTGATCGGGCGAGATGTCGACAACGCCGATACGCAGGATGCTTCAACCTACAACTCAGGGTTATTTGGTAGATTAGGAGGGTTGAGTGATGAACTACTTGTGAACTTCATATCATATCTGTGCAATGTTCTACATATTACCTTTATGTGAATCCTGCAATAAAGTTTTAAACAGTTACTAGCGGCTATGCTACGATGGTTCACGGCCGGTGGTGCAATCCGCATCGCTTTACGACAACTTTCGCAAACCTGGAAATTACGTCATTATGACGACATTGATGACGTCATAACTCGGAAACTGTAAGAGAGAGAAAAACGGAGACCACCTCGCGCCATGAAATCCTCTGAGCTAGCCAATGGTGAAAACAGCGTGAGTGAGTAGTTTCTTAACGGCACATCAGCACATTATAGGCCATTCAGTGCCATAAATGGTGGATAACTACAAAATGAGTACGAAGGAATAAAATCAGATAATGAAAACCGCAACGCTCTACGACAACTTTTGCAAAACCAGAAATGACGTCATTGATGATGTCATAATTTGGGTTCAAGATGGAAATTGCAAAAAAAAATGGCTTGAGAGAATTTTAGTATTGGTGTGTTCTACAATATAACCAAAAATCAGGACAATCCGATCAAAACTGTAGGACGAAATAGTTTTTTGAGCCCCAAAACCCCTAAAAAATACAAGTTTTTTAGGGGTCACCCAGCCCCTATATTCTACGGGACACAACTAGACCCAGACATATAACATATGTCCTAGTTTAATCGAAATCGGATCAAAGACGGCTTAGAAAAACTCTGCACAAACAAACAGACAGACAGACACTACGAAAATAATGGTCACTTGGCCGTGAACCAATAACATCTTGTTAATTCAGACTCTGATGGACGGACCAGATAGTCACGCTGACGAGTTTCTGATTTAGATATCTCAAACCAGTCACTTGGGAATCGCCCAAATCTAAACTCGTCAAGTCTAAGCCAGGTAAACGTAAGTAACCTGGCTGATTTCTCTGGATTTAATCAGATAGAAAGCGCTGGGGGAAAGCTGGAAAAGATTTTACATGCAAACTACCCTTCAAGAAAGCCAGTAACAATGTAAATGTATAACATGTCACATACTTATACACACAGTAGCCATTATACAGGTCACCTGTGTTGGCTGGCACCCCCAGTTAAGAACAGGAGGATTTTGTTGGAGCAAAGTTTTACTGCCCCAAGCCCTTGCTGACAGCATTGAGCTCATTCAGACCAGGGAGAAGACACTAGAGTTGTCAATGGTGTTACATATACCTTCTTCATACCATACTGTACATATGTCAGAGGCAAGCAAAATCAAATTTGGTTAATTAAAATTGATACAAAGTAACCACACGTGATATAATTAAGTGAACAATGAGGGGAAACGCTACAACAGGAAGGGAAAAAAAGAACCTGCTGAGCGACCTGATGAAAGGAAAGTATGTGGCACTTAAAAGAATAGCCGAAAACAGGAAAAAGTGGCAGCAATTGTTAACAGCTGGAAGTCATAGACCCGCTTCTCAGCAGATTACTTAAAGAAGAACCACACAAAGAAAGTCACATAAGCTGCACACCTGAGAGTTGGTGTCGATACTAGTTAAGCATGCTCCAGTGTTACAGTTCCAGAAACGAATGTGTCTATCGGCTGTGCCACCTCCACTTGCCAGTAGACTGTGCTGCAGTGGACACCACGCTACTGCCTAACATAATAACATCCATTGCATCATATTAAGAACAACATAAACGACGTAGGACAGCTGGCAGCATTGTGTGGCATACCCTACCTCAGGATTCAGTCTGCTGGTTGGGTGACAGAAATGGCATCCAGCCTGTAAAAAGTTTTTTTCAGTTATCTGCAAATGTTCCTTTTTGGGAACGACACCCAAAAAAGGCCAGATAAACAAAAACTAACAGCTGTTTGTCAATGTTAATATGAACATCAACATCGAGGTACCCGCATTCAAAAAAAGAACTAGAATGTGGGCCAATGCCCAACATGGTGGTCACCCTGCCGAACATAGGTGGCGCCCTCTGTTCAATGCCGCAAAGTTTAGCTCATGCCCACTACTAGATGCCGTGCAGTAATGCTGCCAAGACGCGAAACCAGTTGAAATTTGCAGGGGTGCCCCAAACTCCCAAACCGATCTCAGCCGTTAGTGGGCCGAAGTTCACCATATTTTCAGGACATGTACAGGAGGTATTGCTGCTTAACAAGTATTTTTCAAATTGTCGATACATGCCTTACTTGCGAAGATATGGCCCGACAAAGTTGTGCGATGGTGCCGAGATGGCGATTTTTTGCGACTTTTTTGCGTCCTGTGTTTTTC
>Ga0209259_1000769_pt1 | contig 10351 bp, 10 predicted proteins | sample WorMetGr2BELIZE1_FD_187417 | JGI IMG/M metagenome (GOLD analysis project Ga0209259, IMG submission 187417) | Marine gutless worms symbiont microbial communities from Max Planck institute for Marine Microbiology, Germany - Inanidrilus... ...
GTTGTTGTTGTTGTTGTAATATTACGAGTATAAGTGCGTGTTTGTCTGATTGGACAAAGTGTTATTTGACAGCAGACGCAGTCGTAAGATGTGCGTGCTAACAGCGATGTCGATTTGCAGATCGGTAAAGCGCGATACACCGAGATAATGGCTCTACTCGGCTGCTGCGGAAAGACCATTCTCATCCTTCTTAACATAATTGTCATCGTAAGTTAATTACTCATCAACACACTTTATAATCTGTATCAAGTTGCCAGCTGCTGTAACGCTAGGCGGAGCTTAGGACGAAGGCTGTCACGTGATGTCTTGCACTGGGCGGCAGGCTTAGCTTAGAGCAGCAGCGGCGGCGTAGGCTATTCATGGCACTGGTCGTAACTTATACACTGTGTCTCAAAAAAGGATATCACCCAACCACCAACGATAATTTCAACAATAGCTGTCTGATTCTAGTAATTTTTCGTACAAATTATGCTGAGTAAATACGCCATCGAAAGATGGTTTAATATACCACCTCACCTGTTTATTGTACGCACCTTACCTTGGGAAACTTTAAGATCCTAAAAATCATGAATTTAGCCTCAAATTGCAGATATCAGTTATGGTTTCCATTGCTGTGTCGAAAATGAGTATGACCGAGTTGATCTCTGTCGTCCCTGGAATGCAAGTCAACGGCCAGTATTACCGCGATGCTTTACTCTCTCAGCAGATGCTGCCAGCGATCAAGCATGTTGCAAGCGCTACGTTTGTCTTTCAACAAGACAACGCTTCATCTCATCGTGCCAGCTACAGCAAGAAACGCCGGACTCAATTGGTCTTGATCTCTGGCCACCAAACAGCCCATACCTGAATCTAGTGGATTATAAAGTCTCGGGTGTTATGCAGCAGAGAGTGTATGAATATCGTATGAACAGTGTCGATGAGCTGAAGCAGCGCCTCATTGAAGTCTGTAACAGTCAGCAGCAGAACGTTATTGACGCGGCCATCAACGAGTGGAGAAAGCAACTGAGAGCATGCATGCATGCAGATGGACAACATATTGAACATTCATTGCAAGCGCATGTGACTAACGGAAGTTATGGACAATTAAAATACAAGTAACTCAAAAAGATGCTCCTTTACTGCTGAACTTGTCATTTTCGGGGTCTTAAAGTTTCCCAAGGTAAGGTACGTACAATAAACAGGTAGGTGGTATATCTTTCGATGGCATATTCGCTCAGCAATACTCATACCAAAAGTTACTGGAATCGGACAACTGTTGTTGAAATTATCGTTGGTGGTTGGGTGGTATCCTTTTTTGAGACACAGTGTAGATGGCAGAAGGGAAGGAGATCTTGTCAGCGCGATACCTTACATCATGCGATGTTGTCATGGTTTTAAATTCCAATATCATGTTAGTCTTAACATTTACCTTTATGTTTCAATGGGGGGGGGTAATTTGTTGTACTTTGCCCCAGACGGATTTTTACCCTCTTGCTCGGAAACTGATTAGAAGTGTGAAAAATTCCTTGATATTTTTTTTGAATATGTTTGGACTAAAAATGCAAAAAACGTTTTTAAAAGATATATTCACTAGTTTTTCCAACATGGCAGCTGGAAAATGGCAGCTGGAAAACGGACATACAACTGGAAAATGGTGGGAAATCATATGTGAAGGGTTATTTGGTTTCTACGGCACATAAAAACAAAATTCAAACTGAGGGGGAAGGGGCGGCCCGCTGGAAAGTATAGGAACACTCTACGGTGAGCAGTGCAAAAACGGTTGAACCAATCGTGATGCCGTTTGGGTTTTGGGCTGGGACGGGCCAAAGGAATTATAATATATTAGATGGCGGTCCAGATCTTCCATGAAAAAGGGTCATTTTGGGGGAAAGGGGCGCCCATTGTAAAGTATAGGGAATGTCTCTGTGAGTTGTACAAAACAGCTGGACCGATCGAGATGCCGTTTGAGATGCTGACTCGGGTGGACCCAAGGAACCACGTGTTAGATGGGGTCCAGATCTCCATGGAAAGGGCAATTTTTGAGGGAGAAGGGCATGCCCCGACATGCCCGACGACACTCTGACGTGATCTGTGCAAAAACGGCTGAACCGATCGAGATGCCGTTTGGTTTACGAACTCTTGTGGGCACTAGGAAGCATATATTAGATGGGGGTCCAGATCCCCATGCGAAGGGGCAATTTTTTAGGGGAAGGACATGTCCGTGTTGTCTTAGAACTGTGTGCAGTAATCGTTTATCGTGTCGAAACCGAATTTCGACTCCAGTCAGTACTCGATATCCATGGAATCAATAAAACGTTAGGACATAACTGTGCAGACATCATAGCCTTTCATAGGATGATATGGTGAGACGTTATGGTGCCGTGTAGGGTGATATGGTGAGACGTAATGGCGCCGTGTAGGGTGATATGGTGAGACGTTATGGCGCCGTGTAGGGTGATATGGTGAGACGTAATGGCGGCGTGTAATGCAATGTTATGGTGCAGGCACGGCTACAGCGTAACGTTTTATTTGGTACCATAACGTCACATTACACTGCACCATAACGTCTCACCGAAAGTGCTCGATATAACAACATGTGGATTGGATAGGTACTCTAGCACTTAGTAGGCCTACTCTATCTTAGCAATGATTGTCAAACTGAAACGAATATATAAGAATTCAAGACTAACAACGAAGACGAAACTGAAACATGTTACCGGCCGCCATCTTCAATTCTGGGATGAAGGAATCAACAGCGAAGGTTGGCGTATTCTAGGGTGAAAGAATCACCAGTAAAGTTTGGCTTTGAGACCGTTGAAAAGTTTACCCCGACGACATGGGTACAGCCGTTCGAACTTTGTCTCTAGGTGGCACGGAACCTGAGATACACCTAGGGGTAATTTACCCCCGTCATTAGCAACGTACGTATGTAAAAAATACCATTGCAACATGAGGGTTAAGTTAAATTAGCTAAACTTAGTAGATCTGTGTAGATGAGTATGGCGTCATAAGTTACTTGACTTCGTTGTTTCTGTCAGACTCTTGAAACTACTGAAATGCGCAAATACATCAACGCGATAATAATCGCGTGTAAATGAGTATGTGTCCGGTGGTCAGCGTTTCACTCGACTCATGATCGATCATTTCGAAGACGATAAAACGCGAACAGAGTAGTTAGTCTGCCAACTGATGATGCGAATGAAATGTAATCCAAAATGTCAATTTCTTTAGCGTTTCGTCGCAACGCCCTCGGTGATGAATGAAACTCCTAATACGGTAGGCCTGTACGTGCAGAAACGTCTTCACTAAACGCCCGAAACTGTCATTGCCGCAATTAGGCGCTTGAAGACAGTACAGGAGAGAGTTCCAGATAGACTGACCAACCACAGCAAAATTTAGCCTGTCTCAAACGTGCTACGTCCAGAAGATGGCGGTTGACGGAACGTATAGACGTTGCAGCGATGCGATGTTGGAGACTGGTAGACAGCTAGTGGATTGGCTAGAGCGGCGCTTGCAGGACACGATCACTGCAACAGTTCAGCTTTCATTGTACGCTACCATGCATGTGCATGACAGCATAATATGTAGTCGCTCAAAATCGACTTTTCGCGAATAACTCCGGCAAACCTTAACGGATCCAGAAAAAATTCTACCTGCATGTGTAGGCCGACCTCAAATCTCACGTGTTAAAATTTTGGCGCCTTGGGCCAAAGGGGCACAAAATGGCGGCGAAAATGGAGAATGTTTCCAAACTTTTTCCGACGGGTACAATGAAGTTGTTTTTTTTTCTTTGTAGCGGGACAGATCCGCATGAAATTCTGGCAAAAAATGTCAGTCGGTGTTCTCTGTTGAACATTAATAGAAGAATTCTAAAACTTTTCCCTTAAGGGATGATTTTTGCCCCAAACCGCCATTTTGGAGTTGTTTTGACGAGTCTCCGTGCCACGGCCTACAGGTCGGGGGGCTAAGCCTTCCGTCCATTAGAGGAAGGGCCATCGGTGTGCCCACTTCGGAACGACTTTTTTGTGCGACTTACCGTTTCGGCGGAAGAAGGCCCTAAAGTTACCAAATTTCGATAAGTTAACGTTAACGAACGCTCTTCGGTGACACAGCTATACAGGTTACGGCATGTGTTTTCGGTTCGACTTATGCATTGCATCTTAGCGGAAGGTCTAAAGGTGTGCCCTTTCTGCGGAAGTTTTCTTGTACGACTTAGCGTTTTGCCGATACAAGGCTTTGAATTCACCCACCCTATTTTCCATGACGTTGCGAACACGGTTGCTAGATGCTTTTCACCACTTAGTAACAAACAGTAATTCCACTGCCAAACGCCTTTGAAAATTGCCAAATTTGACTTAACTGGCAGTGAAAATGCCACTTGGTTAATTGTGACAGTCCTAAGGGCTACGGCATGCATTTGCCGGCAATTCTAAGCAATTACAACGGTATGACAGCGTACATCTGTCGTCGGTTTATACCGACTATAGCTTTCTAGTAATTAGGCTGTCGTTGGTTAGCCACGCCAATGAGGACAACCGGAATGTAGATCGTGCGTAGTAAATTTTGTAGTAAAGTTTATTCAGCTGGTGAATGTCAGGGAAACCAGCGTAATGTGGCATGTCGCGTATAGTCAGGCCTTGCGAGCGTATGACTTTTCTGGGAGCTTTCTAATCTCGTTTGTTTTAAACATTTATTGTTTGCAGCCTTTTTACTGTGGTTACGAATTTTCGCTTTTGACTACTTGCGTTCTTCCTTTTTCTCCGCTAGCTAACGTAAGCTTTTAAATAGCGTTTGTTTGTTGGTTGCGCTATGCCGTGACACAGCTGATCGATTGTGGACTGCATTTTTTTCCAGCTCATCGGTCTTCTGTTACTGGGCCTCGGTTTGTTCCTGAAGTTTGGCTTGCCTGTGCTCACGTCGACGGCGAAGTCCTACTTCGAACAGTCAGCAGAGTCCTCGGCCATGTCGTCAGCGTCATCGTCACAGGACAGCGACATGTCCAGTCTCACCTCCACGCCCGTACCAGCGTCACCGTCAGTGCTCTTGGACGACTTCATTTCCGCTCTGCAGCCCACGCTGGACGTCTTCATCAACGTCCTCATAGCGCTCGGTGTCTTCATGCTGGCCGTGGGCGTGTGCGGATGTTGTGGAGCGTGCTGCTCCGTCAGGTTCCTTCTAGCCGCGGTATGATCTGCTGTCTAGGCCGACTGTAACGCCTTAGAAGATTTAGTAACTGCAACTAAAGAAACTATAACGATAAATAAAATGACTTGTGTAACTAAAACTAAATAATAACTACAACGATTCACCAAAAAACTAACAATAACTAAAAATAAAATGATCCCTATGACTAAAATTTAGTTATTTACCCACATAGTTGAAGGTGAGCCACTATATATCTGTTGTCACGAGAGTGTGAACACAAACACTGAGGGATGTTATTACTGTTTTGATATGTTGTCTGCTGTAATTACAATGTTTACCAGCGTTAATTTTGTCAAAGTTCACAAAATTCTTATTACATGCGGACATTTTCGGAACCAAAAGCTATAACTAAGTAATATCTAAGTAATAACTAAACTAAAATGATTTGGAAAAACTAATTAATAACTAACATGATTGCCTTTAGACAGTTATAGTTAAACAATATAAAAATGATTAATCGAAAAATAATTAAAATTAAAACTAAAATGATTTTCATAACTAAAATACCACTGACTTTACATTATGATAACGCAACATTATTTAGGACATAGGCGTTAAGGACAGATCATTACGTCTTGGTAGTAGGCAGTTTTCTATTATAGAAAAGGTATTGGATGTGATTAACCTTAACGTAGTGACAGATATCTAGACCGACTTGCTGGAAGCATGTGACAGTTTAAATGGGAAAGAGATCTACTACAGATCTACGAAGCCGGCGATGCATTGAAGAAATGTGGTTGTACACCGTGTCTCTAACTTTGTCAAATCTTAACCGATTTTCAAAATTGTTGCACTACTGGAAAGCGTATGAAATTTGCTACAAAACTCCATATGACAATACCCACCTCACTATTGGCATGTTGCTACACTACCTTGGGAAATCAAAAGTTCAAATTTTCTGCAGACGTGGAAGAAAACGCAAACAGATTGTATCTTTAATCGCCTCTAACTTTGTTGTTCATCCACAAATTTTGATATTTTCGGTGTTTAAAATAGCGAGTCTTTCTCAATGCTGATTGTAAATAAAATTTTTCGTGCCAATGTTCTTTTACTTATTTACTTTCACCACCAATTTGTGCCCGTACTGAAGAAAACGTTGAGACAATTAATGATTTAGTCCTGAGTCAAGAGGACAAGCCGCAGACCCGCAGGACTGTCCGTGACATATCACGGGAGACGGGTATTCATTGGTCGTCTGTGTCCCGGATTATTTGTAAAGACTTGCATTTGAAATGTTTCAAGAGGCGCCGTGCACAGGAGCTGACAGACGCGAACTGCGCTGCTCGCATGAAGCGCGCTAAGCTTCTGCTTCAGAAGTTCCCGCAGTATACCACTGACTTTGTTCTTTACAGACGGAAATGTGTTCTCGGTCGCTTCACCCGACAATCGGCAGAACCAAGTCAGTGGCAGACTGCGTGAACTTCTGAAGAAAAAGCTTAGCGTTTTCTTCGGTGCGGGTACTGCGCGGTCTGCCCCTACGTGGCTGCCTGTCAACTGCCTGTGTCCCACGACGTTTGAACAGCTTATTAACACCACGCTTTGTCGAACTTTTCTCAGGAAATTCGTCTGTCAAGTGTCAACCTCTTTTACAGGCGAAAAGGTGTTCTTGGTCCTTCAAATACAAACTTTAATCAAAATTTTGTCCTCGTCGCAAACACTGCAGTGACGTCTGCTGTGACGAATTATGGTAGCACAAACTGATCGCAAAAGTAAATAAGTAAAAGAACAGTGACATGGAAAATTTTGTGTGCAATCAGTATGCAGAAAGATTCGCTATTTTAAACATCGAAAGTATCAAAATTTGAGGATGAATAACAAAGTTAGAGGCGATTAGAGTGCAATTTGTTTCCGTTTTCTTCCACATTTGCAGAAAATTTGAATTTTTAATTTTCCAAGGTAGTAGGTAGTGTAGCAACATTCCTAAAGTGAGTAGGTAATGTCATACGGTTTTTGTAGCAAATTTCATAGGCTTTCCAGCAATGCAAAAATTTTGAAAATCGATTAAGATTTGACAAAGTTACAGACAGTTAAATTGTGGGAACTTTTTTGAGACACAGTGTAGCATAATTGTTCATGTGGAACTACACCTACAATATAAGTAGCCTGTCGCGTTGTTTTTATCCATCTCTAGGCCACGGAAATAATTTATACTCGAATTCGATGGTGTACCCTTGAAGACCGAGGTTAATCTGCAAAGATATTATAGACTGTGTCTCAAAAATACACTCCACTTTTGGTCATAACTTCGGCAAATCTAGATTGATTTTCAAAACCCTTTCACTGGCAGATTCCAAAAGAAATTGCATATGTAGGCTATCTGTGAAAGAGATTTTCACATCGTCTCAACTGCGTTGCTACACTACCTTGTGAAATTCTAAAATTCAAAATATCCGTCAAACTTTTAAAATATTCCAGTGATGCATGCCACAAAAATTTCACAGTAATGCTTTATTTAATTTTTGTGCAATACGTGAGCTACAGAATGCAATAACGTTCAGAATATGGTCTGAAGACAAACTCTGGGAAGTAGGCCTATATGCAACGATTCACTTCATTATTGTCAGTAACGTTTGTAACTATTACTAACTGCAGTCCATCTACCTGATAAATACTACTATTATAAGCCCGAAGCCGAAAGTTAAATCAAGTCTAGTACAAACGCTAGCTCGCAGATTTTGCGTCATTCACCGATAGCTTCATGAATGATAGTCTGCTGCAGCCCATGCAAGACCTCAATCAGTCTCTACTTCACTGACATCACGGTATACTCTTCTGACCGCTGCAGCATTGTTTTTCAGACTTTGTGGCCATTAGGATTCAGATCTGGGCTATTATGCAAGAAGGTCTCATATGCAAAGATTCCACTGAAATAGGCAGCAATTGTGATTTTCAGGTTTCACAAGGTAGTGTAATAACATTTCGTTTATGCGTTTATTGAGCATTGCAACCACCAAAGCAGCTGGATATACAGGGAGGCCCAAAAAATGGCACCATTTTTGTACCCCGTTAACTTTACCAAATATTAACCAAAGTTATTTTCAAAATGATTTCACTGTCAGAATCAGGAGCAAATTTGTTATCATACTATCACTAAAGATCCCACCACACATCAAGTGTGTCGCTACACTACCTTGTGAAATGTCAAGTGCCTTAAAAGCAACAATTATTGAAAACAAGACGACTTCTATAACAACGCATTTTAAGAAATCAACAACAGGAAACAACGTGTTTATTGTATCAGTTATTGTTTAAAGTAACTGTCACATCCTGCAGTTTTTAATCAAATGTTCAATGTGTCCGCCATTGCTGCTGGACGACGCATTGACGTACCTGCAGCGTGAGAACGTCACGTTCATCGAGCCTGATAAGTGGCCCCCAAATCCAGGCGATTACGCTGTTTGGGTTGCCTTCGACAGATGGTCTATCAGCGTCGACGATTCACGACAATCAACCAGCTGAAGCAGGCGATCGTCACTGAGTGGGGAAAACTGTCCCAGTGTTTCACTGATCGCGCCATTGGTCAGTGGCGTCGCCGGCTTGAGTGCGTCATTCACCAGCAAGGCGGACACATTGAACATTTGATGTAAAAACTGCAGGGTGTGACAGCTACTTTAGACAATAACTGAGACAATAAACACGTTGTTTTCTGTTGTTAATTTCTTAAAATGTGTTGTTACAGAAGTAGTCTTGTTTTCAATTGTTGCTTTTAAGACACGTGACATTTCACAAGGTAGTGTAGCGACACACTTGGGGTGTGATGGGATCTTTAGTGATGGTATTATTACAAATTTTCTCCTGATTTTGATAGTGAAATAATTTTGAAAATCGGTTAATATTTGGTAAAGTTAAGGCGTACAAAAATGATGCCAATTTTTGGGCCACCCTGCATAAACACAGTAAGAAGTAAAAAAAACATATTACATACTATCATAGAAATAGAGTATTTTATGAAAACATCAAGACCATAAAAATGATAAAAAAAATAAAACACAAAAAAACTACAGATAATGGTACAGCGCATGTACAAGAAACGATGATTGGAACTTTTTGGTACGTGTGAATGGCGGGGAATACAAAGAGTGGTTCCTTAGTTTTTTTAGTCGACTATTCAAATTTATTCGCCATAAATAAAGTGCACAATATAACAGTTCATAAAAATTACATTTCACTTGGTTGGACAGACAGGCGACAGCTTCGCACTTATGTCCCCCATAAAGACTAAGTCTAAAAGAACAATAAAAAATTGTAATGTTCATACTACCACATAAGTGACTCACAAAATGACAAATAGGTAGAATTTGTGAAGGAATTACGACCAAAGATTATTCTAAGAGCACGTTTTTGAACCGACTCGAGGCTCTCCGTCAATTCAGCAGTGAGACCAGTGTGCCAGATCGGTGCTGTGTATTCCATAACTGGGCGTATGACAGCAACGTAAAACCTTGACATGTCTCTGCAAGATACCGCTGCCCTTTTCAACTGTCGCAAAAATACCGTCTAGAATTGGCACGTTTTAGATATAAGTTACATGATCGTTCCAGCTGAAATCATTGGAAACATAAATACCGAGTAATTTGAACGCAAGAACGCGTTCAATATCAAAAAATTGTATAGTAAGTGTACGCGTATGTGACAAAGTAGGCCCTAATGATCAAATTCTTTAGTTTTATGTTCGTTGATCAACATGTAATTAGCTACTGACCACTGACGCAATTCATTCAGGTATATCCATGCAGATAGACTGATTGCGTGATAGTATTTCTGTGAGCGTGGTATATCGTCCACGTATTTGTGAGTTGGACATGGCAGCTTTAAGCCGTCACTTAACACAATAAACGAAAAAAAACGCAAAAGCCACGGTCCCTGAGACATACTGCTGTTTAGGGTTAACCAGGACGACAAAACGTTTCCAATCTTTATACGCTGTTTAAGGTGAAGTGAAAAACGCTTGGGGAATCTAAGAGTGAAAGAATTTTGATAATCGACTTTCATTTGCGAAAGTTATGACCAAAAATCAACTGTGTTGTTTCTGAGACGTAAGAACTTATAGAATATTCCTATTCACAGTAGGAATCCATTGTATACGTTAGTAGATATAATAGGCCGGTTCAAGGGAGTGACCTTCATACAGGGGCCACGGTACACCTCTGGAGGGCCACGGTACACC
>Ga0209259_1000770_pt1 | contig 10347 bp, 6 predicted proteins | sample WorMetGr2BELIZE1_FD_187417 | JGI IMG/M metagenome (GOLD analysis project Ga0209259, IMG submission 187417) | Marine gutless worms symbiont microbial communities from Max Planck institute for Marine Microbiology, Germany - Inanidrilus... ...
CATAGCATACCACAGTAGCTACACACTGTATGCAGCAACCTGAACCAGCTTCTGCAAGCCCTACACAGCCACCATAGCATACCACAGTAGCTACACACAAAAACGCCTTTCACTGCCATCAACTCTCATGTTCTGAGGCCTCTTTGTTTACTACTGCAACAACCTCCACCAGACGTCCGTCCCCTAGCCTTACATTAGCCTTGCATGCGCATCATTCTACTCATTATCTCAGTTGTCAACTAACAATCTGCTCTTCGTTCTGTTGGGTCACACTCATCTGGTGCTGACAGCTTCGGGGTTGCAGCTACAAAAATCTGTAACTCCCCCTCCAGACAGTTTTTGTCATCTTAAGACTCACTATTTCTAACAGGTCTTCCAATCCACACTATCATTTCACTAGTACATGTACACCAAATATCAATTGCCCATTTCGCTCACTCCAAAGATACAGAAGTTTAAGTCATTGTAACACAATACCAGCGTGACAGACAGAAAGACAAATGCAATTTCTACAACAGTATTACACTCTGCATAGCTGTGATATGCTGACACATGATAACAAATGACCGCAAGGACCATTTTAAAAACAGCCAGTCTACCTCATCTTTCAGTAACTTGGCTGCAGACTGTGACGTCGTCGGCGCTGATCGCTGTGACAGTAGCTGTGTGGCGTTCATGTTACCACTGCAACACACACACTGACAACTGCAAACAAAACATTTATGGCCTCAATAACCGTTTTCAATGTAACTTCACCTGCAACGTTCCGGACAATTATTTATCCACTCTAAGGTTATGTTTCTGTGTCAGTCTGTCTGTGTCAAATATGCTGTGGATAAACTCATAAAATACTTTGAAAGTGATTATGTTTAGACAATAGACATGACCTGGATATGAATGTGAATAAAGGAATTTTTACAAGTGCTCGGCAGTAGCTGAGATGGGTGACCGTTTGGCCACAATAGGCTGAAAATGGAGCAGGCTGTGCCCCTTTTGGGGGAGCTGGGTCCCCATCTAACTCAAATGTCACCAGGGCAGAGGCCTAGCTCCGTACCAATTGGCATCTTGATCCATCCAGCCGTTTGGCCACAACAGACATGGGCTGAAAAGTGGGCAGGGCTGTACCTGCTTTTTTTGGTGGGGGGGGAGCTGGATCCCCATCTAACCTACCTGGCATCTTGATCCATTGACTGAGCAGGGTTTAACGTCCCACTAAACACATTATAGGTCATATCGGGGACGGGTTTTATGGGTCAAATGACCCAACCAATAGTGTCAAAGCACTGAAGGAAGTAGTGGTACTAAGGATCATGCTTCAATCCTACCAGGTCCACCTCACCATGTTACACTACTACACATGCATGCAATATACAGTCAGACACAAAATAATACATACACAATAAATGAATCTAAGCACAGTGAAATGGGCCCAGTGAGACAAAACCCAATCCAGAGAACTGTTGGTTCTGTTCATATGTGTGTGCAGTTCACTGTGTACAATTGTTACACACAATACTGCACAGAACAGAACTGATAATTTTCCCTCTTGCCCTCCGGACAATCACCACCTCCATGCCAAGTTTCATCTCGATCCATGTAACTGTTTTGCCACAATACACCAACGTTACAGACAGACAGGAGAGAGAGACATGAGAGACAGACAGGAGAGACAGACAACGGTCCGATAGCATAGGGCAAGACGTTTTGCAAATGATCGCCCAAAAAGCCTGTTCCAAAATGGTGCAATGTGGTAATGATGTGCCTTGGTGTGGTGAACTATTACATAGGACATAGGGTGGCCATAAATAATGCAAAGCACAACAATAATGCATGTCACTGACTTTCCTGTGCCTTTCACTGCAGCTGCAAGATCCTCCCATGAAGCCGATTCAGCTGCCATCTTAGAATGACTGACGGGAAAACCAGATGACATTGGAAGATTTTGCCACTGCTGCTGTGGCAGGCTGGCGACTTTGCCAGAAGCTGTGTCCTGGCACACGAAAATCAACAGTAACAATAAATCATACTTGCAGTTAATTTTACCACAAAGTGAAGTAAATTAATAAATAAAGAAACCAACTAGAATGTGGGTGGATGCCCATCGTGATGGTCACCCTGCCAAATATAAGTGGCACCCTCTGCTGAACGCTGTAAAGTTTGGCTGATGCCCAGTGCTCGAGTGCCGTGTAGCGGCGGCGTGGCATAGCGGTAACATCGTTGGGCGTATCAACGAAGTTACGTTGGGTCCGGTTAGTACTGAGATGGATGACCGTCTTCAACGGATAAACCACCTCAGTATTTCACCAAGCCACCCAGGCCAACTCAGCCTCCTACCCTCAGCCGGACGGGAAATGAGTACCAGCCAAAGTGCGGTGATGCTCTGCGACTGGGGAGTAAAGGCAGGTATTGCTCATTCCACTTGTGGATAAACATGTGGGTGGCAAGTAAAACTGTGTGATCCCTAGTTAACATGTGCCATACCTGAGCGCTTTAGAGATGAGTCATTATAAAGCGCTATACAAATCTACGGATACTTTACTTTACTTTAATGATGCCAATATAGGAAAATGCAAGACTTGGCTGCAAAGTGAATTTTGCACCTGGCTAAATTCGATTAGGGGCAAGACCCAGGAGACGGCCAAATATTGTGATGACCTCTGTTCAGCAACATCGGTGCAGTAACGAAGCCAACACATGAAACGCGTTGAAATATGCTGGGGTGACCCAAACCCGCCAACAGATCACAGCCACTAGTGGGCCAAACTTCACGATACTGTGAGGACATGTAGAGGAGTTAGTTAGTTGGAGTTTAGTTAGTTAGTTAGTTGGAGTTTAACGTCCCTTTTCAGCACAAATATGGCTATATCAGAGACGAAGGACATGTAGAGGAAATACTGCCGTTTTTTCCCGATTGCTGATACATATACATACCTTAGTTGTGAAGATACAGCCTCACAAAGTTGTGCGATGGTAAGCAGATGGCGAAGTTCTGCATCCCATATTTTCAGCAAGCCGAGTGCAGCACATTTCAGACCTGCATTCTAAATTCGCACTAAGGCCACACCATGTGTAGAAGTATGGCAGACATCCAATCTGCGACTGCAGAGAACAGGCGAGGAAAAAAGAAGAAAGAAGACAGAAACTACAGCTGCAAAAATATAATGGCCTGTCGTACTGGGCGGTCACAAACATTGACAGACTGGCTTGAAACAACTCAAAGTGCCACAAAGACCTGTGAAGGCTGTGGTGCCATACTTCTGTAATTTCACAGGTGTCAGAAATATGGTGTGATTGACTGACTGAGGTTAAGGTTTTACATCCCACTCGACAAAGAAGGTCATTTCAGAGACATTCTTCCTAGCCAATCTCTTGGCATAGTACTGAAGAAACTAAATCTAACACAACAAAAGCACACATACACAAATAAACTTTAACAAAATTCCCAAAAGCTAAATCTAACAAGGACAAACTGTAACACACAATATAACCACAGAAAAGCTAAAGCTAACCAACAAACAACTGTTACGTCTGTTCATATGCGTGTGCACTGCACTATGCACAACTGTTGCACACAATACTGCACAGAACAGACCTGGCAATTTGCCCTCTTACCCACCAGAACCAGACAATCATCATTGCTCCAGTCTCCAACGATGTCTATTTGAGGGAAGGGGGGAAGAAATATGGCATGAACAAGCGCGTCTAAACAATAAACAATCTGCTCCAACAACTCTAGACAGAAATTGTTACCTTTGGCATCCAGTACTGGCCAGCAGACGCCACCTGGTGACTGTCTGGTGGCTGAACAAAATCACGACGTGTCTGTTCTGCACCGCCACTGACACCATTGGCTGTTGACAACGCCAACTACCACAAGCCATAACAAACCCATCCGATGACTACCAATGAACAGCTTTTGTATCTCACTACTCACAACTGAGCATTATTAGGCTGCATCACAGTACTACGTAGCAGATGCGGCCAGGCCGAGTAGCGTTGTCTGTCGGTCTGTCACAGTAGTGAGCCCTGCAACAATGGCTGAACTTATTGAGATGCTGTTTGGGTTGAGGACTTGGGTCGGCTAGAGGAACCACTTATTAGATGGGGCTACAGATCCCCCATAAGGGACAATTTTGAGGGGGGGAGAAAGGTCGGCTCATTGTAAGGCATAGGGATGTTCTGTCATGAGCTGCGCAAAAACGGCTGCCATTTGGGTTGATACTTGGGTGGGCCCAAGGAACCATGTATTAGATGGGGTCCAGATCCCCAAATGGAAGGGGCAATTTTAAAGGGGAAAGTATAGTTGTAAAGTAAAGTACACTGTAAAGTATAGTAAATCTCTGCCATGAGCTGTACAAAATCAGCTGAACTGATTGAGATGCCGTTTGCGCTTTGGACTCGGGTGGGCCCAAGGAAGTATGTGTTAGGTGGGGTGCACACTGGCGCAACCTGGCAAACACTACTCAACGTCCATGTGTGCCGGCGATGCAGCCTGTTATCAAACTACTTTGACCACTTGTTTGCCTTCACGCCACGAGTGCTTTGAAGCTGTTGACTGCACACAAGGAAAACCATTCACTCCATGAATCTTGAGATTCCTACAGAAATGTTGGGGGAAAGGGCCTAACATGGAAAGCAGGAAATAACTGCCTTCTTAACGTGTGTGCATTAATAAATCGTCAATTGCTGAGCTACAGAACATCAAGTTCCTATACAGTAATTACTGAATTTTATATACTTTTTAACATTTTACACTGTTATGGTGAGCACAATACAGGATGGGAAAAATGGAGGCACTGTGCACTATCTATAAAATGTTTTAATCAATTTGCACAATTTTTGCTACATACATATCTCATATATTTATTTTATCAAGTGTACGAAATGAAATGTAGCCAAATATGGCAAATGACAAACATTCAATAAAACAGTTAATAAACTAGAATGTTGGCCGATGGCTAACGTGATGGCTGCCCAGCCGAATATAGGTGGTGCCCTCTACGAAAGTTCCGTAATTCCATTCCTTGTACCACGCCGCAAAGTTTGGCTGACGCCCACTGCTGGAGTGCCGTGCAGTAATGCTGCCAATATACGAGAACGCAAGACTTGGACGTAAAGTGAATTTTCGCACTAGGCAAAATTCCATCATGGGGCAAGCGTCCTGGAAATGTATATGTAGTGTACCAAGCCCAGGAGATGGCCATTGTACCAGACCAGGAGACGGCCAAACATTGTGCAGTTTGGTTGGCTGCAGCAACGAAGCCAAGATGCGAAAGTTGTTGAAATATGCTCAGGTGCCCCAAACTCCTGAATCGATCTCAGCCGTTAGTAGTCTGAAGTTCGCCATATTGTGAGGACGTCTGGAGGAGACATCACTGTTTAACAAGTTTTTTTCGACTGTCAATAAATGCCTAAGTTGCGAAGATACAGCCAGATAAAGTTGTGCAATGGTGCCTAGATGGCAAATTTTTGGCGATTTTTTGCGTCCTGCATTTTCAGCGAGCCGCGCGCAGTACATTTCAGACCTGCATTCTAAATTTGCACTAAGGCCACACCATGTGTGGAAGTGTGGTAGACATCCATGTGCGACGGCTGAGATTAGGCGAGGAAAAAAAAGATAGAAAAAGATAGAAGAAACCACAGGATGAAAATATAATGTCTGCATCTGCTATGCAGGGCGGCCATAATAATGTACAGTTGGTGACAATGTACAAGCAATGTACAACAAGTGGTCAAAGCAATTTGATAACAGGCCACATCGCCGCTGCACATGGACGGTTCGATGGTATTTGCCAGGTGGTGCCAGTGTGCAGCCCCAACTAATATATGCTATATATGCTTCCTTGGGCCCACACGAGTCCAAATGCCAAATGGCATCTGGATCGGTGTCAGGTTCTTTTATGATGACGAATTTATTTACATCTATGTACAGCGATGATCAGCATTTCGATATAACAGTGTCATAATTTTATCAAGCCACGTGCTGACGGTTCCACGATCTAAGTAACACGTCCGTTCAGCACGATTACCACACGTCCTCTGTCTTTGTTCTTTGTCTTCGTGACCTTCAGTGGCCACACCCGTCACGTGACAATTCGGCGGCAGTATGGAATGCCAGACAACAGATGATGGAACGCTGTCTATATACAAATGAAGAACATTCATAGAGGCAACACAGCTGCAACGTCCTCCAGCATCCCAGCATCACCAGCCAGTCCACAGAACGAAGAAGTTATACGGAAACAGAACATTCGTCTTCTAGCATCCGAGCATCGTCAGTTCGTCACCAAGTCTGAAGAACGATGTGTAGCCGTGACAATCGGTTCAGCTGTTTTGCAGGGTTTACTACTGTAACAGACAGACCATTCTACTTGGTCTGTAACAATAGGCTGCAACTACATACCATGCGGCCTAAAATTGTACAAAGTTTACACACATGGAACAATGAAACAGTGGTGCATGTTTGACCCACTATGTATATTTTGATGACTTGTTGCCATGACCTTTAAAGAAACTGGAGACCAAAAAAAGTTTGGAATGGCACTATCACACTATGTATTTTGTAGGGACTGTGTACCAAGAATTAATTTCATATTACACCTGTCGATAGTAAATAAGCAGTGCACTTTATCAACAACGGTACTTTTTAACTTTAATATAGGCTTACTGGCATTACATTACTTAACAGTGCAAAGTAAGGTGGCGTGTGAGAGCCGGTAAATGCCGTTTCCTTCAGAAATCAAGTGGCAGAAGAAGGACGGAGAGGCAAGGCTACTGCGTGGGGTCTGTGCTTTGACACTGCTGCTTGGTGACAGCAAGGGCATAGAGCTCATAAAAAACCTGTGCCACTTACCCCAGACGTTCTCTTGCAGACAAAGTGAAGAAATCGAGGGGAATGGGCAAAACCAGGTTCATCTGGAAAATGGCGTTAAAATAGTGGTGGTGGTGTAGGGTAGGGAATGTTATTTCACTCAGCAATACACCATGAAAATTAGAACTCAGACCACTCCAAATTCTTGTTGTGCTTACATTCATGAGATCCAAGAGGACTTTACATTGTAAATGGGTGTTTATGGTGGCACTGCAACTGAAAACTGCAACATAACTGAAAAGTGAGAATTATGCCTCCAGAAAACCAGCAAGATGTGCAAAATGAACTTGAGTGCACTGGAGTTGAGATACCTTGCCTCAACATCACAACGATGACTTCACATAGTTGTAAGCACCAAAAGTTCCCATGTCATGATGTTACATACCTTATCTTCAACAGTGAATTTTTACATGCCTTTTGACATGATACACACTATGGTTTGATGGTCCTGACTCTCTGCAGCACTGTTCTTGTCAGATGGCCTTCCTGATGCCATCATGAATTACACAGGTCCAAGCAGCAACTGAATCACACTAACAACTACTTACAACACTAACTAAACCAGCCATAGAGACAGTACAAGCACTTGCTGACATTTCGCGTTCGACGCTATATGCATTTGCAGTGTGTAAAGCTATAAGCTTACATACGAGTGTGTTGTCATAGCAATGAAACCCATGCACTGATTGCAAATCTGCTCAACAGTGGACAACTATAGGGCATCCCCTACCATTCCCCAAGTTACATCCAGGTCTGTGCAGTAGTGTGGGAATGTGGCGAGGGACAGATAGACACACAGACAGCCACTGCCAATAGATATTTTGCCTCGGTTACACCTCACTCGAAATGTAACAATTTGTTAATACTACTGTGACTAGTTGCAGCTATTTAACCAGCCAATTATTCTAGAGTTATTCCCTGTCAGGCCAGGTCAACCAAAACTGAACCTTTGGATTTTGTTAAACAGCTTTAACAGGCCTGTCACCCAATCAACAGCACTGGATGTCGGGCCTTCTCTGGGGCTGGACCAAACTTGCTACCGGACACTGTATGTGATCTGACATATTTGGCTCACAGTTTCCGGTGTGATTTTAAAAGTTTTTGTTTTCTCAGTCTACTAGTACATATGGCACATAAGACGCTTTGCGCTGTGCTGATTCATGACTGACACTAACACCGAACGTTCATAAATATTCTCTGTTAAGCAGAAATAAACACTCACCTGCAAAGCTTGTTGATCTGAAAGACTTCGTAGCATGTCCAGCTGATGCTGCCGACGTAACTCCTCCGAACGCTCCTACATTCACCACATGACAATACTGCGAGATTGACACATGGCACACAACATGTAAACTAGCCAACAAGCCACAGTTTAACTATAGTTTACGCACAAAATCTGTTAACCACATAAACCAAACAAACTGGTTAAGATTTTACGTCCCACTCGACACAAAATAAGTCATTTTGGACATGTTCCTCAAGCCAATCTCTTGGCTTGCTATCTTCTTCTTCTTCTTTTTATGGCAGCCCTGCATAGCAGATGCGGACACCATATATTTGCCCTGTGGTTTCTTCTATCTTTCTTCTTCTTTTTTTTCGTCTAATCTCAGTGGTCGCAGAGTGGATGTCTACTGTACTTCTACACATGGCATGGCTGACCTTAGTGCGAATTTAGAATGTAGGTCTGAAATGTGCTGAATGCGGATCGCTGGAAATACAGGACGCAAATAATCGCCATCTGGGCACTATCGCACAAATTTGTCGGGCTGAATCTTCGCAACTAAGGCGTGTATCGACAATCGGAAAAAACTTGTTAAGCAGCAATATGTCCTCCACATGTCCCTACAATATGGCGAACTTCAGCCTGTTAGCGGCTGAGACCGTTTCGTTAGTTTGGGGCACCCCAGCTAATTTCAACGGGTTTCGCGTATTGGCAGCATTACTGCACGGCACTCTGCTACTGGGCGTCAACCAAACTTTGTGGCATTGAACAGAGGGCGCCAACTATATTTGACAGGACGGCCATCACATTGGGCATTGGCCCACATTCTAGTCTGGCATGCACCACCAGGACTGTGTAGCACCATACACAAACAACAGCTTCCACAGACGGCGGTTCTCAGCCAGGTCAACTGCTTCATTCAGTGTTAGGTTGTAGGCTCTCAGATCTCGATGGATAGTGTTCAGCCACGTGATACAGGGACACCCTGATGGTCTCTTCCAGTTCTCTGGTGAGGGAGCCGTTAGGATCATCTTGGCATCTGCATCATCTTCCATACATGCAATGTGCCCAAATATGGAAAGATGCTGGGACTGGATTATTGCTGTAAGGTTAGGTTGCTTGGTTATCCAATTCACCTGATGTTATGAATGCATTAAACTGTGCTGATACTACAATTATTGTCCAGTACTGAAGAAAAAAATAACATCAAGATTGCCACTAACAACTAGCATTCATGGACCTACTGGCATTGCTGCAAGAAAAATGGGGACATAATAAATGAATACTATGGGGGAATTAAAGCCACTACAAAAAAATATACAAGTAAAACAAACAAGAAATTACGGACATCTAACAAAAAAATACTCAGTGTAGCGAAATAGTTGGAGTCTACCTTTAGAGCTGCATACCAGCCTGACCACAGAAAACCACAAACCAATAGCACCTTTTTAACAAACTGCCACGGGATAAAGCAATGGAATAAGAAATCATGAAGAAAACATGTCTGCTGACCTGACGTCTTCGTATCTCTTCCTGTCGCTGTCTTTCGCGCAGGTCAAACTCTGTCGGCAACCTGTCGGCGGCAGGCACTCGTCGGTCCTCGCGGATCACATCACGTCGCTGCTTCTGCTGCTGTATCTGCTGCAACAACGTCGCTTTCAGCTGCTCCAGCTGTCGACTGTCAACTGCCGCAGCAGCACTGCTGCCTGCGTCAAGTGCCTGCCTCTTCTGAGCATCCTGTCATTGTCATCGCAAACTGCATGCGAATAAAAAATTCTATTAAACATGCCAACAGCCAGGAAGTGCATCTTGGCCATAAAAATCTGCTCTAATTAACCCTAATAGCAACCCAGCTCAACATGATGTAACACCAGAAAAGATAGCTGGTTAAAGACAATGTGTATGTGTGTGTGTGTGTGCCGGCAGCCAGAAGCTGAACTGCTGTCAGCAAACACCATGTACTGTAATAAAAAAATGACTTCACAACTACGATGTGGAAAAACGTGTCTTAAATAATATTAGTTAGTTACTCTCTCCGACCGCGGTGACACAACAAAATACTTATAACTAAAACATGTGAACTTAATGATCGCGATTTTATTATCAGAAACATTTACAAAGATTTATATTGATTTTTATATGTATTAGAACTCTCTATAGCTAGGCCTACATTGTTAATTTTGTACTTGTCTTTTATTTTGTAATGAGTTGCGATTGTCAACTTATCATTAAAGAAAATGATGATGATGATGAT
>Ga0209259_1000771_pt1 | contig 10344 bp, 7 predicted proteins | sample WorMetGr2BELIZE1_FD_187417 | JGI IMG/M metagenome (GOLD analysis project Ga0209259, IMG submission 187417) | Marine gutless worms symbiont microbial communities from Max Planck institute for Marine Microbiology, Germany - Inanidrilus... ...
TTCTTCCCGATATCGATACCTATCACCGTGGGATGGCTCTGCTTCCTCGACATGTCTGTGCTCCTTCGTTGCATGCGCCCTCAAACCAAAAGGGTGCGCTTAGAAGCACGGTCGGTCCATCCCATTAGCGGACTGGTCGGTTCAATGGGCCGGCGCGGCAATCCCTACGACAACGCCAAAGCCGAAAGCTTCATGAAAACACTCAAGGTCGAGGCGGTGTACCTTGCGGAATACGAGACCTTCGAGGACGTCACCGCCGATCTTCCCAGGTTCATCGAAGAGGTTTACAACACCCGCAGGCTCCACTCCGCACTCGGATACCTGAGCCCTGTACAGTTCGAGGAGAAACACGCCCGGCAGACGGTCAAACCCGCAGCATGATCTTGTCCACCCCCAGGGGCGCACTCCAATCGGCAGCTTAAAATTCCCCGGTTTTGGTGTTTCGGTGATCAGCCGGTTGATGGATCAGGTTTGATCCTTTCTGGGTCTTCCCCGTCGTCGTGTGGGTTTGTCGGGGTTGGGTTTTTGAGGTGCCGCCAAGTTTTCCGGCATGAGGTTGCGGTGGGCCCGGAGGCGGTAGCTGTTGCCCTCGATGTGGATGACGACGGCATGATGCAGCAGGCGATCGAGCAGGGCGGCGGCGACCACGTTGTCGCCGAAGATCTGGCCCCATTCCTTGAAGCTGCGGTTCGACGTGAGGATAACGGCGCCTTTTTCGTAGCGGGCGTTGACCAGTTGGAAGAACAGGTTGGCGCCGTTCTGGGTGAGCGGCAGGTAGCCGATCTCGTCGACGATCAGCAGGGCATTGCGGGTGAGGAAGCGGATGCGGGTTTGCAGGCTCCCCTCCCGCTCGGCCTTTTCGAGGGAGGCGACGATCTCGGCCAGGGTGCCGAAGTAGACGCTCTTGCCGGCCTTGACGGCGGCGACCCCGAGCGCCGTGGCCAAGTGGGTCTTGCCGGTGCCGGGCGGGCCGAGGAAGTGGACGGTCTCCTTGCGCTCGATGAAGTCGAGGCCGGCCAGGGCCAGAACCCTGTCGCGCTCCAAGGAGGGCTGGAAGGCGAAGTCGTAGTCCTCGAGGGTCTTGATGCGGGTCAGCCGGGCGGTCATCAGGCCCATCTTGACGCGCCGGCTCTCGCGCGTCTCGAACTCCTCGGCGAGCAGGGATTGCATGGCCTCCAGGGCCGACAGCTCGCCCGTCTCCAGTCGCCGGACGATGTCATCGAAGGCCTCCAATGCCCGCGGCATCTTGAGCCCGACCAGCAGGTGGCGCAACCGGTCGGCGGTGGATGGGGACAGGGGGGTCATGGCACCGTCCTCCCGGCCAGCGCCCGCGCGGCCGCGTCATAGACCGACAGCGGGCGCTGCCAGACGGCATCATCCGGACCACCGACAGAGTGGGTGATGCGCGCCTGTTCCGCCTTCGGCCCGTGCCGGTGGCCCGGCAGCAGGGATCGCTGTTTGCGTCCCGTCAGTACCGGGTGCTCGGCGATCAGGGCGGCATCCTCGAAGATGCGCAATCGATCAGCCAGCACGTGGACCTCGACGGCGCGCTTGCGGGTGCCGTCGGGAACGGAATAGAGGTTGCCGTCCACCGAGATCATGCCGTCTTTGGTGATGCGCCGTTCCAGTTTGAGCACGGAACGGAAGGGGGTGAGCGGCAAGGCGCGTAGCGCCGGTCCCTCCTCGGCCAAGGCCTCGCTGACGACCCGGTTGGTGGTGCCGTGCACCCGGGCATTGGCCACCGTCTCCAGCCACTCGGCCAGTTGCCGGTTCATGTCATCGAGGTCGCGGAAGGTGCGTCCCAGGAAGAAGTCCTGGCGGACGTAGCGATAGGGCCGTTCCACCTTGCCCTTGGTTTTGGCGCGGTAGGGTTTGCAGGCTTTGGGTACGAAGCCGTAGTGACCGGCCAGGTCCAGAAGGGTGTTGTTGAAGACCGCCCGCCCTTCTTCGTCCTCGCCGATCACGGCGGTCTTCATCCGGTCGTACAGGACTTCCCCGGGAACGCCGCTGAAAGCGTCAAAGGCGGCCATGTGGCAGCGGACCACCACGTCCAGGGTCTGGCGGAAGGCAAAGCGGGCGAACAGGGCGCGGCTGTGCCCGAGGACCATGGAGAACAGCCACACCACACGGACCTGCTCCGGCTCGCTCGTGAACCGGGTCTCGAAATAGGCGAAGTCGACCTGGGCCTGCCGGCCCGGTGGCGTCTCGAAGCGCCGCTCGAAGACCGCTGCCGGCGACGGCCGTATGGACCGGACGAACACCTTCACCGTGGTCAGGCCGCCCTCGTAGCCCAGGGCGCGGGCCTCCCGAAAGAGCCGCGCCGCCGACAGCTCGGGAAAGACCTCGAGCTTGCCTTGGATGTAATCCTTGTAAGGATCGAGAACGCTGCCGCGCGGCGGCCGGGGACCGTAGATCGGCGGCTCCAGGCCGTTGTTCAGGTACTTGCGGACCGTCTTCGGATCACGCCCGGTGCGCCGTGCAATGGCCAGGACCGACAGCCCCTGGCGTTTCAAATCGTGGATCATCATCACATCCTTTCCCCTCAGCACGCCGTCGCCTCCCGATCCGTTGCATCGGACCCAAAACGGCGGCCATGCCGGTTCCATACAAGGAGGAAATCAAGCCGCCGACCCTGACCCGGGGGCATGCCCCCGGGTCAGGGTCGCAACAGCGCCAAAACCTCCCCCAAACGCTCAAGGTAGGGAAATTTACTTCGCCCATAATCAGGGAGTTTTACGTCGCCGGTAACAGCCAGCACCATCAGCCGATTGAAAGCGGTTTGGTGGGACGAGTACGAGGCTTGGCAACGTCGTGATCTCACGGCCCGGCGCTACGTCTATTTCTGGGCCGACGGCGTCTACTTCTCACCACGCATGGACCATGACAGGCAATGCGTGCTGGTCATCATCGGCGCCGACGCGTTTGGAAACAAGGATATCGTCGGCATGGTCGACGGCTACCGCGAGAGCGCGCAGAGCTGGAAGGAACTGCTGCTCGATCTCAAGCGCCGGGGTCTGGAGAGCGGTCCGGAACTGGCCGTCGGCGACGGCGCACTCGGCTTCTGGAAGGCCTTGCGCGAGGTCTACGGCGAGACGGCCGAGCAACGCTGCTGGGTGCACAAGACCGGCAACGTGCTCAACCAGATGCCGAAGTCCCTGCAGGCCAAAGCCAAAGGACACCTGCACGATATCTGGATGGCCGAGACCAGGCTGGAAGCCGAGAAGGCCTTCGACTTCTTTGTCGCCGCCTACGGCGCCAAGTACGACAAGGCCGTCCAACGCCTGACCAAGGATCGCGACCGGCTGCTGACTTTCTACGACTTCCCCGCCGAGCACTGGAAGCACATACGAACGACAAACCCCATCGAGAGCACCTTCGCCACGGTACGGCTCAGGACCGTGAAGACAAAGGGTTGCCTGAGCCGAAAGACGGCGCTCGCCATGGCCTTCAAACTGATCTTGAGTGCCGTGCGCAAATGGCGGAAGCTCGATGGATCAAATCAGCTCGCCCAGGTCATCGAAGGAGTGCCGTTCAAGGACGGGATCAAACAAATCAAATGCGCCGCCTGAAAGCTCCATCACCAACTTTTGGGCATAGCTCCACTTCTCATTTGGACACCTCAAAAAAACCTGCAATCAGACTAGTTAATTAAGTACCACCAAATGCCAGGACAGGTAGAGAGGGTATTTGGCACAAACAATACCCCGATTGCAGTGCCTGCATCACCAGAGGCACCTTACCGACACAAAGGGACACAAAAGGACGTGTCGGAAGACTCGCCAAAGAGGTGCTGATTTGGTTCACTTCGCTTGGGGTTTTCGGGGAGGATGATGATGGGCGGCGCACTCGGCTTTCTCGGCTTGGACGATCGCTACGAACAACTCAACAAGTTCGGCGATCCGCTGGCACATCTTCCGGCGGTGGAGGGTTTCGAAGCACTCCGCTATCGGCTGGAGATGGCGTGGGAGCGTTCTGACGGCTCCATGGACGGTGGCCCCTTTGTGATCCGAATTCTCGCATTCAAGGCCCAAGTCATTCGGGCACTGCATAGTTTTTGCTGCCAATCGTTGTGGAAACCACAGCCTGCAGCCCTCTTTTTCTAAGAGTATTTCAAGCATGACCCGTCATAAGGCGGTGGGCTGGCGTTGCCCTTTGAGGAGGTCCTTTGGAAGGTGGCGACTATGATCGATCAATTACAGCGCATTCTCGTGACCTACTCGACGTTCCTGGTTCTAGCCTCCCTCCTTCAGGGCTGCCAAACCCCCAAGCTCGAAACAGTTTCCATCGACGAGGCCAAGCGTCTTACGGCGGACATCGGTTCGCGCTCGTACACCTCGCCGCCGCGTTCCATTGAGGACATTCTAACCCTGCTGCGGACCCGTTCCACGGCGGCAACGCGCGAAATGACGGATGCCTGGGAGGTGGCAACTGGTCCGGACCCGAGCGGAGCCGAACCGGCCAAAGCGGCGGCCTTGTATCTTTTCAGGCGTGGCAAGGCGAACTGGCGTGTGGGGCGATGGGGTACGGCCCGTGCCGACATGCGGCGCGCCCACGCGCTTCTGACGGAAGCGCCCTCCCCGGGAAAGCCCGACAGATCAACGGTGGCGCTCGAACTCGCCCGCATGGAAATCAATGGGGGTGATTACACCAAGGGTGTCCGCCTCATGCTGGAAGCGGCGAAAACCGAACAGCAGCCCGGTGCCAGTCTGGCGCTTGGCCTGGCCAATGCCGGAGACCTGGACGGTGCCTGGGAGAAGACGGAAGAGGCGCTCGCGCTTTTGAACTCCCTGCGATCGACTCTTCCCGAAATGGCGGAGTGGCGTCCGCTCTGGGTAGCCGACATCGACAGTGTTTTTGCAAAGATCCTTGAGTTGAGGGGACAACCGTCCGAAGCCGAGCCCTACCGACGGCGGTCGATCGAGCGGATCGGAGCCGCCAAGGTTTCTTCGACCAAGGTTCGGGAGTATACCCGGCAGGCGAAGCTGACCCATGAGACATCCTTGGCTCGGAACCTTCTCCAGCAGGACCGCGCTACGGAGGCAGAGTTCACCGCTCGGCTGGCGCTGAGGAAGGCAATCTCCGCGTTCGGCGTCCAGTCCGAGGCCGCGCGTTCGGCATTGAATGCCCTCGAAGGCGCGCTGACGGCCCAGGGACGGTATCGGGAATCCCTTCGGTTGCTTGAGGAGGACATTGTAATTCAGGGGGAAATGGGTGTTTCGGCAAAGTCCGTACCCCTCGCACTCTCCCATCGCAGGAAGGGAGAGATACTTACCGCCCAATCCGATTGGGCCGGAGCACGCCAGTCATTCGATCGCGCACGCCAGATCCTGTCGGGAGACAAGGCGGCGGAGCGGCTATTCGTTTCAGGCAACCTGTCCTGGGCGATCACCGAAATCCGCTCCGGCGCCCCGGCCCAGGGCTTGGCTGTCGCAAGGGATGCCTGGAACAAACGGTCCGCCCTCTATGGCAAGGACCGCTACGAGACCGCCGAGGCCCGTGCGGTAATGGCGATGGCCGAAGATGCCGTCGGCAGAAAAGAGGAGGCGCTTCGCGGCTTCCGGGAAGCGTTTCCGCTCCTCGGTGGAGGACGTTCGGGGAGCCGGCTCGCACGTTCGGCCGATGCCAGAAGTCGGTTTCAACAAATCGTAGCGACCTATCTAAAGCTCCTGAACGATCTCCGTTCTTCCCGCTCGGCAACTCCCGCAGACACGGACGCATTCGTGATCGAGGCCTTCCAGGTGGCCGAGAGTGCGCGCGGAACCTCCGTCACGGACACCATTGCCTCAGCGGCGGCAAGAAGCAAAGTTATTGACCCGGAAATCAGGGATCTGGTTCGGCGGGAACAGGATACGGGCCGTCAGATCGAGGCCGCCTACCAACTTCTCGCCAACGTCTCCGGAGACGACGACCTGCTCAACGGGAAGGCGGCGTCCCTCCGCGCCCAGGTGCAGCAATTGAAGACGGCGCGGCGTTCGATCAAGGCGGAAATCGCCGATCGCTTTCCCGAGTATGCCGAGTTGACTCGGCACACCTCGCCGACGCCCCTCAATATTAGTGGCGTTCTGTCCAACGAAGAGGTTCTGGTCTCACTCTATGCCACGGAGACTGCTGCTTTCGTGTGGGGAGTGGATTCGACCGGACAGGTTGAATTCCACGTGTCTCCCACGGGCGAAGAGGAAATCGGGGACGCGGTGGCGCTCCTCCGGTCCGCCGTCGACGTCCAGGTCCGGAACCTGGGCGAGATCCCCGACTTCGACATTGACGAGGCCTACCGGTTGTTCCGCCGGCTCCTGCAGCCGGTTTTAATGAAGTTCACCAAGGCCCGTTCTCTTGTCTTCGTGGTCGACGGTTACCTGTCACAACTCCCATTCTCACTGCTCCCCACCAGCGCGCCACGGCTCGGAGAAGACAGGAACATCCTTTTCGAGCGCTATGGGAACGTCGACTGGCTGGCGAGATCCTATGCTGTGTCCAAGGTGCCGTCGGCTAATGCACTCCTTTCCCTGCGAACGGGAACCGCGCCAGACGACCGGCCCCGAAAACCCTTCATTGGCTTCGGCGATCCGTTTTTCAACACTCAACAACTCCATCAAGCGAAACAGGAATTGACGTCGCGATCCGCGCAAGCCGAGGTTTTCGGCCTAAGATCGGTGCCGATCCGTCTGCGTACCCTCCCGGACACCGGAAACCTGCGCTCCGCCACTATTGGGGTCCTGCCTCGCCTCCCCGAGACTTCGGACGAATTGCTTTCGATCGCCAACCTTTTGGAAGTTTCTCCTATGGAAACGGTTTTCCTTGGCAAACGCGCGACGGAGCAGGCCGTCAAAGGAATGGATTTGCGGCCGTATCGGGTCATTTCCTTCGCTACCCATGGACTCGCTGCCGGAGAGCTGGACGGACTCAGACATCCCGCCTTGGCACTGTCCGCCCCCGAGGTGACTGGAACGACCGATGATGGTCTGTTGACCATGGAGGAAATCCTCGGACTGAAGATGAACGCGGATTGGACAATCCTGTCTGCCTGCAACACCGCTTCGGGTTCGGCCGACGACAAGGAATACCTTGCGGGCCTGGGGCGCGCGTTCTTCTTTGCGGGAACGAAAGCTCTCCTGGTGAGCAACTGGGCGGTCCATTCGGCATCGACGAAAGAACTGATGACCCGGCTTTTCCTTGCCCAGAAAAACAGGCGGGATGGGAACCGTGCACGGGCTCTCCAGCATGCGATGCTACACATGATTGACCACGGGCATTACGAAGCCGAAGGTAGGGTGTTCTTCAGCTATGCGCACCCCCTGTTCTGGGCACCTTTCTCGCTGATCGGAGATGGAGGATGAGGCTGATAATCATGGCGTGGCTCGACGGACAGGCGTTCATGCTTTTGCTGTTTTTTACCGGCAGATGGTGTGGTTGGCCGATGTCCCGGCACACATCGCCGACGCGCAACAGGACCGTTTCCCCGACCTACCGCCCTGGAATTGACGCCGCTACGGTGTAGAGGTGGACGCGATATGATCGAGGTGCGCCCGATTTTCTGCCTTGAGATTGTGCTCGAAAATGTCGAGCCTGTGGCCAGGCGCCCTATCGAGGTTGCAGCATCTCTCCGACCTGATCGGCTTCACACTGTCCTCCAGGTCTCGCTCAGTTGGACCGATAACTTTCTCGACGAGTTCCCCTTCCGAGGACCCAGCTTCGGTATTCCCGGTGTTCCTGTCCTTCGTGAGAAACCCGGGATAGCGGCTTGATCGGCAAGTTGCTTGCGATGCCGAATAAGCAGCAGAGGACCTTCCTTTCCGTGCTCTTCGACGAGCTCATAGTCGGGTAAGTCGTTCGCGGCAATCAGTTGGCGCAGTTCATGAGCGAACTTCTTGAACTGCCGTGTCGTGCCACATCGGGTGTGGACCGTCCGGAAGGTATAGGTCGCTTCTCCCGAGCCGGCAACCTTACGCGCGAGGCGGTAGACGAAGCGCGCCAGGCCTTTTCTGATCAGGAAATAGTCTGGGTTGACGGTGAGGATTTCCGGAACCTTGTGGCCCGCCACACCATCATAGATCCAGTCCGGGATCATGATCTCCAACGTGCCGATGCGTCCGGTATCGGTTCGGCTGACAATGGTGGCGCCGGCGATAAGGGGAAAGTAGCCCGACCGTCTCACGGCTTTCCGACGGTCACTGGCGGCGATCTTGATATAGGTACCCTGCAATCTGTCGAGAGCTTGCTCAAGGGCTTCGTATTGTCGCCCGCCATAAGGCGCGCGACAGAACTTGAACACCTCCGAGCTGTGCGGCCTGAACGTCTTGGACGGCATCTCGGCCTGCCCCTTGCGGTGGCGATGCATCGCTTCGGCCAGATGGCTGATCATCATGAGAACGATGTCGTAGTCGTAAATGGTCGCCATGCCGTGTGCGCCGCCGGCAACTTCCACGGTGGCGTCAGGCAACTCGTAGCGGATGATGTCGCCTTTGCGGGTTTGCTTCTTGGACAGCCGGAACACGGCGATGTCCATGAGGCCGATGCCGTCCTTGACCGGAACGTCATGGAGGGCGGGGACGAAAAAGTCGAGCTGGTTGTCGTTGGCGGGGGTGGGTCGAAGAGATGGAGGGTCGACAACTGGCGCGTCTTCGATGGAATCACCCAAGCGCGCAAGCGCCTGCTTAAGCGACTGTGATGTGATCTCCGACAATGCGTTCAACCATCGACGCCTCCACATGGTTTCTTCGATGGGAACCATCTTATCACACCTTTAGATAGAATCTAAAAATAATTTATTCACCTAATTAGATTTCCGGCTCCAGATCGTCGACCCGGTCGCGTTCCTTGCGATAGAGACGGTCGAGCCGCCGCCTTTCCTTCTCGGCCCGCCTTTCCCGGTCTTTCTCCTGAGCCAACTCCCTTTCCCAGTGTATCCCGCGCGAACCGGGATTACGAGGAAGCACCCTTTGCGCCGCGAGAGATTCGCGAAGTGCGCGATGACGCAACTCGGCACGCGCCAGCCGCCGGCGCGCTGACGCCAAAGCCGCGTCCCGCTGCCCTCTGTCAGGCAACCGATAGCCCGAACCGGGATTCCCCTTCTCGGGAATGTCGAATTCCGGATCGGAAAGCTCGGCGATACGGTATCGATGGCGCGCGATCCCTTTCTCCAGCCTCTCGGCGCGGCGCACCATCCGGTCAAGCTGTTCCCGCTCGTCTACCGGCATATCAGCCGGATATTGGGCGTCCTTGATCCGCTCTTCAACGAAAGTCCGATAAGCGCGGTGAAGCTCCTTAAGGTCGGCCAAGTCGCCGTCCGTCACCTCTATGCCCTCGGGAAGACGCTTTTGTGCCCGGACGATGGTTGCGGTCAGTTCACTGCGACGCAGGCGATACCCCGCCAGGCGACGCTCCAGGACCTCCAGGTTCGGTGCTCGCTTGCCGTCGGCGCCGATCGGCGCATCCTTCAGAAGCTCATACCGATCCTGATAATGCACAGCGGCCCGATCAAGACGCGCGCGCCGTTGCCGCGCATTATCGAGGGTCACCCCTGTATCCACGAGTTCGGGCACGCTCAGGGAAGGCCGGTTCGTTTGGGAGACCCTTTCGGCGGGTTCGCGCGTCGTCTCTTCTCGTTGAGGCGTCTTCAGTTCGTAGAGGCGATCCAGCAAATCGGCGCGCCTAAGACCGGCGTTACGCAGACGGTTCTTCATCTGGCCGATCCGCCGCCCAACGCGGTCGACCGCCTGGGAAAAGGTTTGCGCCCGACGCAAGGACCGGAGCCATTCTGCTCGGGCATCGCCCAAGCTTGAAAGCGCCTCGTGGGCGGCAACCCGGTCGGCATCTTCGCGGCCGAACCGTTTTCGCCCTCGGAGGCTCAAGCCCGCCCCGCCCTTGCCGACCTTGATCACGGCCAGAACTTGTCCCGGAGCATCGGCCTCGTCCGGCGCCTCAAGAAGCAGATTGGCCATACGCCATTCCCGGCGCTCCCAAGCCTTCAAGGCGCGGTACGGGTCGCGGAAGGCGATCTGCGCGGCGGTCGTGAATTGCTCCCGGCTGACCTCGGCGGAGATAACCGCGCCGGCGACGATGTTGTGGTAGCGCTCGCAGACGACGGACAGCGTTTCGATACGCCGCTTGGTGTGCAAAACGGCCGCATCTAGCCGCCGCAGTCTGCGCTCTATCTTGTCTGAATCAGACACAGGGCTTTATCCAAATCCTCATGAGCGAAGGCCGATGCCATGCGCTCGATCTCACGGGCGGCAATACCCAGACGAGCGGCTTCCTCGCGCCAACCGGAAACAGCCTGGGCCACCTCACTTGCGATGTGTTTCGCATCCGCCGGTTTCAGGCCATAGTACTCGGCCGTTTCCAAAG
>Ga0209259_1000772_pt1 | contig 10344 bp, 12 predicted proteins | sample WorMetGr2BELIZE1_FD_187417 | JGI IMG/M metagenome (GOLD analysis project Ga0209259, IMG submission 187417) | Marine gutless worms symbiont microbial communities from Max Planck institute for Marine Microbiology, Germany - Inanidrilus... ...
ATTGCGGCCAAACGGCTGGATGGATCAAGATGCCACTTATTACGGAGGTAGGCCTAGACGACATTGTGTTAGATGGGGACCCAGCTCTCTTCTCGCCAAAAAGGGGGCGGAGCCCCCTCCCCAATTTTCGGCCCATGTCTATTGTGGCCAAACGGCTGGATGGATCAAGATGGCACTTGGCATGGCGGTGGGCCTTGGTGTAGGCCACACTGCGCAGGATATGGATTCAGCTCCCCACTCCAAAAATGGGGCAGCGCCCCCTCCAATTTTCTGTCCATTTTTGGGCGACCGTTTGTAAAACGGTGCGACCTATGCTATCAGACCGTTGTCTGTCTGTCCGCCTGTTTGTCTCTCCTTCCCTGTCTGTCTGTGTGTGACGTTCTTGCACTGTGCATCAAATTACGGTTGGACGGATCAAGATGAAACTTGGCATGCAGGTAGGCCTCGGCCATGGCCACATTGTGATAGCCTCCAGTTTTCGGTTCGTGTCTATTGTAGCTAAACGGCTGGATGGATGAAGACGCCACTCCGTTTTTCCTCGAATACAAGCCGGGCCTTGAATACAAGCCGGGCAGCGAATATAAGCCGGGGGCGGGGGCGTTGTTTACATACTGGTCGAGTCTGACGGGTATGCACTGTCTGCGCGATATGAAGCTATCAATATTTTGGCTTCCTTATTTTAGATCGCCAATCTGAACCTAGCCTATAGCACTATAACGTGCTTATTGTTTCTGTTAAATAGATATAATGTTACCATCAGTTCGTCGTAATGTGGATGTACTAATACAAGCAGGGCCTTGAACACAGGCCGGGGGTCTGACGCAATTGTACTAATGGAGGCCTGAGGCTTCTATTGGTAATTCGACGAAATACGGAGACATCGGCCCAGGCCACATTGTATTAGACAGGGTCCCAGCTCTCCACGAAAGAGGCACAACAGCCCTCCCCCTCTTTTCGGCCGATATCTGTGGTGGCCACGGTCGCCCATCTCAGCTAATGCTGAGCTCTTGTTGCACCTGTATAATAGCTTCGGCGCTTCTATAATGCTTGATGTAAGCAAAACATGGCTCTATGGGGCCATTCGATTATCGGATCCGGTTCAGGATTCACAGTGAATCTGGGTTCAGATTTACTTGGCAAATCGAATGACTTTAGGCTTGTCAAATGTGAGTCGGATTCAGTTTGGATTCAGATTCATTGTGAATCCGGGGCTGGATCCGATAATCGAATACGCACTATGTATGATGTTGCATACGCTCTACTTACTTATCTGGACAGATTTTTCCAGTTCTATTTATAGTCATTGGACGTGTGGTTGTTTGTAAACAATAGTGTGTAGAATGTTTATATAAAGTTCAATGATTAGTGCACAATGTAGATAGCTATTTATGTGTGCAATGAAATCGACGATGCCGTTTGTTGATCGCGGGGATATTGAAAAGGTGAAATTGTCTGTTGATGATTTGGTATCTGGTCGTAGGATGCGGGCGAGCCCTTGGGACCCATCTTGGGCTAGTGTGTAGAATTAGGGTACGCATTGGAAATAACGGTGCAATGCAATTTCAGTGCGTACGCCAACTCGAACACCGCTGGTCTCCGTTCGACTGACTGTCCGGCAAAGCACGACTCCGCCGACTGGACCCCGAACAGCAGAGCAGCGGTGATGGTGGCAGCAGTGTGGTGGGCGGGGAACTTTGGAAGATGCTACATGCTCGCAGGTGGCCCCGCACGCAGCCACCGAAGGAGACGGGTAGCCGAACCTGGCGGGCGTAGATGGATGCAAGGCGAACTGTGTCGTGAGATGCGGCTGGGTGATGGTCATTGTATGAGTACTTGCCACTTGCCCAGTCAGCCAGGACATTGTGCTCGTGGTCCACATGCCGATGCACGCACTATTGCCACGGAAACGTTTTACCACACACGTCGCAGCAGGGAGTGTAGACGTCCTCGCGGGCACCGTGACCATGCACCGTCTGCAGGTGCCCTGCCAGTTTGCCGGGGTGCATGAACGATGCAAGTCAGCACCGGCAGCTGTGATGTCGCTGCGGACTGTTGTCTGTCCTGTCTCTGTCTGTCTGTCTGTCATGTCTGTCTGCCTGTAACGGTTGGATAGATCAAGATGAAACTTAGTGCGGAGGTAGGCCTGAGCCCAGGCGACTGTGTTAGATGGCGACCCAGCTCCCCCCAAAAAGGGGCACTGCCCCCAAATTTTTGGCCCATGTCTATTGTGGCAAAACGGCTGGATGCATCAGGATACCACTTGGTATGGAGGTAGGCCTTGGCCCAGGCGACATTGTGTTGGATGGGGACCCAGCTCCCCCCCAAAAGGGGCACAGCCCCCCAATTTTCGGCCTATGTCTGTTGTGGCCAAATGGCTGGATGGATAAAGATGCCACTTGGTATGGAGGTAGGCCTAGGCCCTGGCCACATTGTGTTAGATGGGGACCCAGCCCCCAAAGGGGCACAACCCCCAATTTTTGGCCCATGTCCATTGTGGCCAAACGGCTGGACGCATCAAGATGCCACTTGGCAGGGAGGTAGACCTCGGCCCAGGTGACATTGTGTTAGATTGTGACCCAGGTCCTCCCCAAAAGGGGCACAGCCCCCAGTTTTTGGCCCATATCTGTTGTGGCGAAATGGCTGGATGGATCAAGATGCCACTTGGTACGGAAGTGGGCCATTGTGTTAGATGGGGATCCAGCTACCCATACAAAGGGGCACAGCACCTCACACTTTTCGGCCCATGTCTCTTGTGGCCAAATGGCTGAATGGATCAAGATGCCACTTAGTACGGAGGTAGACCTCAGTCCAGGCCAGATTGTCTTAGATGGGGACCCAGCTCCCCCTGAAAGGGGCACAGCAGCCGCTGCTTCTTTTCAGCCCATGTCTGTTGTGGTCAAACGGTCACCCATCTTGCTACTGTTGCATACTTGTTAGCGAAACAGATTTGGTGGTGAATATAATGGATTTCCAGTTTTATGCCATGGATTTCACAGAAATGCTATGCATTTAGATATTTAGGCAGGTGGATTTCGTATGTTTACCTTTACTGTACCCCGGTATTTCGTGGATTTTGATTTTTGTGTGGACCCCTCTGTCGAAGATATGATTGATTGGACCGCCTTGGTTGTAATGCTGATGAGCTTGGCGAGACTGTTCTAGCTAACTCGTCCCATTGCGGTATCTGAATTTATATGTTAGGAGTTTACTGACCATAATTAGGCTATGTGAACATTATGTTCTGTGTTCGGTAATTTACAGATTTCAAGGATACGTGAGTGATTAATTATTAATACACAATAAATATATTCAATTTCAGCTTTAGCTCTGGAATGTGACCTAGATTATGTCATAAATTAGAATGTGGGCCAATGCCCAACGTGATGGTTGCCCCGACAAACATAGGTGGCACCCTCTATTCAATGCCGCAAAGTTTGGCTGATGCTCACTACTTGACTGCCATGCAGTAACGCTGCCAAGACGTGAAAGCCGTTGAAATTAGCTGGGGTGCCGCAAACTACCGGACCGATCTCAGCTGCTAGTAGGACGAAGTTTACCATATTGTGGGGACTTCTGGAGCAGATATTGCTGCTTAACAAGTTTTTTTCCGATTGTCGATACGTGCCTTAGTTGCGAAGCTATAGCCCGACAAAGTTGTACGATGGTGCGCAGATGACGATTTTTTGCATCCTGCATTTTCAGAGAGCCGCGTGCAGCATGTTTCAGACCTGCATCCTAAATTTGCACTAAGGCCACACCGCCACACCATGTGTGGAAGTATGGTAGACATCCAATCTCCGACCGCTGAGATTAGGCAAGGAGAAAAAAGAAGAAAGAAAGAAGAAACCACAAGGCGGAAATATAGTGGTCTGCCCTATGCCATAGGGCGACCATAAACAGCATTTTGTAAGTGTTCGTCCAGTGTAGGTGCCGATGTGGTAACAGTGTCCCACAGTTAATAAGTGCACATCCATGTGAAGGAAGCTGTGCTATAAATAAATGAAATCGGCAAATTTTGCAAGTAGTTGCACTGTTGCAGTCAATAGTGTTGTTGTGATCTTAAGTGCTTCTTCTTTACGATAAGTTGAAGGTGCTAATACAGTTATATTGAGACGCATTATGCTGAGTTTCTCCATGCACTTATGTATTTTGAGTACAAAATTATCGTGATTATTGTATCTAGCTGGACATGAGGTTGTCGGAAGTGATGGTGCAGTGTATCGTGCACCATGAACTGGCTGGTGATAATGTGCCGCTGACGTTTCGCATCCCAGTGACAACTTTGTGCCAGCAGTTTGTTGATGACATCGCGACATTGCTGTCTTGCTCGAACGAGAGACTCTCTGTGTATTACGACAGGCATTCTTTGCTCGACTCCGTCGACAAGGTTTGTGCTCAAAAATTTCATGGAATTTTGTTGGTGAACAATTTACTAGATAACTTGTTGCAAGTAACAGAGGAACATCAAATTTACCTGTCGTGAACAGACAGTGTATTAACAGTTTAAAAGATCATTTGATTTATCATCTGTAGGCCTAGGTAATACTTACCATAGACAATATATGTACCAAATTTGCAATGCTTAGGTTCACTTTTCCAGAAATATAGAACTACTACTACTACTGCTACTACTACTACTACTACGTCCATTTAATGGCCTTTTTTCCAGGACAACTTGGGTAACCCGGCACTAGAAAGGTAAACTATTTTGGATTTTACTGGAGCAAGAGATGATGAGGTGGCAATGGCATCAGCTGGACCATATACAATTCAGTTGTACCTCACTCCAGACAGATAACCATGCCAGTACCTCACCACCTCACCTCCAAAAGTATAGAAAGTGTTAACAGTTTCAAAAGGGTCACATGACCATGACCATCAGTGTCATTTATCATGTGTTTACTAGCACATGCCCTGTTTAATATATGATCCAAGTTTAAAGTCACTTGCTTCATCCATTTCAAATATAGGAAGGAAATGGGTTGATTTGTGGTAGTTAGAAGTCACTCGCAGTCATTGGGTATGGTACTGTTAGGTAGATTTTGTATTAATTCCTGTTGGCATGCCATAGTAACTATGTCGCTGTCTTGTGTTATTTCTGAGGTATAGCTAGAGATTGGTCAAAAATTCCTAATTTTTGTATCCCACCTGGATTTGGTGCCGCAATTAGGGATGATCCCATTGGATTTTTACCAACGTCTTTTATTTTGAGAAAACGAGATTCACATGGCTACCTTAGGGGATTAATGATCAATACAGAGTACCAGCATTTTACATACAAGCGGAAATCGTATAACAGCATGCTATGCTATGCTGCTATGCTAATGTATAGTAGTAACTGAAAATGTGAAGTGTTAGCATGTAGTGGATGTCTGTAGATTTCCTTGGTTCTGGTAACGAGTGTTTGGATTACATTGTGTAGGTTCTGCTAAATGATATTGCTGATCAACAGCTCAGCAGCGTACTGGCTGGTGACATCGAACAGCAGCACAATTTCCATGCAGTTGTGACCAAGAATGATGCTCCGGGTTATGGCAACGATTTGACCGTCGTTGTCAGTAAAAATGTTCGCACTGTCACAGTGTCGACGGTAGCGAGTGATGTGACGGTCCCTCAGGAAAGTGGCAGTGATGTCCACAGTACCGTGCCACTACCAGATTGTGGCGAGGTGGCTGGTCAGAAACCGCTCAACAAGGTGCTGGACACAGCTGCATTGGCCGCTGCTTTACCATGTGCCAGTTCTACTGTGTCGGGCTCAGCATTTGCCGGCTACAATTTTTCGACAGCATTCACAAAGTCGGAAACAGGTCAGCATTAGTTGATTTATGTGTATGCATTACTGCATTACTTCCTTTCCTTTAGTGCTTTGCCACCATCAGTTTATTGACGGGAAGGGCATCCGACCCATAAAAAGCCTGTGCCACTTGTCTCCAGTGATTCTAGTCCAAACTACTACTGCTGCATCCATTTTACGGCCTTTTTTCCAGACAACCTGGGTAAGCCGGCACCAGAAAGGTAAACCATTTTGGATTTTGCTGGAGCTAGAGATGATGGGGTGGCAGTGGCATCAGCTGGACCATATGCAGTCATTTGCACCTCGCTTCAGACAGATAACCATGCAAGTACCTCACCCACTCGGTTTTTACAGGCCGGGTGCCCTTCCTGCCGCCCAACAGCAGCGTCAAAGCACTGAAGGAATGTGATTCTAGTCCAAAACAAGTAGAAGAGGAAAACTGACGGAAATTGGTGTTTTTATTCATGGAAAACCATCTTCCAGAATCACCTGGAGAATGGCTAATAAAGTGGAGCAGAGGAGGAGGTACATTACCTCCATGAAGGAATTTAACTAATGTAATCATTGCCATTCTCGGTTCTGTCCTGCATTCTGTCAGCAGACTCGACAAGAAAACTCATCTGTTGCTGTTGCAGCTGGACCCTGAAGCCGCCACCATATGCTGTCATAGACTTTCTGTGATGTAAGCTTCCATACAAATTTAAATCCAAGCTGGCTTAAGCCATATAAAGGCAAAATTGTGGGATGCAATTCTTGCCCACTGTGTTGCAATTTTCACTGTCTGTATTATTTGACGGTACACATAAAGCAAGTTTCAGCATTTGGATGCCGAATTTTGCTTATTTAAATTCCCGTTAAGTAAGCAGTGTCTGGCAGAGTTGCAGAACAGTCAGAACAAAAGTTAATGGGACACTTGCGTAACCCAGATTCACTTGCAGAATAGTGTGTAGGTGTATGCGAGTGGTGAAATGTGTCCATTTTCTCCCATGTCCGAAGTGAGCTGCTTTGAGATACGACACCATTGCATTGAAGCATTGTCACAGCATTGCATTTTATTCTGTGTGCTTAGGTTTCGTGGGAAGAAAATAAGGTGGCACTTCAGCAAGCAGAGATGGATGTGTAATGTAAGGAGTTGAGAGAAAGACTAGAAATAGATTATATAATATTGATACTACAGCAAAACAGGTTGCGATGGCAATGGTATGGGCATGTGTTGCGAAAAGAAGACACTGATTGGGTGAAGATATGTATGGAATATGAGGTGGAGGGCTGCAGACCAAGAGGTAGACCAAAAAGGACGTAGAGAGGTTGTGCAAAAGGATTGCCAAGCACGCAAATTGAACAGGGAGGATGCTATGGATCATAGTAGATGGAAGAAGCTGATAAAGATTGGATGATGATCAGGATGGTGGGTGGGTGAATGTTTCTTCTGGTACCGGCTCACCTGCGTAGTCCTGCACAAAGGGCCGTAAAATGATTGTTGTTGTTGTAGGTTTTGTGGGACTTGTGAACCAGGCAATGACTTGCTACCTGAACAGTCTGCTTCAGACTCTGTACATGACTCCAGAGTTTCATAATGCTATATATAGGTCAGTCTGGTTTTGTGCTTTCTCGACAATTGATGTGCGACCGTCGTGTTGGTAAATCTGTGGCTTGTGCTAGCAGTCTATACATATCGGTTTTCTAGCTGTATTTTGTCACAGTTGCATTTGTTATCATTCTAGCTCATTATTGATGGTACAGAGGCGGTGCAGGTAACACTGTTGAGGATATCTCTAGCATCTTCTCCCTAAGCCAAATGCACTAGTTGCCGTCAGCAATGGCATGCGGCAATAAACTGTGCTCCAATAGAATGCTTCACTTCTTAACTGGGGTGCTGATTAACGCAGCTTGTCCTGTGTAATGGCCATTAAACCTTGGTAGTATTTATTGTTAGATCAGAAGGTACAGGGATGCTGTAGGTAACACTGTCGACGAGAATGGTAGCAGCCTTGACTAAACAGTTGTGCACATGGGCATAATAAAAATGTTGCACTGAAGTGGTTGGTGTAACCTCGAGTGAGGGATTTCTAGTGACAAATATCCTTTGTAATTTTCTTCGGTAATGTTTCAGTTGGGAATTCACTGGAACAGACGAAGAAGGTGCAAAAAGCATACCATATCAACTTCAGAGATTATTTCTTCAGTTGCAGGTACTGTTGCCATTGCTTGTTGCAGTATTTCCATTAAGTTTTATCACTCATCTTTTTCTGTGTAATGTATAGATACGGTTTTACGCCTATGTTCACTGTGATAGCAGTTTTCCAGGTAAACCTGGTTTAGCCAGTTCCCCATCCATTTTCTTTTTTCCTTTTCCACAAGATGATGTTTGGTGACAAGTGGCACAAGTTGTTTTCGCCAGCAACGTCACTGAAGGAAACTGAATGCAGTGACCCAGATCAGTGACCTGGCCTCATCCTTTCTTCATCCACCACTGGACTTCTGATGGAAGGAGTTTGACCCCTTACACCACCTCTCTGACCCAAGTACCGAGTGTGACACTGAAATATGATCAGCCTCGGGATAAAATGTCGCACATTGGCAGGAGAGCAGGTCACATTTATTCTGTTGTAACAAGCAGTACAAGAATCTCAAATGTCACTTACAAACCGCACAGTGCAATTATGCTGCATATTGCATGACCTTGAAATCAGAGTTATGGGTTTGTCAAGGTGAGTACAAATGGTACTGTTGATTGAGGTGAATGTTTTTTTAATTTGTGTTAGTGTTTGGTTGTAACTTTTTCTCTAACTGGCTAATACAGATATAGCAGTTCACTGACAAAGTTGCCACACTGCTACTGGAATTCACGTGTCATATGGGATCACACCGTGTTAACTGCCACCCGGCAGAGGTGACATTCCAGCCTTTACCCCAGCCGAAGCTGGTGCTCGATTTAGCGATCCTGGAGGGGTGCAAGGTTGAGTTGACTGGTTGGCTGGTTATGTACAGTGATGGTATGCCCGCCCAAAGATGGTCACCCATTCCAGTACTAACCGGACCCGCCGTAGGGTAACTTTGTTCATGTGACGAACGACGCTAACCACTATGCCACGCCACCAAGTAGTGTGTGACGCAACTGCATTTGTGCGTGAAGGTCTCTGCTTTTCATGCACACTTTCCCTTTGCTGCCTCTGATGAGGGGCTCAATTGAAGATATGTGTTTGATGGACCACGATTCATTACTGATTGCTCAATGATTAGCTCGACAATTTTCACAAACCCCACCAGTATGATGGACAGGTGGACGGATGGAAGGACAGACAGACACTGTGCCATACCATGTGCTCACGATGCATACCACCAGGGTATGCATTGTGAGGCAAGTGATTATAGAACAAAAACATAGTGGTTTATATCTATAGTGACAGTATCTGGTCTGCTGTGTTATTCAGCTAAAGCAGCCAAATAAAAATGATTCCATTAGTTAGGCAGCACTTCACTAACATGTCAATGGATTTATCAGCTGTTTTATTTTTGCTAACAAAATCCTCCACTTCTTAACTGGGGTTGCAGACTGACACATGTTTATGGCCACCCTGCATAGCAGATGCAGACATTATGTTTTGTCCTGTTTCTTCCTTCTTTCTTCTTTCTTTCTTGGTTTTTCCTCGCCTATTCTCAGCGGTCTCAGATTGGATGTCTACCGTACTTCTACACATGGTGTGGCCTTAGTGTGAATTTAGAATGCATTTCTGAAATGTACTGCATGCGGCTCGCTGAAAATACAGGACGCAAAAAACGCAAAAAAATCTCCGTCTCGGCACCATCGCACAACTTTGTCAGGCTGTATCTTTGCAACTAAGGCATGTATCGACAATCGGAAAAAAATGTTGTTAAACAGCAATACCTCCTCGACATGTCCTCATAATAGGGTGAACTTCTGCCCACTAACGGTGGACATGAGGTCGGGAGTTTTGGGCACCCCTGCAAATTTCAACGTGTTTTGCGTCTTGGCAGCGTTACTGCACGGCACTCTAGTAGTGGGTGTCAGCCAAACTTTGCGGCATTGAACAGTGGGCGCCACCTATATTTGGCAGGGCAGCCATCACGTTGGGCATTGGTCCACATTCTAGTTACATATATAATGGCTGTAAAATTGTTGTGTGTCTGTATTTGTCTAATGCTGATGTGTTTTTGTAGACAAGTCAGCGAAGGTCATTGGAAACTACACATATTACTCGCAGCTTCGGTTGGGACAGCAGTGAAGGTTGATTGATATCATAGTTTTGTAAACAAAACTGTCTTTGACCATCATTTTTTGTGCATTTGATGTACTTTGTTGCCAGTCATATATAGCGGATCAGCCACGTGAGTCTGGATTTGGTTATAACAGTTTTGCCTTAGTAGGTTGACTTTAAAAAAGTATGAATTTTCTATGTGTGGAGCCTCTTGAGACCAAAAAATGTCCTGAAATTTACTAAAAACTTGGTCCTGAAATTTCAGTTTTTGTTTCTGGGACTCCTGGTAATTGTTGGCTTTAATCAAGGTACTTGAGATGTGTGGTATAG
>Ga0209259_1000773_pt1 | contig 10343 bp, 2 predicted proteins | sample WorMetGr2BELIZE1_FD_187417 | JGI IMG/M metagenome (GOLD analysis project Ga0209259, IMG submission 187417) | Marine gutless worms symbiont microbial communities from Max Planck institute for Marine Microbiology, Germany - Inanidrilus... ...
ACATAATTATGTGAAAAAGGTGATGAAAGGCCACATTAATTCACCAGCTTAATTAACTCCCGATTGGGAATTCTTGGGAATTTCAGGGAATCCATCACGCGTAAAAATTCCAGTGGGCATTCCATGAATTTCAAAGATTTCCCATGTTAGTTGCTTTTCTGTATTATGATTTATGAGTGACACTTCGGTATTACGTAAAACTCACGTTTCGAATTTAGTTTCCAGTGACCGGCAGTGAACATTGAGCCCAGATGTGACTGTTACGATACCGTCCACAGCGTTACCAGCTACCACAACACAGCTCCGAGTATTACAGAGTCACAGATCTCAACTACTCCGCCACAGATTCTGAATAACCGCGTGTAACGAGCTGACAATACTTGGCAATGTGCGCATGGTGACAACTGAGTCGTCCTACAAATCTTCAACTGGATTCTCCACAAATTCACGAGTGCTACAAGACATTGTAAGTGTGTATCGGTGATGCGGCCAGCATTCTTTCTTAAGCACCGTTTACACGATACAACCTGTTGTCAAACCGGTTGTATCGTGTATACAAACATTCAACCGGTTGTCAAGCCCGTTTGACAACCGGTTTGACAAACGGCTGTATCGTGTATACAGTCGGTTGTCAAACCGGCTGTAGAACCGTTTTGACAACAGGTTGTATCGTGTAAACGGGGTTTTAGTATGACAGTTCAGACAGACCACGACGGCCAGCACAGATTGTTACATTACACGACACTCTGTCCAATCATCTCCTCTCTATTTGCCTCTGTCACTCTGTACACTTCTCCTCTGCACGTAGGCCTACATGTTCAGAGTGGAATTTAGCGAAGCTCGGGAGAAAAATCACTGATCCGTATCACACTCAATTCAACTCAAAATAGGCCTCCATCGTCACCATCTCAGCACGTAGAACTCAACAGTCACGGAACGGTTGAAAGTTACAGTCAATCTTTGACTTGTCACCTGGCAAAGAAGGCCAGGAAACCACGCACACATAACCACGAATTCCTGATATGACAATGATATAAGCAGAACCGTTCAGTACGTGGAGGCTTTGACCCAGACCCCCTTAGCAGAAGCTTCACCCCTAACTTTCCACCCCCAGACCTCGGCGAGCAGACCATGTGATCCAACCGCTTTTCAAAATCTTGGGTCTGTCAACATCAACAGTAACAGAATCATAACATACAACGTAACGCACAATATAATATTCACATGATGACTACTGTAATACAGCTCTCGTCGGCGCGAGTAGGCCTATACAGCAGACACTGCATCCAACAGTTCATAACCGCATATGTAACACAGTAAAATATATGAGACGTTACGTAATCAGAACAAACTGTACACCAGTACTCGAGTACACCAGTACTCGAGTAGTAATTACACTAACACATTGGCAACTAGAATGTCGGCCAACGCCCAAGACCTTCCGCTATAAGACGGAATGCAGAATTCGAACCGAAATTAATAATAATAATAATCCGATTTGTAAAGCGCCAGAATGTCAAAAGACTTCCGTGGCGCTAAAAGACTTCCGTGGCATGAAAACTCATGCCGTGACCTGTAGCTATGTCACCTGAGAGCAATCATTAAGGTCCACTTATCCAAATTTGGGTAACTTTAGAGGCTTCTTCAGCCGAAACAGTAAGTCACACAAAAAATCAATTTGGGGTGCATGGGCACTCCGTTGACCTTTCCTTTAACAGCTGGAAGGCTCAGCTAAGTCGAAAAACGTAACCTCTGACCTGTAGGCCTATCACATGGAGAAACATCAAAACAACCCCAAAATGGTGGTTTTGGGGCAATTTTGGGGAGATTTTTTTTAGAATTCTTCTATGAAGGTTCAATAGAGCATACTGATTGACGTTTTTTTTGCCGGAATTTCATACCGATCTGTATTGTTACAAAGAAAAACAACTTCATTGTACCCGTTACAAAAACAACCAACATTTTGCCGCCATTTTGCGCCCCTTTGGCGCCAAAATTTTAACACGTAAGATTTCAGTTGGGCCTACATATGCCTGTAAAATTTTATCGAGATCCGTTAAGGTTTGCCAGAGTTAGGCCTATTTGTGCAAAGCTGATTGTGAGCAAATACATAATTATGCTGTGATACATATGCTTGAGAGCGTACAAGAAGACAACTCAGTTTGACCGCCACGGCTCAGCTATGCAGTACAAGTATCACCGGATCTGATGCTAGTCCAACGATATCTCGTCACAACAGTCTCAACTAGAGGGCGATCACGAAGCTCACACATCTGCCAAGTAGTCTCAACAGCCGAATGATCTCAACCGCCGCTCAACAGGCGTACGTTATCTGCACAGTGGCGCCACGCAGCGAATGCTAATGAAGTGTCTTGTATGCATACGGCTTGGCCGTGTTAAATTTTCTAATTTTTTTTCCCCAGAAATATGCAAACAGATTGACCTAATCTAATCTAAGTGACGTTCTTTGATGGAACACTGCTACACATCCGTGTATTGGACCAACAGAACCCAGCTACAAGTTACAACATGTTGTAAAGAAAAGCCACAGACAACTGACAGTGAGACAGAACGAAACGGTAATGTGTATAGGCCCCCGAGCCGCCGCCGTAAGCCGCCATAAGCCGCCGTAGAGTTCATAAGCCGTAGTCAGCCGTAGAAGGTTCCCGCCGCCGCCGTAGAAAGCCGTAGCCGTAGCCAGCCGTAGAATTTCTGGGCGCCGCGGCTGGGCCGGGTTGGCTGTGGCTGTGAGCCTGTGAGTTGTCCTTCATTGTTCAATCGGTTATTTGTCATTGTCAGATCTTCGTAATAAAATAACGGACTAAAATTCACCGACGTATTAGCCTTGACCTACGTCAGTAATTTGCCGCCTCCACTAAAAAGACACTAACAACCAAAGCAACCAACACGCAAGTGCCGAAGTCAGTCTGGCCCGCCAGAATGCTGACCGCAATAATTCGGTCCGCATCGGGGATTCAGCGTACCGTACCGTAAATTAATATTCTATACACTTGTAGCTTCAGTGTTGACGTCATCGTCACTCATCGATTGGTGATTTTATGACAAAACATGGACAATTTGATAATGTGATTAATTTGAAGACGTGGAAGTTAGTGATGTGTGATGGCCGGAATATTGAAAGGTGAGTGATGAAGTTTGCGTACGCGTTATATCTATGAACACTTGAATTCAACTTGCGTCGTTCGTTTTTACCGCCGTGCAGTTATGCACGAGCGGTCTTGCCATGGCAAATCCGTCTGTCCGTCCGTCTGTCCGTCTGTCCGTCTGTCAAACGCGTGGATTGTGACAAAACGAAAGGGCCATGGTTCACTATGCAAGATATATAAAGTAGCAGATAAATATAGGAGTAGCTATTATTATTATAATTGTGTTAACACAAGCAAAACCATTTCTAATAAATGTCTTGTTTTACACTTTCAGGGGCATCTTCAAAACGGCAGTCTGCTAACAAATTTGTTTCAACCACAAAAGCACCATCTCTCGATTGTTTAAAGTGGACGCCACAGGGTGATAAAAAAGTTAGAAATTCCAAGGTATGGGAGTTCATGGGTCAACTGACAGTGAGTGATGGTACATCTGGCCGCAGCTGCCCCGTTGATGACCTGCTATATTGCAAGTTATGTCTGGAAGAGCAAAAACTCGATGTCAAGGGCCACATTTCGAAAATTTACAGCAGTAAGAAATCAACATCTTCCGGAAATCACTTAGCGCATGCTACTGCCAAACACGGCAAAGACTACCGAGACCAAGACCAACCGCAACCGAAGCTAACAGAGTGGTTGAAGAAGGTGGGTGAGCAGGCCCCCGCCTCAACTCAATACGAATTCAATAGAGACGTTGCTCTGTTTATGTGTCGTGATCTCGTTCCATTCCATGCCGTTGAGAAACAGGGGTTCAGAGACTTCTGTGAAAAAAACATGTCATTCGATTTACCTTCAGCAGACACTGTAGGCAAGACGGCGTTGGTCGATGTGTACTCGGTCATCAAGCAGAAAGTCATAGCCACCCTGTCTGATTGTTTCAGTGGCACCTTAATGATGGACGGCTGGACGGATAAATACAAAGCCAATCCGTATTTTGCAATTAGAATGAGTTTCGTTCACAACTGGCAGTTCAAGGTCGCAACATTGTCCATCCAGCCGGTAGAAAGCCACACTTCGAGATCACTGATGAAGGTTGTACGCAAGGTTGTTGCGGAATTTATTCCGCATCATAACGGCGTTCTGCTTTTCAATACAACGGATGGCGCGTCGAACATGAAGCTACTGTCGAAACTACTTGGCCATGAGCGAATTGACTGCTCCGCACATTGCCTACATCTACTTCTGACTGCAGACGGTCTGGCAAAAGTGCCCGAGCTGGTTTCTCTGATGCAGAGATGCAAAGATGTTGTGACAAAGCTGCATTTCAAGGGATACGTCGTCACCGAAACAAGAGACATTGCTAATGATATGGCAATGTTTGAAAGAATCCAAGAAGTGCTCGAAATTCTGTCAAGTGATGATGAGAATCCAGTCGTTGCAGACAACGAAGAGTCAGATGACAGCGGAACGAGTCCAATGATGGCGACGTCTGGCGATCTTACTGCACATGAATCCGGTCACCGAACACTGAAGAATAGCGTATGTACTCGCTGGAATAGCACTCTGACGATGGTTGAATCCATTCTAGATTTGTATGATCCAATGAACGAAGCTCTTCGGAAGATAGGACAGTTTGACTTGTGTATTGACGCAGAGGACTGCGGAATGCTGCAGGAACTGCGCGTGTTTCTCAGCTGCTTCAAGTCCATGACACTTCTGGTTAGCGCCGGCTGTCCGAACTTGTCGCTCCTTCCTCTCCTACGAACGCGCATTATGAAGGCATGTGACCCACGACGTGATGGCAATGAGCAACCAATTGACAGTAGTGCTATCAGCCAGCTCAAGAAGCTTGTGCGGGCATCAGTTGACAAGCGCATCAAGATCAACAGCTTAGTAAAGCTGTCGTCATGTTTCGATCCCGGAGTCCGCAATGTTGTGCTTTGCAACGAGGAATGCAGACAGCTGCTGCAGAGCGCGTTTGAGAAACTCACAGGACAAGGCGGTGTGGACTCCGACGGTCAGGATATCAAGCCAAGCCCAGTGCGCCACATCTTTGTGCAGAAACCTCCTGGGCAGCAGCTGACAGAAGACAGTGCAGAAAGCACTGACGTCGATGAGGCAAGCGCCGCAAGCGACGACTTGGCGGCGAAGAAACTCCGACTGACTCTTTTACAGGTACGTATAGGCATTTATAATTAGCAGATTAAGCTCTCTACTGGGCAGCAGAAAAGAATGACACACAAATAAATATAATTCATTTTCATTCATGTCGTGCGGTACAAAAAGCGAACTATTTGACACTTGTTCAACATGCCTTTGACATTGATGCCTTAATTGATAAATATGATCAGCGTCTCTTCTAATTTATCCAATACCCTTATCACTGTTTGCATTACCTACTACCTGAAAAACAGTCCTCCAATCATCCCTGGCAACTAAGACCTAAAGGTCATGATTGTGCTTTAAATCATGTTTGCACTAATGCATTCAAACATGCTTTTATTAATAGATGTCTCTTTAACGCCGTTTGTGTTACTGTTTTCATTATATTATTACTGTTTAGTCCTTACTCCTTAGGCGTAGGGTATAATGTGTTATTGTTGTTACAGTTGTTTTTTTTGTAATAGGCTAGTTACTTCCTGGAGTTCACCTGTTTTGGCGAGTTGATTTTGTCTCTTTTGTATTTTGCTTGTTAACCTGTGCGAGTGACGTGGGTTAATTAAAGGCTACTTACTTACTTACTTACTTACTTACTTACTAGCTACTACTACTGCCAGTTTGCTATTTTTCTGCGCCATATTACGTTTGCATATGATGCATGTCAAAGTTCACAGTGTGACAGTGATTAGCAAGTATACAGTATTACTCAATTACTGTGACTTGTCCATTTTCACTTATTCTAGTGCTACCGTGCTACGTGATTTTAACTGATCCGTTCATTGGTTTTAGGAAACTGCAACTGAAGCCGCTAGCACTCGTCCTGGTGGCTCTGCGTCTGCGTCGATTGCAGACCCCTTCACGGTTGAAATGAACCGGTATCTGAGCCTTACGACTACAGAGGATGCGACGGCGTTCGACTTTTGGAGGCACAACGAACGCGAGTTTCCGATATTGTCCAAAATGGCGAAGATCTACTTGGGCGTGAGTCCCGGAAGCGTGCCTGTAGAGTGTCTGTTCAGCACCGCTGGGCTGCTGCTGAACTCCAAGCGTTCTTCTTTGGCGCCGTACAAAGTCAACATGCTGACATTTAATCACGACAATTACAAATTTATGTAGGCCTAAAGCTAAACCGCCTAACTGTAACTGACTAACTCAAACTGTGGAGCATTTGGCCTATCTAGTTTTAGTCTGGCTGCCCTTGAAGGCCTCGATTACGATTAGTCGATTACTGGCGTCATGATTTTTTTTCTACTGTTACTATTACACTGCAGTGAGGTGTGCTGTTATTTCAGCTCTGCTCTGTTGTTTTCTTATTACTGGATATTATAATTATTATTTTTATCATGATTACGAAAATACGATCATTGTATAACGCAAGATCGCACTGCCGCAGGCGCAAATGCGCTCAAATTTGTAGCACTAACAGTTAGAGAAAAATGTCTTAAGTCGCCTACGACATGTTTCGAACGTGACCTTCGATAGTAGCTTGTCAGCCGATTTCAGGTGTAAGCCGTAAGCCGCGGCTAGCCGGCGGTAGCCGGCTAGCCGGCTAGCCAGCCGTAGGATGTCGTCAGCCAGCCGTAGCGGCTTACGGCTACGGCTCGTGGGTCTATCGTCAATCGTCATTGTCATCTTCATTTTATTCACCCATAAAAGCTTACAAACAGATTATAGTGTATACATAAAGATAACAGAAATGACTAGCAATGGAGCTAATAAGCTGCCATTTACAAAATTACAGGTACAACTGTTATACTTATAGGCACTACATCTGCTATAAATAAACTGCTATAAAAATTCTGCAAATAAAGGTTCAACTATAATACAGTCCGCAGCTATTGCAATTTTAGCGTTGAAAAATGAAAATGGAGATCATTTTAATTAGATCCTATTGAAAATGTTATTTTATAACCATCGGTCCATTCAATAAGCATGTTTAGGCATTATTGTACGAAGATATATTTATTTCGATGTACAGCATATTTCTTTTTCAGTATATACTTAGACCACGGAATGGACATACAGAGGCGCTCACTGCATTTGACTTCATGGGCTCATGGCATCCCAGTCCGTTTCGACTTTCGAAGTTTCCAGCCCATACGTTATGTTAAATTACTCGTTTCGTGCAGCCCTATTCCTCGTTACCACGGTAAACAACGTGCCTGACGACAGCGTGTTGGACGGAAAACCAATGAGAAGGAGGCACGTTGCTACTTGTTGAGTTGACGTTGTGCATTAGGACATCGTCTATTTGAGTGATATTAGCTTGATAGTTTATTTGAGCACAGAAAACATGCGGCCGTCGTTACGGATCCTTCTGATCTCTTGCGCTCTGTGGATTGTCGTACTTGCGGACAGTTCGCATCAATCGCATGACGACCATGGCATGCCTCACGCCATCGCCTATGATTCCGACACGTTCGCTGCTCACGTTTCACACGAGCCACATTTCATCATGTTCTATGCACCTTGGTTTGTCGCTGTCATTCATTCTTGCAGACTGACGTTAGTGACGTATAAACGACGTGAATGCAGTGTGTTGGAAGTGGACTGGATTTAACAGGATTTAACAACAGGATTAGATAGGGGGAGACAGCCTTTTATAGACTTACGTAAAGCCCCTCTTGTGCATAAAGCGATCGAGCCTGTTTTTAAAACTGTTTACTAATGTGCAAGTTATACTATGGTGTCTTCAGGCAGTTGATTCCAGTTATCAATATTCAATAGCTGTATTTGAGCAAGTGCTCAGCAGTAGCTGAGATGGGCGACCGTTTGGCCACAATAGACATAGGCCGAAAATTGGGGGCTGTGCCCCTTTTTGGGAGGGGGAGCTGGGTCCCTCACATTATGCCTGGGGCTGAGGCCTACCTCCGTGCCAAGTATCATCACCACAGGGCAGTACGGATTTTTTCCGTTGTAATTTAGGGGAGAGTGGGGCAAGAGTGGCACCTTAGTGCCTTATTTCTTGTAGAGCGAACAGTATGCGAAGTAGTACAATAAAACTACAATTGGTTTGACCAGTGGAAGGTTCTTCAACATTGGAGGGTGCAATAGCCTATCTAACTTTTTAACTTTTGGTAACAAATACGGAAATATGTGACCCCTTGAGTGGCCACTCTTGCCCCACCTGATGGGGCAAGAGTGCCCAATAGGTGGGGCAAGTGTGGCACTGCTGAGATGCAACACCCTACTAGCAAGCTATATTGGCTAAATATTGGTACAATGTTGACATATTTGATAAAAATTGGCCGATATGACAATATTCTTCCAATATTGGCACAATATTGTATTTTAAGTGCAACCCAATGCAACTGTGCGCCGTGTGCGGCAATATTGGCCAACATTGGCACAAGATTGCACTTACATATAGACGCAACGCATGTCATTAAGTAGCATATCTATATTTACACAAATTTAAAAGTAACCGCCACACACATATAGCAGAGGTGATGCTGTAGCCTAATGCTGTCACTCAAAAAAACTGTCACACAGTTTTGGCTCAAAGTCCAAGATTGTCTTCACGATATCTCGCTGGTTTGTTCTGGTTGCGTTTTGCTCTCCCATAGAACGACACGGGTGCCAACATCGCCTTGACACCTGAATAACACAAGTGCAGCAAACCATACACAGCTGCAAGCAATATTCAGAAGTAGGCCTGGCCACAGTTTAACGTGAACTATAATTTGTGTCTAACATCTGTACAGTACGGACGTGTCTGCTACGTAATTTTCGCTAGAGCAGTTGGACACCAGTTGCCCAGCTGCATTTTGCAGGTCAACTTAATTCAGGGGTTTCACTTATCTACTTATCCACTAAGTTACTGTGGCAATATTCTCCAACTTATAGCCACACCCAGAATCCGGCATGACTTCAGCAGCAAAGGCAAAATGGCAAAATCTTCTTTAGACTAGATCTAGGCCTACTTGTCAAAACTAATAAAATTTTGCTGACTGTGCTAGATAGGCTAGAGTCTGTGGCGCGGTGGTGTAACGGTAAGGCATTTGGGCTTGCGATCAGTAGGTCGCAGGTTCAAATCCTGCCGAGGCAACGCTGCGTAACAACCTTAGGCAAGTTGTTTACACCTATGTGCATCTGTCACCAAGCAGTATAACTTGGTACCGGCCAAAGGGCGGTGATGCTCTGCGGCTGGGGAGGTAACTGCAGGCCTGGCGGAAAGTAATGGCAGCCTACCGCCGGGCGGATGACTTAACGGTCACCTGCAGGCTGACTGCCTGTACACCGGGATCAGCTCCGGGCCCAACGCTCGGTATCGAGTATGGGAAGCCTTTACCTTTTTTAGAGTCTGTGTGAAGTTTAAATCTACCATAAAATTCCAAAATAGGTCTGACGACTAAAACAATACGGATGAAAAGCATACCATGAGTTGTATCAGTTTTATCACTGAGCCATGTGGGCTTCCGAGGAAGTGGCGGCCGATCGCCGGGTGGTCGCGGCCGATTGCCGGGTGGTCGTGGTGCCTTCAGTTTTCTTGGTTTCTGGGCTGTCTGTACTCCGGTCTTTACCGACCCACTGTGACGCTTGTTTAGCTGCCTGCCAGCCAGTTTCACAGCCTTCTGCTTCTTTGTTGCCTCCTGTTCCTCTAGTCGCTTCTTGAATGGTGACGACGTCAGGATTTCAGATTTTTCTGCTCGACGTTTACGTACAGCAGAGACGCACTTTGCCTTAGGTGTTGGACACAAGTCTTCAATGGTGACATCTGGAACACTTTCAGTTTCTGACACCATAGACGTGGTGGGGTCATCAGCAATGCCACTGCCTGTAGGCCCACGTGCAGAGGATGATGACACTTCTGTGGCAGTGTCCAACTCTACTGCATTGTCAGCATCACGTGTGACTGGCTGTTCAACGGTTACAGCTGCTGCTGCTTGGATGCAGTCACACTCAGCAACTTTGTCAGGGTTGTATGGAAAAATGCCTGCGGCTTCAAATCCAGAAATGATATTAGATGGTGCTGTGGCCTTCAGGTACGCCGGTTTCATTAGCTGTGCAATGTCATATTCTGTAACCCTCATCCCAACGTGGTTCACCATCCACTTGTCAATCTGCTGTGCATAATAT
>Ga0209259_1000774_pt1 | contig 10332 bp, 7 predicted proteins | sample WorMetGr2BELIZE1_FD_187417 | JGI IMG/M metagenome (GOLD analysis project Ga0209259, IMG submission 187417) | Marine gutless worms symbiont microbial communities from Max Planck institute for Marine Microbiology, Germany - Inanidrilus... ...
GGCCAATGCCAAACGTGATGGCCGCCCTGCCGAATATAGGTGGCGCCCTCTGTTCAATGCCACAAAGTTTGGCTGACGCCCACTACTAGAGTGCCGTGCAGTAACGCTGCCAAGATGCGAAACCCGTTGAAGTTTGCAGGGCTGCCCCAAACTCGCCAACAGATCTCAGCCGTTAGTAGGCCGAAGTTCACCATATTATCAGGACAAGTGGAGGAGGTATTGCTGTTTAACAAGTTTTTTTTCCGATTGTTGATACATGCCTTAGTTCCGAAGATATGGCCCGACAAAGTTGTGCAATAGTGCCAAAATGGCGATTTTTTGTGTCCTGTATTTCCAGCGAGCCGCGTGCAGCACATTTCAGACCTGCATTCTAAATTTGCACTAGGGCCACATCATGTGTGGAAGTATGGTAGACATCTAATCTGCGGCCGCTGAGATTAGGCGAGGAAAAAAAGATAGAAGATAGAAACCACGGGGCAAAACTATAATGGCCTGCCCTATTTCATAGGGCGGCCATAAAAAGCTAAATCGAACCACTACAAAACTGTTAGGTCTGCTCATGTGTGTGCATTGCACTGTGCACAACTGCTGCACACAATACTGCACAGAACAGACCTGATAACCTTCCTTCTTACCCTCCAGACAATCATCATTGCTCAGATGCTGTCACTCACATTTCAAACAAGTGAACGAAAGTGGTTGTTAAACTAAGTCATCATCTGTTCGATAGAAACGTCATCCATCATCATAATGAAACCACAGCAGATCAGCTGCCCACTTGCTCTCTCGGCAGCTGAGCGTGTGACACAATTTGTTGTTGTCTTGCCAAAGGAACACTTTGCCACTGGTTGTAAGATCCCACTTCTTGTGCCAGGATACGAAGTGGTCTTGAACTGTCTGAAACTGATTTTTTTTAGTTAACAAGAGATGCTGGGGCAAGTCAAACCCCAGTTGGCAGATTGTGAAGTCATCTAGTGGTAAAGAATTTACCACTGAAGCCAACTTTTTCCAATCACTGAACCACCACAATGACAGGATTTAGTAATGCATATGCAAACAGTATGAAACTATCAGAAGCCTCAAGTGATGCACACCAATACCTTAAAATGAGGTGGGACATCTCCCATCACACTGTAAATTTAGATCGACTACAACATACATATTGAACTTCATATTACGTCTGGATGTACAAACAGCACTTACGAACAACAATCTGCATCAGCATCAAATGATGCATGTCTATTTTTTCATAAAATTCTTTCGGAAAAATTGTGGTGTTTCTTAAATATTTTCACCAGTGAAAGCCTAAATGACTGCAACTGCTACTTCTTTGGGGTTCTGTTTAACTGGCCCAGTTTTCCAGAGTTATTCTAGGCTGGACCAGATACTCCGAGCAAGAAACTTTTGGGATAATTAGAGCAGGTTCTGTGCAGGCCAGATGCACTTTCAATCACCAAACAAACAGCATCAAAGCACTGAAGGGAAATCAAAGCACTGATGTCAACTAGGAAAGATACCACTAGTCCTCAATTTCTTCTTATCCACCAATCAATTACTAGGGAAAGGATGCCACACCCTTTATGCCGATGCAAGTACCCACTGCTACAAAAGACAGCAAATTAATTACAAAAATATTTATTACAAACTAGGTTAAGACTGAATTGTAACCTGAAGTCCCACTTTTGTCTCCTTCCTCACGCTACCAACAGGAAACACACAAGTTGTCACCGGCGTGCTGTCCGTCTTCAGTGAGCCGCCACTGTTGCCGACCACGCAGGATGCAAGCCGCACTCGGGATACGGCAACGAAATAACGCGGGAAGTCCGTGCACACAATTGCAACTGACGACTGTCGACTACCACCATCACTGTCACTGTCTATATAATTAACACAGACACTGATAATGAACTGAATCTCACCACCATAAAACTGTAGTTGCAATTTTCTCCGAACTGATATCATGGGATTTTAACCACTTCAATTCAATGAAACAAAATTACATGTCCGCATAGACAGGTATCAACGACCAGTGCCACGACACACAAAACTGGCATAATCAAAAAACAGGGTGACCACGTCCCAGCCAACACAAATTACCTGACTTTCCAGTCATATGCAGCAGCGACAGATGCAAGCAATTCATTAATAGTCTTCTTCTTCTTCACCAGCATGTCCCTACTGAAACATAGCCATGTCGATGATGCACTGGCAGAAAACACAACCAACTGCACATGATCTGCCTTCTTGCAGGCCGAGCAGATGTCAATGCTGGCTGATCAAACACCAGCGTCAATCTCCCTCAGCCAAGTGGTGCACAAGGCACAAGTGCCGGCATGATCTTCTCCAGTTGAGCAGCAGTTAAATGTAGCGTCAAAGTGACACAACCCCTTGACGAAGCGCTGAATTGCAGATATTTCGGCTTGTAATTCCTCAGCTGTAACAGCTAGCTAAATGTTTATTTATCACTTATAGGAAGTCGATCACGTGCTTTCCAACGCGATATAGATAAAGCACCTACCTTTCCCCTAAGTCCCCCAAAGGGTGGCTCAAAAACGCCACTTCACAATGTCAGTCAACAATATTGCAAAATATCCACTAATGTAATGTAATGTAAACTATCATTTGTATTGTGCCTTTTACAATACAAGTAAAGGCCGACAGTGCCATTTTAGTAAGCACGCATACTCTCAAAGTGCTCAGACATGGATCACACAGTTTTACCTGCAAACAACACCATGCCTGCCTTTCATTCGTAAGCGCTTACCAGATGGCGCCACCACAACTGAGGCAGCAGACATCCAATTGCAGCTTTACTACTCATTTATCGACCTCGAAGGGATGAAAGGCTGAGTTGGCGTGGTTGGTTGACATATAGCGGATGGCTTACCCACATAAGTGGTCACCCATCAGCTACAGGTCGAGCGCAGAACAGCGAAAGTTCACCGGCCAAAGACTGTGTTATACCGCTGTGCCACACAACCAACTTTAAGTAAGTAAGTGATATTTAAACTCCAGTCTGATCCAAGTACAGAAGTTAAATCAATGCAATTCTCCAAGAACCATAAGTTTCCCTGACCGTTCTTTGACTTTCATCAAATCACAGACTTTTCCCTGATCTTTCTGTAATTTTGGGACCAGTAATCCATGTTCCAAGCAAATTTCAATGCCACAGAAAAACGTTGTGCAAGTTCTATTTCAAACAAGTAAACAATGTCAAATTGCCTACTAAAATCAAAACACTGTATAAGCTGAAGTTACCAATGTTGTTAGCTTTGAACAAGAGTTAGTTTTTGTGCAGTAATAGTTTGGAGCAACTTAACTCACCAGCAAATTTTTGGAATGGCGCAACAATTTCTGAGGTGGTCACAGGAACGCTGTGAATGTTGCATGATGCATAAGTGAATGTTGCCAATTTTTCTACTGAAATTAAAATACAGTACATGTTTGCAAGTTACTGCTGTTAGCCTGAACAAATGCATTTTTTCAGTACCGGCAATAATTAGGAGTGACTTAAACAGACCACAAAAATTTTGAAATCCAGCAATAATTTCTGAGATGGTCACAGCAATGTTGTGAATCTTGTCACTGAGAAAGTGAACGTTCCAATTTTCCTATGCAAAGAAGTATACAGTACAAGTTTGCATATTACCACTATTAGCTTTGAATGAAAATTACTTTTTATGCAGTAATAATTCAAGTGACTTGACTCACCGGCAAATTTTAGGAGACTTCCAACGATTTCTGAGGCGGTCACAGGATGCTCGTGCCATGATATTCCATCATTGCTACGCAACGCTATCACCTCACGTTCGTCATCGTGCAGAGATGCAATGTGTGGCAGTTCAATTAACACTGGTCTGAAATACAGCAAAACTACTCAAGATATCAATCTGCTGAATGCAGACTGCAATAATGGCATTAAATCATAACAACAATTTTCCAGCTATTATTAGCCTGTGTTAGCTGTGGCACCCCCAATTAAGAGCTGGAGGATTGTGTTGCTGCAAAGTTCACTGCCCGCACGTCCTTGCTGACGGTAACTACCATATTAGAGAAAAGACATTAGGGTTCTCCTCAATGGTGTTACCTGCATTGTCTCCATCTCCAACTGGGCCCAACCTGAAACAACTGCTCACTAAAACTGTATATTATTACTATCTATAACTACCAAAGTTATTGTAGGAATAAAATGCACTTAGGGTACTGGCATGGGAGAGCCATTGTAAAGGATGTGGCATCCCTTCCCTCAAGCATCAGCTGGTGGATCAAGAACAGATGATGTCTACTGGTTGATTTTCCTTGTTGATTTCAGTTGTTTGCATTATCAGTGGTTCGTGTTCTCTTAAGCACTTTGACAATGGTAACAGGAAGGCATGTGACCTGTAAAAAGTATAAAAACCTACTTCGGTTATCACGGGAGTTCTCTTTTTTGGGGGACTGGGTCCAACCTAGAATAACTCCCAAAACAAGAACTCATCAGGAGATGAGATAGCGAACGTGAACTTTTTCGCAGTGCGCCCCAGAAGCTATCCGAATTCGCTGAAATAACACAAAATAACGGCCATTACGCCATTCATGATCATTCAAGGTCACCGATTTTGATACCAATCGAAAGTTCATATACGATTTCCTATTAGTGATTAATACTAACTTACCTCCTATCTTGCTCCGTTTCTGAGATATAGCCTTTGATAGGTCCAAAATCGCTATATTTGGCAACCCCTCTTGTGTTTAATCCCCCCGCTGGAGCGGTTCCCTACATCATATCATCGTAGGTGATATATCGATAAAACCTAGAAACTCTGGGCTACATTTCTGTCATAGAAAGTTTAGGTATACCTTCAACCACTTTTACGCAGTGCGCCCTGAAAGCTACCCGAATTCGATGAAATAACGCAAAATAACGGCCATTACGCCGTTCAAGGTCACCGATTTCAGTACCAATCGAAAGCTCACATATAATTTCCTATTAGTGATTAACAGTAACTTACCTCCTAACTTGCACCGTTTCCGAGATATAGCCGTCGATAGGTCCAAAATCGCTATACTTGGCTACCCCTCGTGTTTAACTCCCCCGGCGGAGGGGTTCCCCTGGGACGATCTCCGTGAAATTTTCAGTGGATGTCCACGGATGGCCACGGTACCTAATGCCGTAGAAATATTGCCAAAAATTTGAACCGCCTGAGTACGGCGCACGAACGTTACAGACAGACAGACGACAGACAGACGGACGGGCGATAGCACGTTCGCTAATGAAAACAAGTTAATCAAGAACTGTGAAATATTTAAGAAGAAACAGAAGTCTGCATTCACTGCACTTACTGGTGCACTGGCAGATATAAATTTGCACATCATTCTACACCACTGTGTGCTATACTGTATTAAATTACTGTCATCAACAATGTCAGTCAAAGACCAACAAGGAACACAAACGAACCCGTTGAACTGGAAACCAACAGGCCCGAGCTCTAGTCCACGACTAACAATAGCTTCTCCTTCTTTCAGCTGTGGCGGAGACGCCAGTTTGTCACCTCTGACCAGCTTACAGGTAATGCGTGTTGGCATGCACACTTTGCCCGGTGGAATGATAATGCGCACGCCGGCATGTCGGCTGCCATGAACAGTTCCTCCACGGGCATCTATCAGGAAGCTGGAGAGAAACCTGACAACATAATCATACGTTATTTCATATGTATACTGACATCTGTTGCAGATAGAGTTATGCACAGGAGTCGCCTGGGAAAGAAATGCTGGGGTGTCAACTAGCACAGGAGAAGGTTCAGTTTATCCCGAAAGGAAGGAGAAGTTTAGAAAATGTGGAGGAACAAAATTACGTGGGCAAGCGGCTAAGCAAGTTTACCTAGAAAATGGCTGTTAAACTGTTGTGCGAGTGTGTTGTAAACACGATTCAATTTGACGCCGGGTCACCAGGGTTTAACCCAAACTGGAAAAATTGCGTCCCCAGCTGTAAATGCTCTCCAAAGGCACCTTTGGTGCCTCGCTCTGGTGCCACTGGCACCTAACCTAACTCTGAATCCAACCCTGGCACCAGAAATTTCACAAATTGAACCATGGTTATAAATCAAAGTGAGCCAGTCACAGTTACAGTACTATAACTACTGGTATAATAAATTACTATCTATTATTATTTATTAGAACAGGTTACATCATTAAATTTCAGTTACTTTGCCACAACTACGCAAAATTTCACATCAATGTGACATCAGTTGTTCACTTTGTCAGAGTTGAAAGATATTAACTTAATACTGAGCATTTCCAAGCTGGTGCTGATTGGTTTATGACTGAATAACTGTTCTTAACAGACCGCTATTCTGTCTGTCACTTGTGAGTCAAGTCATCATTAGAACTGATGCTACCACTAACAGTATGACTGCAGGAAAACCAGGTGGTGGCTGAAAATGATCACAGAGGATGAGACTGATGAGGTCGATCGACCTGTAGCCTATCATTCTCAAGCAAGAGGATGTAAACAGGACCTTATAGCAGGACAACAACTTTACAGATGTGACCCTTAAACTTTTATAGTATCTCAAGACAACAAATAAATTTAGAAAAAATAGAGATTTATGTTCTTTAAATATTTCAACAACAACAACAACAACGACCATTTTACGGCCCTTTGTCCGGGACTACCCGGGTAAGCCAGTACCAGAAGAAACACTGACCCACCTACCATCCTGATGATCATCTAATCTTTATCAGCTTCTTCCATCTATCATGATCCACAGCATCCTCCTTGTTCAAATTACGTGCTTGGCAATCTTTTTGCACAACCTCTTTCCATGTCGTCTTTGGTCTACCTCTTCGTCTGGAGCCCTCCACCTCATATTCCATACATTTCTTCAACCAATCAGTGTCTTCTTTTCGCAGTACATGCCCATACCACCGCAGCCTGTTTTGCTGTTGTATCAATATTATATCATCTGTTGGTTCACGGCCAAGTGACCATTATTTTCGTAGTGTCTGTCTGTCTGTCTGTATGTTTGTTTGTGCAGTTTTTCTCAGCCGTCTTTGATCCGATTTCGATCAAACTAGGACATATGTTATATGTCTGGGTCTAGTTGTGTCCCCTAGAATATAGGGGCTGTGCGACCCCTGGGGGCTGGGTGACCCCTAAAAAAACTTGTATTATTAGGGGTTTTGGGGCGCAAAAAAACTATCTCGTCCTACAGTTTTGATCGGATTGTCCTGATTTTTGGTTATATTGTATAATGCACCAATATTAAAATTCTCTTGAGCCATTTTTTGCAATTTCCATCTTGAACCCAAATTATGACATCATAAATGACATCATTTCCGGTTTTGCAAAAGTTGTCATAGAGCGATACGGTTTTCACCATTGGATAGCTCAGAGGATTTCATGGGTCAAGGTGGTCTCCGTTTTTCTCTATATCTTATAGTTTCCGAGTTATGACGTCATCAATGACATCATAATGAGCGATGTGGATTGCACCCCCGGCCGCGAATCACGTAGCGTAGCCATTAGTTTCTAGTCTTTCTCTTAACTCCTTGCTTGGAACTCTGTCTTTTACCTTAACATTACACATCCATCTGACCATTCTCATCTCTGCTCACTGAAGTGCCACCTCATTTTCTTTCGTGACACGCCAGGTCTCACTTCCGTGCAGCATACTACTTCGCACACAGCTGCTATACAGCATCCCTCTCCTAATCAATGATATATCCCTCTTGGTAAGCAATGGTACCAACTGCCTGAATTTATTCCTTCCAATTCGAATTCTGGCCTCCAAACAAACAAATAATAAACAGCAAAACAGCACAACAGTTAATCTGTCAAATAATATTCAACTTCAATGTCACTGTTTAACCAATACAAATCAAACTCCCAAAACTTAAATAAAATGCAACAAAAACGATTAAGCTTTTACGCGGCAAAGGCAAGCTTGTGAAGCTGTGACGAATGTTCTTTGCAATGTTAATGTTGTTGTTAATCTCTCAAAATGGCATCAGCGAACACTTGCAATCATTTCTGAAAGTCAGATATTGATGAAAGTAACACATTTCCGATTATGTGAATTCACACAGTTACTCCATTAGTGTTTGTGCCAAAGTAACGACGTCACGTGGCACCGCCGATGCTGAAACAGATAATATCAAAAGGTACTTGATCCAGCTGGTGATCTGGATATGAACACTGCTGAGATAACGACATATCACCAGTCCACTGATACAAATATTACAACATCAAATAAAGAGACGTCCGCTCCATCCAAAACACCACATTTCACTCGTTCTTTATCAGAATATTCATGATATTCTTCAATTTCTTTTACAATCTCTTCATAACTTTATCCTGTTTTCAAAAACTCTCGAAAACCGTTCCACCACTGGTGTCATATCAACCTCCGGCCTGTCTAGGTAATCTTCTATATATATAAAGGAGAACTGAACTCCGCTATCTCCTCGATGGCCGCTAATCGGATCGTCCCGAGACTTTACACGTGGACACGCTACTTCACTTGCATGAAAATGGTCGAGGTCCGTTGTCGATTGCGGCTTTCTAATTAAAGTTACACGCCAAAATAGTTTAACATTAACTCTCCAGCAGCAATGCCGCAGGCCAGCCAGCAGCAGCAGCAGCAGCAGTATAGGTCTGTGCAGTACTCGAAGCCTCTGCTATGATAGCGCCATATGGAACTAATCATGCACAGAGGTGTGCTGTTGACACATAGCCTTAATAGTTACTGGGCTGGCGACCATGGCTATCATTTACAACACAGACGTCTCATACGCTCACGATACCACGCGTGCCTGTCGTTAGTTTATCTAGGCCTGTGCCCGTCAGTTAAGCGTCTCTCTGTTAGGGATGTCAACATGGATGGCAGTTGTTTGCTGGCACTTGCACAGATGACTGCATGTTATGCAATCATCTCTGAGACGAATCTACATTGTTCACATCTAGCGGCGCTAAGCGCGAGCGTAGCGAGCGCCTGCGCCGCTAGTGTAACATAAGTAACGGTGTGATATCGATGGACCACCGAGCTGATGAAGACAAAGAATACATCTGCCAATGCAAGGCGAGCAGTGCAAAAATACAGCAACGAAATTAACTAAAAAAAGAACTTTTACAGAGGACTCAGTGTACACTGAAATAATGAACTGAACTGAAAATAGTCATGTCAGTCAACATTCAACAATAAGCAAGGAACCAAATGGCAACAAACTATAGACAACTGGTGTAAAGCATGGAATTACAAAGAAGTACAAATTGACTGATTGAGGTTGTACGTCCCACTCGACACAAGATAGGTCATTTCGGAGATGTTCCCCAAGTCAATCTCTTGGCTTGGTATTGGAAACGGTAACTGGACAACTCGTGGATATGCCAACTCGCAGACTGGACATCTCGCGGACTGGTCTACTCATGCACTAGTTAACTCACCGACTGGACAACTCGCCATCTCGCAAATACCGCCGGCAGTAGTACTTGTTCTTTTAATTGCATGATTACGCTATGTGGACATATAATATAACTAACCGAATCACTAGCGTAATGCATATATGTTTCAATACACATGCAAGAAACATCAATAAATGGCCAAAAAATGGAAACTAAGCACGCAAAGTCTACGGTGGCATCCCCGAGTTGTCCAGTCCGCGACTTGTCCAGTCTGCGAGTTGTCTAGTCCGCGAATTGACCAGTCCGCGAGATGTCCAGTCCACGAGTTGGCAATCCGCGAGTTGGTGTATCCGCGAGTTGTCCAGTTACCTCGCCTCTTACGACATCCGGGCCTGGAAATGGAGAGGGTCTATTCTTGTTTTGGTGCTTCATAAATTTGTCACTTACTTACTTAGACACTTACCCATTTACTTACAGCCCCACACCCACACATGGCAAGAAATTCAAAAACTCTTAAAATGTGCACACTTCAGAAAAGCTGAAATTCACTGCTGTAAAATAATTACTGTGATGGACAACAATCTGTCTAAGATGTTAACAACAGTTGAGAGTGTCTACATTGTCCAAGACATGGTGTATTAAGCAATGTGAAAAGCCCCAGCTATATCATGACATGGATAAGGTGCCTCAAGCAGTCAATGATCATACCTCTAAATGTAATGTATCATTCATTCTCTTATTCATTTTAATATCCTCAGAACACACAGGAAATACGTAAGTACCCGGTGTGCAAAAAAACATCTGAACCAGCAGACACAACGAGGCTAAAATAGCACTAATAGCTAACCTTTAACAGTTAGTTGGAGTTTAACGTCCCTTTTCAGCACAAATATGGCTATATCAGAGACGAAAGGTCAGGGATGGAAAGTTATCCGTACCCAGTGAAGGAA
>Ga0209259_1000775_pt1 | contig 10332 bp, 6 predicted proteins | sample WorMetGr2BELIZE1_FD_187417 | JGI IMG/M metagenome (GOLD analysis project Ga0209259, IMG submission 187417) | Marine gutless worms symbiont microbial communities from Max Planck institute for Marine Microbiology, Germany - Inanidrilus... ...
CTTCCCATGTGCTGGAGGTGGAGAACATGGCACTTGTTCAAGATTCTTTCCCATAGCAGCATCTGAAACCAGCCTACAATGACATGCCAATTAGTTGACTGATCAGTCAATTTATTTTTTAAACTTAAGCTGCATTACAACAACTTTATGGTATTACATGATACAAGAATTTTTTTACATGTACTGAAAAGCTGACAGACAGCCAGCTTAATCAACCACATGGAACCAAAAACAGAAAAATGAGGAAAAGAACTAAAAAGAAAAAAAAATGATTTGCTCAGAGACATTGTCCGAGTAACAGCCACGTAGGCAGTACGCAATGTTGACGCTTAAAACATCCCATAAGGAACAGAGTTCTCTTATTCGATTTCTGTAGGCAAAAGGACTTAGCACAAGTCGAATTCATTCTGAGATACATCCAGCATAGACCAGCAATATAATGTTTGGTGAAAGAGGTTTGCTGACGGTTGAGAAAATGTTGTTGATGAGGAATGACCTGGCCGCCATGTTGCATCGATAACCGATGCAACGACTATAGCAGTCGATTCTCTCATACGGTCTCACTGGCATGTGCTGTGACAGACGGGATAAACGTTTGAATGAATTTAAATGATGCATTGAAAATGAAACACTAACATTTGACGCTAGCTTGTCGAATTGAAACATTAATGTTTGATGCTAGCTTGTTGAATATGTTCATTGTTATTGTAGCGTGCAATGTGGTTTAACATTTGGTGAGGTGTGAAAGAAAACTGGTGGGCAAAATACTCCACGGACTGACCGTGTTCTAAGTACAAAAGACGCCACAATAATGACGTCAACTTCATAAAAATTTCAGGATATGTCCCAAATTAAATTCCCTACAAAATATATATTTAAGGCTTCTTATATTTTGAAAATTCACAAAATTACAATTGTTTTGTAACTTATCTGTGTAATGTAATAACATCACCTTCACTAACAACAGTACACAACAAAGTGTATAGTAGAATAGTGTAAAACTGCAAGCAAAAAAGCATCAGTATCTAGAAAAAAATTTCCCTAGATTCTAAATTACCAAAATATGCGACAGTGATGGCCGAAGGGCAGTTATACCTGATCCGTTCTTGTACTTCACTTGACGTCATTGGCGAACCAAAGAGTTTCAAAACCCATTTTTCCAACATGCCACGACTCCTTGTTAAACCAGGCCCTGTTTACAAAGCATTAATCACGATTAGTAACGATCAACGTTTGTATTATTAAACAGAAACATGCTGCAATAAATTGAATAGCCACTCATTCCTACCATTACCCTTCTAAGGTGAATAGGAAAAAGTCATGACTCAGCGCCATGGTAACAGACCCACATCCGACAACACCGCATTCAATTCTTGCTGTCACTTATGAACAGACAGCTATCACCATTCTCATCATCATCAGGTTGTAGTGATCTAGCAGTAACATGCCTGACTGTGGTGTGAGAGATGACAGGTTTGCGTTTATTATGACAGCCAATGCGAATACAACCTACTGCATACCCTTACTGCAGTGCCTAAATTGACTCAGCCTTCCACCATCCATGCTATGGCATTAGCATTAAGGCTGAGTAATAATAATAAATGGCGATTGTGGATGTGGACTCACAGCCCAAAGTTTACAATGCTCTTGGTCTGGTAGTACTGACACTGTCAAAGACTGCCGAGTTATTTTGGAAATGAAATGTGGTTGTTATGGTCGCCCTATGGAATAGGGCAGACCATTATATTTTTGCCGTGGTTTCTTCTTTCTTTCTTTTTTTCCTCGCCTAATTTCAGCGGTTGGAGCTTGGATGTCTGCCATACTTCCACACATGGTGTGGCCTTAGTGCGAATTTAGGATGCAGGTCTGAAACATGCTGCATGCGGCTCGCTGAAAATGCAGGACGCAAAAAATCGCCATCTGCGCACCATCGTATTAGTCGGGCTATATCTTCGCAACTAAGGCACATATCGACAATCGGAAAAAAAAATTGTTAAGCAGCAATATCTCCTTCAGATGTCCCCACAATATGGTGAACTTCGGGCTACTAGCAGCTGAGATCAGTCTGGTAGTTTGGGGCACCCCAGCTAATTTAAACGGCTTTCGTGTCTTGGCAGCGTTGCAGTCAAGTAGTGGGCGTCAGCCAAACTTTGTGGCGTTGAACAGTGGCGTTGAACAGAGGGCGCCACCTATGTTCGGCAGGGCGACCATCACGCTCGGCATTGGCCCACATTCTAGTTTAATTATGAAAAATGATAAGTTTCTGTCACCATACAATGGTGTTGAAAATAGATTTTATCAATTTTGTAGTCACATTTGAATTTTGTGATGTGTATAACATTGTTTAGTTAAAGAGATTTTCTCTGCACTGTAATTTTATTGTACATCTACCACTGATTATAGGTTCAAAGAGCCTATATTGCATTTACTTTGGGGCCTCATAGACATGTTTTTCGGTTATAACTTCCCCAAAACGGAACCTGCGTGGATTAAATCTGGAATATAAGTGATGGGCCACGGTGTGCACTATCTCAAGAAAAATGGGGGAAAATGCCCCAGGGGTTCCACCCCAGGGTATCAAAACGCGTTTTGTTTTTTTGTCATCAATACAACACGGCCATATGGCCACTTATCCCGCACCGATTTCAACCATTTTTGAAACAACAGACGTGAATCACTTTCCGCATGCGTACACCGGTGAAAAATTTTCCAATTTCTGCACAGGGGTTTTCCAGGCCCCAAAAACAGCCCAAAATACTCTAGGGTAGGATGTATTCTGATACATCCTACCCTAGAGTATTTTGGGCTGTTATGTTTGTCTACGAAATCAGGTAAGGAATGCCTATATGCTGCCAGGCCACTGGTTAGGGTTAGTGCTTTGTGTATCCTTTAGTCCTTGGCTGGTTCACAAGAAGGACATCCAGCCTGTAACAACACCATTCCACCAATCCCCAGAGGTTCTCTTCCAGAACACATGGAGGAGGAACTGGATGATCCAGGTTCACCTGGAAAAATGGCTGTAAAATGGTAACGGTAGTAGTGCTAGAGCTAACACATCTCAGCACAGACCTTTGTCCGAAATGAGTAATTTCCACTGCCCGGTTGGTGTTTCCCCCCAGCATCGTACTGTGCTAAATGTCCACTGCTTGAATCCATCTGTGCTGCTGCACATACACAAAACAATGCACACCCACAAGACGGCTTTTTAACACTGCGCTCTCTGCCACTCAACCGCTTCAAAACTTCAACTTGCGCACTCAAAAACGGGATTTTTCTCTACCACTTAAGAGCATGCACTTATGCCCACACACGTTCCGTTTGCTTGCGCTTCATTTTGGCGTCCACAGATTCAGCATTGCAGCGCCTCAAATCTGGAACTCCGTCCCTCCGGCTCTTGTTAAATGTGTACCAGCCCCAACATTTTTCATTGTAATCTCAAGACTCACTATTTTGAGCAGGCCTTCCAATCCACTTAGCACCTTCTGTCTTGCACCTCAGATTTGGCTTCTGCTGACCATTGTGCGCATTTATAAATTATGCTTACTTACTTAGTTACACACATTAGGAGAGGGAGGCCGCACAGCAGTTGTGTGCGAAGTAGTATGATACATGGAAGTGAGACATGGCCTGTCTGGAAAGAAAACAAGGTGGCACTTATCCCAAGTAAAGAATTGAGAGAGACTGAGAGAGACTAGGAATAGATGATATAATCTTGGTACTATAGCAAAACAGGCTGCGATGGTATGGGCATGTGCTGCGTAAAGAAGACACTGAGTGGGTCAACAAATGTATGGAGTATGCGGTGTAGGGCTCCAAAGCAAGAGGTAGACCAAAGAGGACTTGGAGAGAGGTTGTGCAGAGATTGTCAAGCACATAAATTGAACAGGGAGGATGCTATGGATTGTAGTAGATGGAAGAAGTTGATAAAGGTTAGATGACGATCAGGATAGGTGAGTGGGTGAACGTTTCTTCTGGTACTAGCTCACTCGGATAGTCCTGGACAAAGGGCCGTAAAACGATTGTAGTAGCAGTAGTAGTAGTAGTAGTAGTAGTAGTAGTAGTAGTAGTAGTAGTAGTAGTAGTAGTAGTAGTAGATTCCTTTCCTGACCAACAAGGGCAATCACCAACTGGACCTCTTTCTTTCTTCATGGACTTAGCGACTTGGCTCTCTGATATAAAGGCTCTTTAATCAGTCTGCACTATTTATTAACTATATTATTAGAACGCAAGAAAATATAATGTCCGCATCTGCTATGCAGGGCGGCCATAACAAGTCTCAAACTTTCTATCAGATGTATCTTACTGCTGGTGATTAAAAAAAGTTACAGTGTATATTCAGAAGTGCAGGGCTCAGTGGTTTTACGTCCTACGCGACACAAAATAGGTCATTTTGGAGACGTCCTTTCCAGCCACGGTGGCTACATTGTGTCTCAAAAAAAGGATACACGAAACCACCATCGATAATAGTTGTCCGATTCCAGTAATTTTTGGTACAAATACTGCTGAGTAAATATGCCATCGAAAGATGGTTTGATGCACCACCTCACCTGTTTATTGTACGTACCTTACCTTGGGAAACTTTAAGACCCTGAAAATCACAAGCTCAGCAGTAAAGGGGCATCTTTTTCAGTTACTTGTATTTTATTTGTCCATAACTTTTGTTAGTCACACGTGCTCACAATAGATGTTAAAAATGTTGTCTGTCTGCATGCACGCATGCTCTCAGTTGCTTTCTCCAGTCGTTGATGGCTGCGTCAATAACGTTCTGCTACAGATTGTTCCAGACCTCAGTGAGGCACAGCTTCAGCTCATCGACACTGTTCATACGACATTCATACACTCTCTGCTGCATAACACCCCGACTTTATAATCCACTGGATTCAGGTCTGGGCTGTTTGGTTGCCAGAGATCAGGACCAATGAAGTCCAGCGTTTCTTGCTGTAGCAGTTTAATGGTGTACTTGCACGATGAGATGGAGCGTTATCTTGTTGAGGACTTATCACTTGCAACATGCTTGATCGCTGGCAGCATCTGCTGAGACAGTAAACATCGTGGTAATACTGGCCGTTGATTTTCATTCCAGGGATGACAAAGATCAACTCAGTCATGTCCATTTTCAACACAGCAATAAAAACCACAACGCATATCTTCAATTTGAGGCTAAATTCATGATTTTTAGGACCTTAAAGTTTCCCAAGGTAAGGTGCGTACAATAAACAGGTGAAGTGGCATATTAAACCACCTTTCAATGGCATATTTACTCAGCAATATTTGTACCAAAAATTACTGGAATCCGACAACTACTGTTGAAATTATCGTTGGTGGTTGGGTGGTATCCTTTTCTTGAGACACAGTGTAGTATTGAAGAAACTAAACCTAACACAACAAAAACAAACATTCATCCAGAACACAAAAATACCTCAGCACAAAATAAACACACAAAAACGAAAGCCAGGTTTGGTCGTCTTATATGACCTCCAGCCTGGAAATGGAGCAAACTCTATTCTACAGCTGCCGGGGCCCACCTGGCGCCAGTAGCAGAGGTAAGAATACAGTACAGTATTGAATTAGTAGCAAGTGACATACTTGTCAAGTGAGCGTGTGGCACCGATAATGGATGTCGTGCCACTCGGACAGACAAGAATCAGTTCCACATCTCCACGCCGTTCATGAGAAAGACTGACAGACAAGTGGACATACTCCAGTGTCTCAAGACCGTAGCCAGCCAGCATCGCATCCGTCACTACAGCAACACAACAACCACCAACATGTGACAAACACACTAAAACAGATTGATTGATTGACTGACTGACTGAGTTAACGTTTTACATCCCACTCGACACAAAATAGGTCATTTCGGAGACGTTCCCCAAGCCAATCTCTTGGCTTGGCATGGAAAAACTAAACATAACACAACAAAAGCACACATTCACCAATCAAAAAATATACTACAACACAAAATAAACACAAAAACTAAAGCCACGTTTAGTCGCCTCCTATGACATCCAGCCCAGAAACAGACGGCCTGTTCTGGTTTCGGGGCTTCATAAATCTGTCACTTACTTACTCACTTAAGACACTTGTGCCCACTTGTTTACAGGCCTGGCACCCACATGGGGCCACTAAAACAGAAATGTTGTGTTAATTTAATGGTGCAAAAAGTGCAGTACAAAATCAAAACACAAACCTTTGGACTGGGTTTCAACAGCACTTTCAATGCCTGCATATTATACTGTGCCTATAACTGGCTAAATTTTACCAGAAATATTTTCGAAAGAAAGTTGAAAATATTATGTTTGGGACATTAATGACAACTTGTCAGAATTGGGAATGACAATAATGCTATTGCTTAACGTATTTGTACACAGAAAACATAATAAAAATAAATTATCCACAAGAGTACCCGGTACTCAGAAATTAATTAGTGGAAAATGCTATTTGCATGTTAGCAATAAAAATGTAAAACCGCACTGGTATCCATTTGCTATAACAGTCACAAAATGAATCTAAACTGTTCTATTGGGTCACTGAATATATTTTTTCTCTGCTTTTATCTTTGTGTTTGTTTTTTAGTGTTCTGTTTGTGTATGGACCCACTGTGGTCTGAAGTAAATAAATAAATAAATAAATATAAAGATCGAGAATTCCTCAGTACATAAACTTAACATCATACAAACAGCACAACATAAAAAAACTGTTAAGTGAAAATAACAAGATATGGTACGGAATGCAGACAGTAAAACACTGCTCCAACAAAATCCACCATTTCTCTACTGTGGGTGCCAGCTAACCTATATAATGGCTATAAAACAGTTTGTGTGTGTAGATAATAAGATACCACCAACCACCACAACCGTTTTACGACCCTTTTTCCATGACCACCCGGGTGAGCCGGTGCCAGAAGAAAACTTCTGGACTTTATGGTGCAAGGGAAGATTAACAGAGGCACACACATTGACCATCCGGCTTGGCGCCACTCCATCCGGACTAACCAGTGCCTACCTCCACCATCCGCCCATATTTTTTACAGGCCGGATGCCCTTCCTGCCACCCAACCAACAGCATCAAAGCATTGAAGGCAACTAGCGCATTCGGATTAGGGAGAAGACGCTAGAGTTCTCCTCAACGGTGTTACCTGCACCGTCTCCGTACCTCATAGATAATAAGACAGAGGTAGCATGAAATTCCGCATTGCACAGCTTGTCTTTCAGACAGTCATAAGCCTTGCCGAAAGCCATCTATGCCCTATTATGTGAAAACATGACGTCATCCACAAAACTGGAAGTATATAATGTATTGCACAGTCGTCAGAGGAGGACCGAATGGACATTAAAGACATACAGATACGCTGATCGCACTACTCTGCACACCTCCTGGCACCACACCACCACACCACAACCATTTTATGGCCATTTTTCCGGGACCACCCCGATGAGCTGGTGCCAGAAGAGAACTTCTGGACTTTATGGTGCAAGGGAAGATTAACAGAGGCAGACACACAGACAATCTGGCTGGGCGCCACTCCATCCGGACTAACCAGTGCCCACCTCCACCATCCCCTCCTGGCAGCAAAGTAAAATATAATACTAACCAACATAGCTTGAGCTCATCTGATGCAAACATGGTATTGCTTCATTGACATTGATCACATCTGATGTATACACTGTCATCCATGGTACAGAGCGCCAGAACTGGTACACAAACATGGCAAATAAACTACTAATTTATTTATATAAGCTTACAGTATGCAGATGGATGCAGATAACACCATCGAGGACAACTCTAGCATCTACTGTCTAATCCAAATGCACTAGTTGCCACCAGCAAGGACATACCAGCAGTAAAACTTTTCTCCAAACTCCAAAAAATCCTCCAGTTCTTAACTGGGGCTGCCCTAATACAGGTTCACCTGCATAATGGCCATAAAATGAGTGCATGTGTTTCACGTGCAATCGCTGCAGCTGTTACATAATCTTACATGACAACACAATAAGACTGATACAGCGCAATGAACTCCAAAGATGCTGCAATATCTCACATTTATGCACACTCACAGCTATCTTATATGATTATCATGTGAATGAGTTACATAACAGAGCAAACGAGCTTGAAAATATGCTATTTAGTCATCATTTAAACACCATGATCTCTGCACCATCTGCATTTTTCTATCTGCAACCTGGGTTAGCTGCTTGATCCACTGGCCGTCTTCCTCTACTTGTTCTAGAACAGAAATTTTTGAGACAACTTACATAGGTATTTTTACAGGCCATTTGCCGTTTCAGTCATCGAACCAATATCAAAAAAGCATTGAAGGAAACATGTCAGTCATGCTGTAAACACAAAATCACATTTTGTTTTTATAGTGTGAACTGACCTACACCAAGCAATTCATCTAGAATCAATGTCTAACATGACCAAGCACTAATATCACTATGGCAACACACCCTGGCTGCACTGACCATACGCCAGGCATTCATCAGGCCAAACCCATGTTGGTGACTGTGGGAAAGTCCAGCTTTGTTTCTTGTCCACAAGGCATTACGTTCATCAACCTGCACACAATCAGCACAAAAAGACACAACTGAAACTGTGCAATATGTTCATCATACTTTCTAATACTTCCATTACATTTCTTTAAATTTTAGCAAATAATGCAAACAGTCGTCAAATATTAGATCAGTAAGTGATACTGACGACTATATTTTTGCTTCTAAATTTGCCAGATGCTGATCATTTCCAAAATTCTTTCACTGACGAACTTAGCAGTAAATTTCAAGCAGAGATAATAAAATATCTCACCAAACGTCAAATGAGTTGCTACATTACCCAGTGAAAATTTAATGTTAGTAAAACAGCAATAACTAAAAACATGTATTATGATTAACGACACACCGCAAAGTAGTGTAGCAATGTGACTTAGGTGTGCTGGGACGTTTGACCATACTTTACTACAAATTTACTGCTGAGTCTGCTTTGAAAGAATTTTTAAAATCGCTCAACATTTGACATGGGGAAAAGTTCATTGCCTCAACCATCCTCTGCACTGGGGCACTGTCCTGCTGAAAGATGAACTCGCTTCAGATCTGACATATGGCAGACAAGAACTGTTGTAACAACGTCACATTACGACTGGTACTCCTCACTAACGTCCACTTCATGATCAACAAATATCAGACTGGTGAAATGTCAACCACTTGTGACTCGCCGACTGATGCCATCACTGCCATCAGTGACTGTTAATTGTGTGTGCAGGCGTTACGTCCTGACATCTTTCTTCTTCCTTGATTGATGTACACACAGTTGATCATTCTGGGTGGCCACTGTAAATGTGTTTTTATCAGTGAACCAAATGATGTTCACATCACTGGGGGAATATTTTTCAAAAACAGTTTTGAATGGCTGAGTCTTGCATGCGAGTTTGCTTCACTCAGCTCTGGGACATGGTGAAATGTTTCACAAGGTAGTGTGTCAACACAATTGCAACGTGGTGGGATATTTAATTATTTTGTTGCCAAAAATTTACTGTTAAGTCTGCTGGTGAAAGAATTTAAATAATCAGTTAGCACTTGGTAAAGTTAGAGTGGCACTTTTTTCTCAGACATGGCATACTACAACTACTTCCATTTAACAGCTGTTTTTCCAGGTAAACCTGGATCAGCCGGTTCTTTCTTGGGTCCTCCTCATCCACCCGTTCTCGAACAAAACCTGAGGTGATTAGTAGAACTGGGATTTTATGGGTCGGATGTCCTTCCTGTCACCCAACCATCAGTGTCAACACACTGAAGGAAACACAAACTGGGTCACCACTCTCCAGATAGAAAAAATCCCTGACTTTTCCAGATGAAATTGCAGACAACATATCAAACAACTGCACATTTATTAATACAAAATCTGCTTGTTACGAAGTTTCAATCACATTTCAGTAACTGACTAGAGTCAACTCAAAATGCTGAATATCAGATATGCAAGAAGAATTAAAGTACAAAAAAAGTACAGGTAAGTTACATGATGTTCTGAGCATGTGTCCTTGCACATCATAGGCATTATGCCAGTTCATCTGTTTAACAAGCCTTGTTACTTTGCAGATTTCAGCTCTGCTATCTGTCTGTCAAAGTTCCGTTCCTTGTGACTTCAGTTCATCAATTAAATATCCCTGACTATACAAATTCCCTGACGTTTCCCTGATTTTGTGCCTTTGCCCTGACGTTTGCAGAATTCCCCAACATTTCCAGGTTTCCAGAAATTCTAGAGAAGTGGTAACCCTGCACAAAGCACTAACCTAACTCTAAACAGTGGCCCAACCTCATCTTTCTTCATCCACAACCAGAC